>SL_4KL_010_BRINEDRAFT_10002699_pt1 | contig 10063 bp, 8 predicted proteins | sample SodLak_010_BRINE_2_FD_10664 | JGI IMG/M metagenome (IMG submission 10664) | reverse complement strand
CCCCGCCTCGACCGTCGCCGCCTGCGGCGGGTAGAGCTCCGTGATCCCCGCCGCCTCGAAGTGGTCGACGAGCGCGGACTCGATCGGGAGATCCGAGACGTGCATCCGTGTGTGGATGGGGCGTGAACGTATTTAAGAAGTGGCCGAGGAGGGTGAAAGTGGTCGTCCGGACTCCCGGAACGGACTCACGCTCGTGTCCGGGGACGCCTCATTCCCGCGTCCGGAGATGACGATCGACGCGCGCCGCGAGCGCGGAACGGACCTCGGATACGGAAAGCGCGTCGGAGCCCGTCAGCACGACCGTCTCGCGGGCGAGTTGCTCAAGTGCGCGGTCGGCGACCGTCTCGACCGTGACGGGGTCGTCGACCGCCTCGCAGTCGGCCCGGATCCGATCGAGCCACGCGTCAGTCACGTGGTCGTCGAGAAAGTCATCGAGGGAGTCTTCGGGGGAGCCATCGTCCGGGCTGACGTCCCCGGCGTGGTCGTCGTCTCCGGTATGGTCATCGTCCCCGGCGTCGTCGCCGTCGGAACGCCGCCGGCGAATCGCGCGCCCGCCGCCCTTGTTGTGGAACACGACGCCCGCGGCGGGGCCGTCGTACCACGCCGACTCGGGGATCGGGTACGACGCCGGGTCGACGTCCGCGGCACGAAGCTCCTGTTCGATGGGTTCGACCGTCGAAAGGCCGACCCGCTCGAACACGGTACGGACCACGTCCCGCGGGAGGAATCGACCACGATCAGCGTCGTACACGTCGGTGCCGAGCACCGACGGCGTTCGTGCCCAGTCGTACGCGGGCGTCGGACCACCTGTGCCGTCGTCCCCGGCACCGTCGACGCGGTGGATGGCGACACAGACGAACGTAACGGAGGCCGGATCCTCGACCGCGTCCCGGAACGCCTCGCCGGCGAACGACTCGCGCACCGCGCGCACGGCGTGGCGATACCGCAGCGGAACCGCGTCGTGCTCGAAGGTCCCCTCGGCGTCGCCGAACGCCAGATAGCCCGCGTCCGTCATCCGGAAGCGGAGCGGATCGCCGACGATCAGCTCCTCGACCCAGAGGTGCCCCGACGCGAACACGTCGGGGGCGTCGTCGACGGACGGATACGGCGGGAGATCCTGCATGGTGATGCGTTCGGTGGTCGGACGCGGTTCAAGAAAAGGTGTCGTCGACGGAAGGTCGTCGGAGGTCATCGAAGATGATCGGAGGTTGCCGACGGCACGCGAGCGCTTTTTGGTAAGCCGAACAGGTGCGCGAAAGGGATGACGGTAATGGGCCACGATCCGAAAACCGTCAGTCGGCCTTTCGAGTCATCGATCAGAGGGTCGGCAGGTCGACCGGGAGATTTCGGCGGACAACGTCGCGGAACGTGGACGAGATGGCGAGCAGCACGAGGAAGTAGACGCCGGCGCCGAGGGCGACGAGGAGGGCGACGAAGAGTTCGTTGATCGCCGAGAGAGCGGTCCCTTCGCCGGCGGTCCGCGTGGCGTAGACGGCGATACCCATCACGCCGGCGGCGAACAGTTGGCGAGCGATCTCTCCGAGCGGCGTCTCGAACTCGAGCAGCCGGCCGAGCGCGACGTACGACGCCGTGACCCCGAGCACCGCGGACGCCGCGGTCGCGATCGCTGCACCCACGATCCCGTACCGCCAGATCAGCGCGACGTTGAGGCTCGCGTTGACGGCGATGAACGCCGCGTTGATCCGAAAGGCTATGTCGGGGCGATCGACCGCGTTGAGCGCGTTCAACAGCTGCTTCTGGTAGCCGTAGACGAGCACGGCGAGGAGCAGCAGTCCGAACACCGTGGTGCCCTCGACGAACTCGGGTCCATAGACCGCAAGGAGTCGATCGCCGAGGAGGAGGCCGCCGACCAGTCCAGGGAGAACGATCAGGCCGGCGAAGGTGAGTGCATCCTCTACCAGACCGGAAACGGCATCGGTCTCTTTCTGTTTGGAGAGGCGGCTGATCTCCGGGAAAAGCGTCGAGCTCAGTGCACCTCCGAAGAGGTTGAGAAACCGAGCCAAACTCCACGCCGCAGCGTATACGCCGATCAATGCTTCGCCGACGAACACGCCCAAGACCAGAATGTCGACATCGTTGAACGAACGGGATTTGAGTCCGCCAAGCCACGCGTATTTTGCGTAATCGTAGATGCTCTTGAAATGTCGTATCGCGGGCCTCCGAAACGGAACAGTGACGTACAGTAGTGCGATGACGCCTACGAAGATACCGCCGGCTGCATACCCAGCGATCATACCAGTGAGGCCGAAACCGACGAACAGAAGTCCAACCTGTAACACTCCTCGGAAACCGTATTTGATCGGTTCGAGTATGGCAGCGATATGGACCTTGTTCTCACCCTCGATCGCTTTTAAAAGAGTATTGTACCAGAGGTTGATGATGAGGAGTGGAACGAGCACCCACACGACCGAGACGCCCACGTAGGTGTCGAATTCATTGATATAAGCATCGAGCGTGCCGGAGAGCACGAACAGTAGTATCGAAATCGCGACGCCAAATACAAGCACCATGATGAGACCGGAAGTAAAGAAAGCACCCTGTTCTTCACCCTCGCTAACCCGCTTTTTGATTCCAGATCCGACACCCATGAATCCTCCCAACTTGACCCACGCGAGAACCGTGAGCAGAAGCGTGTACACGCCCAGCGCCTCCGCTCCCAGCAGTCGCGCCAGATAGATCGTCGTGAAAAACGTCAGTGCCGAACCGATCATACGGGCTGAAAAAACGATTGCCGTTTTGTTTCCGAGGCGCATGTCTAACGAGGTACTCTGAAGTTCGACGGATTACGAGGAGTTAGCGAATACCGCATGTCGGAACGTATCACGTATCTCTATAAAGACGTATGGCGAAAGAATTCTTTAATCACGAGTCTCGGTTGTACCTGACTCACAGAGATTATATAAAGAGTTTGTATCATATACGCTGTATGCACTCCTATCGACTAATTAACCAACGACCAATATGAGTGATCTATTACGAAAAGTACGGCTCGCGCGAAAACGTCCCAGACGTGTAAGTCGCTATCTGCGGACGGCGACGACGATGTCGCTACAAATGCTCAGCCAGGGAAGACCGCATCACCTCGGAGCGATGATCGTGTCGGGCATCACCGGTTGGAACCCGTATGTCTCATATCTCCGAAAGCGATCAACGAACGGTACCGTTGTGCTCAAGCATATCCACGGACATAGCATGGAAATCGATCTCTCAGATAATGGATTATCGAGGAATCTCCTCATGTTTCACACGTGGGAAGACCGTGCAGCTCGTGCCTATCGCCGAGAGCTCTCGGAGTTAGCCGAAAGAACTGACGACCCGGTCGTACTGGAGATTGGAGCGAACATCGGCTATTACTGTCTGCAGGAAGCTCAAATCCTCGGTCCGGACGCAACGATTCACGCGTTCGAACCGGAACCACGAAACTTCGAGCTGCTCCGAAGAAACGTGAAGCGAAACGGATACCAAGACCGAACCGTTCTCCGGAACGTTGCGGTGACTCCTACGGGTGGTGCCATCCACTTCGAGATTTCTTCGGAAGGAAACCAGCATCGCGTGGTTACGGAACAAGACGAGAATACGGTCGAAGTGGAAAGCGTAGGAATCGGGGAGTACCTCCACGAACAGGAGATCGCCCCGGAGGCTGTTTCAGCGATCAGAATGGACATTCAGGGACTTGAGGCAGAACTACTGCGCGAACTAGAGGATGTTCTTTCGACAGCCAACCCTCTCGTACTTTTCATCGGATTACACTCAAGCGTAGACGAGTCGGATCTGAAGTGGCTTCTCACTCAGTTTGCCGAGCGATTCGATATCGCATCGGTGACGACGGGTGACGGGGTGCAACAGTGGCAGACTGTTCCGGTTAATGTGAACTCTTTCGACGAGCTGTTTGATTCACCGTATGATAGCGTCGAGCTCGTCTTGAAGAAGGGTTTATAGAGCACTATTGATAGAGATTCTTGTGGCAGTTCGTAGTCTCCGGGCGAAGAGTCGCGCAACATTCCGCCGAGCCCGAACCCGGCGAAAACGAGTCCGATCTGGAGCACGCTTCGAGAGCCGAACTTGACCGGGTCGAGCAGCGCCGCGACGTGGACCTTGCGCTCGCCTTCGAGCGTCTTGATGACGACCGTATAGAAGAGCTTGATGAACAGAAGGCCGACGACCACCCAGACCACCGAAACCGCGACGTATTGATCGAACGCTCCGACGTACGCCGTGACGACGTCGCCGGCGAGGACGACGGCTGCCGAGGCGACGAACCCGAAGACGAGCACCGACAGGAATCCGGCCGAGAGGAACGAACCCGGTTCGTCGTCCTCGCTGATTCGCTTGGTCATCGCCGACCCGACGCCCATCGTCCCGCCGAGTTTGAGCCACGTGACGATCGTCAACACGAGGCCGTAGACGCCGAACGCCTCGGCGCCGAGCGTGCGGGCGAAGTACAACGAGGCGAGAAACGAGAGGACCGCTCCGAGGAACTTCGAGGAGAAGACGATGAGAGAGGTTTGGCCGATCTTCATGACGTCCCCGCATCGAGCCCCCGATCGTCTGATCGACCCTCACCAACAGACGTGATGATCATTGCCTTCATCAAAACGGATCATCAGTCTGCTCCAGCCATTCTTTATGTCTCACGATAACGGTAACTGGGATCTCGTCTAGATCGAGAAGTTTTGCGATCGCTAACCGATGGCGTCCGTCAACCAAGAGAAACTCCCCGTCTCGGCCGATGTCGACGGAAGTTTCCATGATGCGTTCGTTTATATATCCAAACGGTTCCTCGATCGAGGGCTTGGGATCCCTGAGTTCCCTCCGTAGTTTGTATCCGTTCTGTTGAATACTTCGGTAGACCTTGTCGATGTGCGTAAAGTGTTCATTGACGTCCTCCACGGTTTCACAACCGTGATATCTTACGTCGCGATCGATCACAGCAGAGCGTATTCGCTCGTATATCTCGGTTTGCTCCCAATCGATATCGTGGTGAAAGTGTGCTTTCATCCCTCGAAACAGAACGGTTTCTTCGAGGGTTGGTGCATACTGTCCGATCTCGTCCTGCTCCCTCCGTTTACGGTCCCATTCTCCGTCGATCACTCGACCGATATCGTTCAGAACACCGTCCGATATCCTCCCACGTGCAGAGAATCGACTAACCGAACCCGGGGAAACCCAGACTGGTTCAAAAGGGGCGGCTATACCGTATTTTTTGAGAGACCTTCCGCGTTTCAAATGGTAGTATTTCGGTGCGAGGGACCAGTATATCCGTGCCGTCGGAGCGGTTTGTAACAGGACGTACTCGAAGCCCCGGAACAGCGTATGCTTCGCTCCGAATTTTCGGAACGATTCAATGATTGGTCGTGTCTTGAGCATCTTGAACGATTCGAGCATCCGGAACGTTGCGTGGGCGCGACTGTGTCCGGACGTTCACCTACCGTCTTCGATGTTTCAGTACTTAATGGGTACGCTTCGAATCTCCGGTTATGGGTATTCGTGACCGTTTTATCACGGGCGAGAGTACTGGGTATCAATGTCGTCTCCCCGCTTGAGCATCGTTTTACCGTCGTTAAACGACGGGGACTACATCTCGAACGCGGTGGAGAGTATCCTCGATCAGACCTTTTCCGACTTCGAGCTGATCGTCGTCGATGATGGATCGGATGACGGAACTATGAGCCACCTCCGATCGTTTAACGACGACCGCCTTACTTTGATCCATCGTGAGGACGAATCGGGAGTCACATCCGCCCGGAATCGAGGGATCGATCTTTCCGAAGGTGAGTTCGTAGCTGTTCACGACGCCGACGATCGGTCGGCACCGGATCGTTTCGAGAAACAGATCGCGTTCCTCGAGAAGCACCCCGAGGTGGCGTTGGTCGGATCGGGTGCATATCTCACCGATGAGCATGGAGATACCCGCTCACGCCGTCGGGTATTGGTCGATCCGTCGCTTGAGGACCTCATCGAGCATAACGAGTTCGTACACGGGTCGGTCCTTATCCGACGTGATGCGTTGGAAGCCGTCGGTGGATACGACGAGTGGTTCCCCGTCGCCGAGGACTACGAACTCTGGTTGCGTCTTGCCAGCGAGTACGACGTAAGGAACATCGATCAACCGCTCTATTACTTCCGGCAACACGACGGGAGCCTGTACGAACGAACTCTGATCGACTCGAAGATCTATCACCTCCTCGCAGTCAAGAAAGCCACCGATGGCCTCGATGACGATATCCGTGACGTCGTTGATCGCGAGGGGATCCGGGCCTGTTACGACTGCCTCGACGACGCGGAGCGAAAGTGGTTCCACGAGGAGCTTTCGCGAGAGTTCATTCGTTACGGGAACCTCCAGCAGGGACGGACGCACGTGCTGAAGTCGATTAGACTCGGTTCCATCGGCCCACAGTCATGGGGTATGCTCGCATTGACGGCCACCACACCGTGGATTGCACGCCGCGCCGCACGAGTATACCGTCGCATAATAAATCGCCGTATCAGGATGCGGAACCGATGAGCGGGACAAGTCGGTCCGTACGATTTATTGCTCCCGTTCCGAAAGGCGACGCATGATCTGGCTCGGGGCCGTTGGAGTCGTGCTGCTCGGGATAGCGGCGGCCCCGTACGCGATCTGTCTCGTACTCATCTCCGTCCTCGACATCGGGAGGCCCACCGGGGAGAAAGCACCGTACGAACCGACCGTTTCGATCGTGTTACCAACCTATAACGAGGAGGCGATCGTTGAAAAGCGGCTTGAGAACCTCCTCGCGCAGGACTATCCGACCGACAAACTCGAGGTGATCGTCGTCGATTCCGGCGATGACGGGACCGCAGACCTCGCACGGAACGTTCTAGAGCGTACCGGGTCCTGTGATTACCTCGTCATCGAGGAAGCGTCACGGCGCGGCGTCGCCGCCGCGGTGAACGTCGCCATCGAACGAGCGACCGGCGAACTCGTGTTCAGGACGGATTGTGACTCTCTTATCGATGAGAATGCGATCCGCGAAGCCGCCGGAAACTTTCACGATCCCTCAATCGGGGCCGTGACGGGACGACAGGCAGAGGTGCTCGGCGGGAGCGTCGTCGAACAGGACTATCGTGACTTACAGACCAAACTTCAACTGCTCGAATCCCGGCTCGATTCAACCTTTATCGTCCATGGTCCTTGTTTTATGTTCCGTCGATCGTTGTTTCGTAGCTTGCCTCACGACTCACTGGCGGACGACACGGAGATCGCCGTCAACGTACGGCGACAAGGGTATCGTGTCGTTCTCGACCCCGCGGTTCGGTTCACCGAATCCGGGACATCTAGGTTTCGGGCCCGACGTCGGCGGAAGGATCGACGTGCGATGGGTCTCCTCGACCTCCTCGCCCGGAACCGTAACCTCGTCGGCACGAACGGCTTGTACGGATCGTTCGTATTACCCATGAACGGCTGGATGATGTGGATCTCGCCGTGGTTGGCGGCGATCGGGCTTCTGTGTGTCTTCGCCGGTCTGCTTCCGTTCGGCCCGCTCGCGCTGTGCGTTCCGCTGACGATCGCCATCGGCGGGCTCCTCGGCCAGTATGAGGCGCTCGGACCGCTCCAACCGCTTCACGCGCTTTCCGATTCTATGGTTTCGTTGCTCGTCGCATCGATCCGCCTGCGGGAGGAACACGACGGTCTCTGGGAGCTGGATCGTACCTCCCGAGAGGTGTTCGATCCGTGAAGAACGGCGATACAGTCGGAGCGATCCAGGATATCGTGGACGAACAAGACCTCCACAAGGACTCCACGCTCCAATCGATCGAGAAGCTCGCGGAAGTCATCGAATTCCTCCACACGCGACAAGGATCGATAGAAACAATCGTTGCGCTCGGCTCGGGAGGCGGAGCGTTGGTGAATGCACTCGGAGAGATCGTAGGTGCGAGTACCGTCCACGCGATCGACTGCGACCCAGAGCGTCTCAGTAAGGCATCTGAACGTGGGCTCAAAACTCATCAGGTCGATCTAGAATCGGAGCGGATCTCCCTTGACGATGAGAGTGCAGACCTCGTGGTATCGTTCGGGCTGTTGGAGCATCTGACGTGGTACGATCACGTGATGATGGAAACGACCCGGTTGCTCCGCGATCAGGGGTATCTCGTGTTCGCACTACCCAACATGGCAGGATGGACGAACCGGCTCTCGATACTCACTGGCCACCAACCTCGAAACGTCGAGTTTTCACGGCGATCCCCGTTCGGGATACTTGACGCGTACGATACTGATTATCCCGTCGGACATGTCCACGCACCCACTGTGGGCGCATTCAAATCGTTTCTGTCTCATCACGAGGTAACCGTTCTTAGAACCGTCGGTCTTCATCCGTATCAGACCTCGACCGCGGTTAAACTAATAGACGGGCTCGTTTCGTGGAGACCTTCTCTTTGTCGACGATTCGCCGTTCTCGGACGATATGACCCCGCGAATGAGTCATCATAAGGCTTATGCGCGTTTTGCCTATCGTTCAACCTAATGAGCGAAAAGAATGAATCCTCCAGTGGCGGAGGATCCTCCGTTCTCGACCTCTTCGAGAACTACTATCACATCCCCGCGCTGATTGGGCTCGTCGCGTTCATGTTCTGGTCACGAGCCCAGTCGTATGGCAACTTCATCGTCGACGGTGAAGTGTACTTCCGCGGCAACGACCCGTGGTACCACTACCGCGAAACGATGTACCTCCTCGAAAACTGGCCATGGACCATGCAGTACGAGGTCTGGAGCGGCTTCCCATATGGCCGCTGGACCGGTCACTTCGGTACCCTCTGGGATCACTTCACCGCCCTTGCGATCTTTGCGGCCACCCCGATCACCGGCGGCGGGGAGGACGGCGCAATGTTCGTCATGCTGTTCATGTCGGTCATCTTCGGCGTCGCCGTGGCAGTCCCGACCTACTTCCTCGCGCGGCGGTTCGTCGACCGCTTTGCCGCAGTAATGGCCGTAGTCATCCTCGCGTTGCTTCCCGGGACCTTCTTCGGCTACACGCTCGTCGGCTTCAACGACCACCACGCGGGCGAGGTGTTCTTCCAGACACTCGGCGTGTTGGCTTTCCTCGCTGCATTCGCGATGGCCGAACGGGAGAAGCCGGTCTGGGAACTGGTCCTCGACCGGGATTGGGCCGCGTTGAAGAAGCCGGCGGCATACTCGGCCGCTGCCGGGTTCGTTCTCGCGCTTTATATGTGGACGTGGCAGCCCGGCGTGGTGATGGTCGGATTCACCGGGATCTTCCTCGCGATCAAAATAACGAGCGACGTGCATCACGGGCAGAGCCCGGAACCGATCGCGTTCGTCGGGGCCGTATCGATGACTGTGGCCGGACTGTTGATGTTGATCCCGCTGGAGGAACTCGGCTTCCGTCCCACGGCCTATTCGCTCCTGCAGGTTATTCTACCTCTCGGCGTCGGTATCGGTGCGGTGTTTCTCGCATGGCTCGCCCGACAATGGGACGCCCGTGAACTCGATGCTGAGAAGTACTCGGCGACCGTCGGTGGACTCCTCGTCGTCTCTATGGGGATCGTCTGGCTGGTGCTTCCGTCGCTCTGGTCGACAATCATCGGTAATCTCGAAGGGACCGTCGCCTTCAGCGCCGGTGCAGGCGCACGGACCATCGGCGAGGCAACCCCACCATTACAAAATCAAGGCTTCGCCGACTTCGTCATCGGCGAGTACGGCCTCGCTTTCTTCGTCGCACTCGCAGCCGTCCTCTGGATCGTTATCCGCCCGCTCTACCGCTCCGAGGAGACCAATCACACCATCTTCGTGGTCGCGGGATTCGCCATCATCGGCACCGTCCTCGCCGCGCCGAACCTCTATGACTTCATCGGCGGCATCGTCGGCGTGTCGTGGCAGGTTGTCGGCCTGTTGATCGCCACGGCCTTCCTCGTCGGCGCGACGTTCCTCGTCAGGTACGACACCGAGGAGCTCTACTTCGTCGTCTGGGCGGCGTTCATTACGAGCATGGCGTTCACCCAGATCCGCTTCAACTACTACCTCGCCGTCATCGTCGCGATCGCCGCGGCGTACTTCCTGCAG
>SL_4KL_010_BRINEDRAFT_10002697_pt1 | contig 10064 bp, 9 predicted proteins | sample SodLak_010_BRINE_2_FD_10664 | JGI IMG/M metagenome (IMG submission 10664) | reverse complement strand
TTGAAGTCGCGTTGAACCACGCGTGGCGACCGGTCGAACGCGACGTTCGCGCTGACGTCGGGGTCCAAAAACCGAAGGACATCTACGACCTGTCCGCATTCCGACGTCAGGCACTTTTCTTCTGGCACGCCGGAGATGGAGGTGTCGACCCCTTCTTCGTTGTTGACTATGAAACGGACGTGCCTGACCGATGAAATCTCGGCGGTCTGCTCCTGTCGCGACACTCGAATCCGTGCGTCAACCGCCGTAAATTGAACGGCTACGACGATTTCGTCGGGCGAAAGAGGGCCGGAGCGCGCGCCATCGTCGGCTGAGTGCTCAGAGTGTGCTGCTGCCATCTGCCGAGGCTTCTGTTGGCACTGCATCTTATGCATCAATCGCTTCCTCGGTTTCGGGTGATGGGGGCTGACCAAACGTCGATTTTTTTTCTTCTGTCTTGCGAGACAGACTGGGGGAAAAACCCAACCAAACTTTTTTGTGTCCCCAGGGTAATGAGGAACGCTTCTCGTCTTTCTCGACCAGCAGAGCAGAGAGAGGGTTGTAGAAATGGACCCGTCTTTACACGATAGGCTCAAAGCCGGTGCTCAATTGGGGCCGGTGATCAAAGGCACGCCCTTCGATGCCGACAGGTTGAGGAACGCCATCGACGCCAAGGTGGCGACGCAGGACAGCGCGCACGAGTCGCATGGCCTGAGCATGAACATGGGAAACTTCGAGAAGACGCAGAACACGTACCGAGCGGCCCTGGACCTGATGGCGTACATGCAGGAGTCCTACAACGCCAACAAGTACGTGATGGACATCCTGAGGATCGAGATGAACCGCCTGAGCCAGATCAACGACGCGTCGCGGACCGCCATCTATAAGGCCCAAAAGCTCCAGACCGATTTCCGGAAACACCGCCGCTTGCTCGTCAAGTACTACTTCATCACGTCCCTGGCCTTTCTGGAGCTCGTCATCTTGTTCGCGGCTAGCGCCGCTTACGCGGAGGATTACATCTCCCGGCGCGTCCTCATCGGTATAGCCATCGTGCTGCTGGCCATCTTCACGATCGTGCTCCTCTGGACCCTTCGGGGGGAAGGGTACTGGAAGTCTCCGACGGACGATCGACGCGGCGAAGGAAAAGGAAAAAACAACAAGTACGGCACGAAATGCTTCACGAAGGACAAGATCGAGAACGACGAGCAATAGTAGTGGTAGTATCAGTCGAAACACGCGCGTCCTTTTTCGCGGTCGTCGCTCCTTCCCCCCCCCGTCCCTCCTTCTAGCATCGTCGCTTCGACGGATGAGGGGGCGTCGTGCCACTTCCGGCTGTCCATGGCCCTCGGCGTCACCTCGCTCCTGATGACGACGACCAGGGCCACGATGAAGAGCGCGAACACCACCGCGATGCTGACCACGAAGGAGCGATTGTCGATCCACTCATCCCTCCACGCCGCCAGAATAGCCGACAGCAGCGTCGACACCAGGATGGCCAACAGGATCACCAGCACCGAGCGCCGCAAAGTGTTCAGCGTCATCGTGGACTGCACGTACAGCATTTGCGCGTTGTACAGGCTTCTTCTGGACGCGGCGGAGTATTGTTGTACGCGTCGGTATTCGGCCTCGATGATGTCGTTGATGTACGTGTTGGCCGCGTAAGACTCCTGCATGAACGCCATCATGTCTACCAAAGCCCTGGTCGCCAACGTCGAAGCGCTCATCTTCTGCGCGTTGTGCTCCCTGGCGTTGTTCTGGGCCCCTTGCTCGACTTCTCGCGCGTGGCGTTGCATACCCGCGCTTGCATTTCTTCCGCCTCGAGCGCCGTACGTGACGTTCATGTCGCTCAACCTGCTTTCCATGACAACGGCGTCGGCCAGGGGAGCGTCGAAGGTCGCCATGGTCGGTCGGTATGCGAGAAATATACGACGGCTTCCATTACGTTTGGGTGGCATTTTTTTGCGCAAAGACGCCGTTCGAATTTTTCTTTCCCGGACACGAGGTTTTTATCAGCAGGGCAGAGGGGGACCTATTCCGTGTTCCGTCGCGTCCGGCGTAAAAATTTTCTAAGCATAAGTTCATATAACAGACGAGCACGGCCGTTTTCTGTTCCTTTCTGGGTCCCCCACGAAAAAAGGAAGCAGCTCGATCGACCTAGCGCGCGCGACTCCCCTCCTCCGTAAATATGAGAGACGTGCTCATCATCTTCGTGGTCCTCCTCGTGTTGCTGATCATCATCGCGACGATGGGAGGTTCTATCCGTCAACTGGCGCCCATTCCGACCGTGCATCCTTCAAAATTCAACTCCGAAAGGTTTTACGCGGACGAGGACGACGTCGAAGCCGAGGTCGAAAAATTTAAGAACGAGCAGAAAAAGAAGAAGCCGTCGGACGTCGAGGCCTTCAAGGGCGACGGAGAAAGCGACGACGAAGACGAACACTTTGAAGAAGAGGAAGAGGAAGACGAGGAAGACGAGGAAGAGGATTTCAAGGAAAAGGACGGAGGCGATTCGGAGGTTGAGGATTTCGCGGAGCACGACGACGACGAAGAAGACGTGGAGGATTTCGAGGACGATAAAGACGAAGGAGACAAGAAAAAGAAGGGCGAAAAATTCGAGCAGCCATCCGCTCCTTCTCCCGCTTATAAGGCGGGTCTCGAAAGCTTCGTAGGAGGCGGAGATGGCAATTACGCGCCGTTCTAAAGAGGCCAAGACTTTTCTCTGTATTTTTTATGCTTCATCCGTAAATCGACGACGATAGTTCGGATGAACTCTCGTGGTTTCGTCTGTTCGGACGCGGCGGCGGACGTCGAGTGCACGACAGCAGACCATCAAGCCGTCAATGTCACAAAAGCGGAACCGACGCCCAGAACCAAACGCGCCCCGCCGCTCACCAGATCCAAGTTCCTGAAGAAAGACGTCAACGCCCTGCTGAGCAGGGCGCTGCGAGCGGGCGATATAGAAACCGCGTGTTATATGTCAGCGGAACTTGCATTGACCAACCGCGGAGAGCTCGAGGAAGCGTGCGCTTCCGTGATAGACGCGTTCGCTTCCGAAGTCGCGCCTTATTTGAACGCCGCGTCCTTTGTTTACTTTTCTGGTCGCATGTCCTCCGCTCTGGAAGCCGCGACGAGCGAAGATTTGCCTGCCCGTAGTCAATCGAGTCGCACGAAAAGTTCATCGATAAGACGTAAAAAAAACGGCGAAAGTGCTGGCGGCGTACGAACAGGGGAACAAGAAGACGACGACTTCTCTTCCGATCTGTCGGAAGAAGATGGCGGTCCTGGTCGTAAGAACGACGTTCGACCGCCGAACGCTTCGACTTTGCCTTCAGATACCGTGAGGCAAGGACTGTGCGACCTCGTCGTCAGGGTATGTCAAGCTTTCCAGGAAACGGCCCCTGCGCGCGCGAGAGAGAAGGGAGGAGCACAGCTCGACGGCGTCTCGCCTCCCACGAGCATCAACGACACCATCAGCACCATCACGGAATCCGTTCTTTCGCCCCGTAAAGTGCTCGAAGACCACGCCCGACACCTGGGAAACGGGGAAATCTCCAAGCTCGAATCGAAAATCCGCGCGTTGTTCAATCCGCACGATTTCCCCGAAGAGGTTCTGTGGGTATTAGCCTCCGTATATTTGTTGGCCAGCGGAGCTGCCGTTAACGAGTGCGTTCGCCTCGTGCGATGCGTCATCGTCGACAGGACAGAAGCCGTGCTACCTCTCAATTGCGCGGTTCCTGCCATAGCCACCGAGGAATTCGCGGGCCTCTCGACCATCCAGAAAAAGGACGTCGCCTGGTACCTTTGGCGCATGTGCGTCGTGGTGAGCCCCAAGGGAGACTGCAGGAAGCTGACGCTTGGCCTACTGCGGCTGTACAAGCACCGGATCCGGAAAAAGAGCAGGGCGACGAGGGTGCCCCTGCTGTGCAGGGGGTTCGAACACGTCATCCGGCTGGTCAACGGACTGGACGCGAGGCAAGAACAAGAGGGATCGACGACCGCCTCCCCGAGCAGCTGTCCTTACCGAGACGAGGGCGAGATGAGAGAGGCGTTCAAAGCTTTCGACGCCCAGTGCGATAGAGCCGTCAAGAACGTCGGCATCGTGTACGCCGAGTTGGTCGATGACGCCGATGACGCCGATGACGAGGGACCTTTGAAGAACACGACAAGAGACGGAGAAAGGGAAAGAGAAAAAGGAGAACGAGAATCCGGCGCGGGAAACGACTCGGCAACATGGAAACGTCGGTTCGGAGGTTCGGTGAACAAGATCGTGCGCCGCTAGCTATCCAAGCTAATATCCCCAGTCGTCCCCGTAACCCGCGCCCTCTTCGTCTCCCTCCAGCTCGACCGGGGGTAAGGCTCCAAAGTCGCCCTCTCCTTCGTGGTCGTCGTTAGTGCTGCCCCTGCCCAGCATGGGCACGTCGTCCGTCGCCATCATCTGTCGGAGGCGGTTAAATATCATGCCGCGTTTTTCGACGAGATCCGTCCCTGGCTCGATCGGCACCCTGACCGCCAGCTGCGACCCCCACCCCTTCATGCCCTTTACCCCCACCCGCACGCCGACGTCGGTGCCCTTGGCCACCTCGGGATACTCCGCAACCTTTTTTTCGAGCCGCTCGACGAAACCGGATATGTCACGGTATACGTTGGCTATTTGCACCGTGAATTCGGACACGATGTAAGGGTGGAGCGTATAGTTCTGCACGGTCGCTCCCTGCATCTTGCTGTTGGGCACCGACACGGTGGCTTTGGTGTTCAGGTCGCGCATGACGGTGTTTATCAGACGGAAATCGGTCACGAGGCCCTCGACGGAGCCGTTATTGACGATGTCGCCGATCTGGTAGGTCTGGAAGAACGCGAGGATGATGCCGGAGGTCAGGTCGGCCAGCGTGCCCTGCAGCGACATGCCGAGGATGAAGCCGGCGGTCCCTATCAGGGCAATGATGCTGGCGACCTCGACGCCGAACATGTGGAGCACCACGATGATGCCGACGACCATGATCAGATAGTACAGCGCGCGCGAAGCAGTTTCTACGGCCATACGGCGCGTGCGGCGAATGTTTTCCTTGTTTCTCGTGCTCGTGTCTCCGTTTTCGTCCTTGGAAGCCGCGGATCGAACCCAATTAGCAACCACTGACCCTATCAGGTGAGTCAGCACCAAAACGGCTATGCCTCCCAGGAACTTGAGGATCTTTATGGCGATTAGGTCCGGGTTGGACAGGATGTCACTCCCCTTGGCGCGCTCGAGCATGCTCGAGAACACCTTTTTCGACATGTTTCTCTATCTATTTACAGCTCTCCGCGCAATAGAGCGGTATATAACAATAAAGTTATTTTTTTCGTTTTCGACCTTCCCTCTCCTTCTGCCTGCTCTATCATTCGTCGCAGCATCGCGCCAAAATGGTAGTTTTCATCAGCTCTTTTGTCGCTTCCTCGGTAGCATCCGTAGCATCATCGTACCACTCGTCGACCGCGTCGTACCACCCCTGGCGAGCGACGTTTATCACGGAGGTAAGGCTGTCCATAATCACTTCGCGGTTATGGAACCAGAAGAACACGGCGGCGCTTATCACGACCATTCTCGCAAAGGGCGACCACCACCCCGAAAGTGCCACGGCATTTGACGGCCCTGTCGAAGCTCTATATCTCGCGTCGAAGAAACGACGTCGAGTATCGAGGATCTTGCATCCTAAGGAGCTGCGGGAATCTTTTTCGCCGCAGGCCTTAGAGCCGTCGTCATTCGAATATCGTTTTCTTTCCCCCTCGAGCTTCGTCGCATCAACTTCGCCGTTCGTTTCAGACGGGCGAAGAGAGAGGGAAGCCACGTGCAGCCATCTCCTAGAGCCATCTTCTTCGTGCACCAGAACGCGCCCTCGATGCACTTTCAGCACGTTTCCGCTGCGTTCCGAAAACACGCGTTTCGTGACGGGGTCGAAAGTGGCCATCGCCGCCCCCCTGTCCTGGCTCTCTCTCACAAGGTCTGTGTAGCTGAGCTGAGCTGAACTGGAGAAGCGGGCCTTGCGCGAGATGCCGGTGCGGTGCGGTGTGGTGCGGTTTCTTCGAGACTATGTGCGTCGAGAGTCCGTTCGAATCTCTTTAAGCCCGTGATTGTATGCACTTGCTACTGGGTCTCGTCCACGAAAGCGTATTCCCGGATCGTTTTCTGTTTTTGTGGAACGTGGTTCCGAGCCGGACGACGAGAAGAAGACGCGGCACCAAGAACACCAGGAACACGATTTCCGTGGTACCTGCGCAGGATTTCTGAGGCCGTAGTCAAAGACAGCGACGGCTTTTCCGTTTCTCTATCGGAGAGAGAGGAAGGAGACGACGCGGACGACGCGGACGACGCGGACGATCGCGACGGCGATGTGCCTCCCGTCATCTTCGAATTCGTCATCTTCGAATTCGTCGTCTTCGGCCCTCGCTGCTGCTGCTCCATCCGTATTTCGTAACCGCGCTTTTTGTAGTAACGCCTCCTCTTGGTCGCCTGCGCTTCGAACAGCGAGAACGTGTCCACCACGTCGATTATCAACGGCTTGTTGACGCGGTCACTTTCCTTTTGCCGCAAGATTCTTCCGACAGACTGCTCGATGTCGGTCTTGGGTGACGCGAGCACCAGCGTGTCCAGCCCGGGGACGTCGAAACCCTCGCTCGCGAAGCTGAACGTCGCGAGGATGACGTCCTTGCCCTGCGACTCCTCGAGCGCCTCGGGCTTCATGCCTCCGATGTAAAAGCCGTTCGATATCTTCCTTCTGCCCGTATCGCCGTCGTGCGTCAAGGACGCGGCGATCGCGCGCAGCTGGTCCTTGCGATCGCTCAGGACCAGCACTCTGCGAGAAGGCTCGCGCTCGAGCAGATCGCGGATACGTTCGACGATCAGGGAAGTGCGCGGCGGATGGGACGTGACGTTGTTGATCATGCGCGACATGTTGGGCTTTCCGCCATAACCTTGCGGCTCTTCGCGATATACAGCTCCCGAAGGCGAGTCGTCAAAGTACGGCAAAATACAGACACGCACGCTGTCCTTACGGCTCTCGATCGCGTACAACACGTCGCCCATGTACCAGACGAAAACCTTGGTCATGCCGTCCTTGCGATTGACGGTGGCCGACAGGCCGAGCGACCGCTTGACGTTGGTCTTGTGGAACACGCGCGAGAACACCTCTGTCCCCGTGCGATGCACCTCGTCGACGACGAAGAGGCCTACATCCGAAAAGAGCGCGGGGTCGTAAGTCTTCATGCTCAGGCTCTGCAGGCTGGCGATCACGATGTCCTTGTCCGCGACATCAACGGTCTTCGCTTTGACGGTCCCGACGCGCGCGCCGGGCAGGAACTCGTCGATGCGTTCGCGCCACTGCTGGAGCAGAAAGTCCTTGTGCACGACGATCAGCGTCTTCTTGCCGATGCGAGCGACGATGTGGAGGGCGATCACCGTCTTTCCCGACCCGCAGGGAAGCGAAAGAATGCCGCCCCTGCGTTTCGGATCTTCTGCGGCTTCCAAAAACGCGTTCACGGGTGCCATCTGCTCTTGGCGCAGGCTCTTGGCGAACGTCAGCCGCACGTCGGCTCCGTCGGGAACGACGTCCTTATCGGGCACGCCGAACGTCGAGAGCCCGTAATACTTGGGCACGTACAGCCTGCTCTCGCTCTCGAGCCACAGAGGGAACGAAGGCGGCGGACCAGACACCGAAGTCGGAGGTGCTCCGGGCACGAAGGGCGTGACCGTCAGATCGCGTTTGATCTCGTTCGTGGCCAGGTGCCCTAGCGCGTCTTTCGAAACGGAGTATCCGGTGTTCGATAAGCGCGTGTTCAGCTGCAACGGCGGCATTGGACGCTCATTGAACGCAACAGATGGGCCGTCGGAGGCGGATAAACGCGTAGCGTCCCGTGAAAACGAAGCTTCGCGTGCGCTGCTTCGTGCCTGCTTCTCGTGCTGTTCCTGCTGCTGTTCCTTCTGCTGCCGCTCGACTTGTTCCTGGTGCTGGCGTTGGCGTTCCTTGAGCAGGGTGCGCACGTCCATGCGACGTTTCCTGACCCTGGACTCGGGAGGCTGCTGCTGTGATGGCGACGGTTGCTGTGACGGTTGCTGCATCTGCTGCTGTACGATACGCCGGAGGCGTTCTTGGGCTTCTGACGGCATTTGATATTACTTATATGCGGAGTAACCTTTTTATACGACCCACACACAACATATTATTATGTCTTTCTGTAGTAGTACAGGAGAGCAGAGGGGCGCAGCTAGCTCAGCACGCACACATTATTTATGTTCAAGGCGTATAATTTGGCGGATCCATACGGAGGTTCGGGCACGGGTATCGAAGAAGAAGGTGGCGGGAGTTACGAAGCCCAGTTTCAGACGTTCGGAGGCGGAGACGGGTTCGAAGAACCAGAGTTAGAAGCCGTTCCCGAACGCGACTACCCGTCAGCCGCTAGCGTGTACTCTCCTTCGATCGACTTCGAAAATCCGATGCCCGGGATACCGGTCGATAACACCGTCAATACACAGATCGCAGGTCCCAAGGTCCCGTCTGTCGCGTCCAGCACGCCCACCGCCCAGCTGCCAATGCACCCCCAGGTGTTCAAACCCCAGCAGCAGACGCAGCAAGGAGGAGACGCCGTCTCCAGATCGGCTTTCAGGACGTCCCCGAACGCGGATAATCGCAACAAGACGACGACGATGGCTCGTCGATCCGGGAAGAAAAGAGCGACGGCTGAAGGTTTTGGCGATGGAGACAGCAGCGTTCGAGACGTCGAACTCACGCCGGAAGAGAGGGAGAAGTTGCGCAAGATGGTGATGCTCGCCGCAGCATCGAGTGGCGGATCGTCGTGCTGGTCGCGCGCCTGGTCCAAGCGCCGGGACATCGCCAAGCTGCTGGTGTTGGCGTGCCTCGTGGTGCTGGCGCTGGGCACGAACGCCACCGCAGTGTACTACATCGAAGCGCTCGTCGAACGCAAGTCCCTAGACGGATATGTGGAAGCGGCCGTCCGCGTCGCGTACCCCGTGGTGGTGCTCATCATCATGTGGGCGCTCAAGATGTACGCCTCGCATAAACCAAGCGCTCGATGATATCATCTATGTCACCCGTCATCATTTATTTCGCGGGTGCGGTTCAGGATGGAGCAATACACTTCAGACATGACGTCCAAATATACCTGCGCGTTCGAACGCGTCATTTTGTTCATCCAGCGCTCGACAAAGTCATACATGGCTCGAGACATGGTGTTCCTCAGGGCTTGATGGCTGTCATCATAGCGTTCGCTCATGATCATGTGGCTCGAGTCGACGATCTGCCTGACCACGCGATTGCGTGGCCCATACTTCCAGCCGCCGCCGTCAAAGTACTCGACCTGTTCGGGAAAGGACAGGCTGGCACGGAGGTTCTGATTGGAGGCGGATGTATCAAAGTGAATCTTTTCCATGAGCTCGACCAATCCCCTCGTGGTCCTGCGAATGCAGTTGTCTACGAGTTCGGGCGAGATGCCCGACAGGTCCTCCTTTCCGAGCGCGTTGATGTGTACATGAGCAGCGTTGTTCACGGTCGTAGTAAAATCGTTATTGTTGTGATTATACGTGTTCGTCGTCATGACCTGGGGTCGGTCACGCAGGTGCCTCATCTCTTCCTGAAGGTCATTACACTGCTTTTGGAGCGCGGTTATAGGATCTTCTTTTTTTCCGTCCCGGCAGCAAGGACAAGACTTCCTATGACGAGACAACGATGCCTGGAAGTTGAAACACCGCCCGCAAGCGTCGCAAGAGAACGTCTTTCCATTCGTCCTCGTCCGGATGTTCCGGCCCTGTTCGTCTTCCATATCCTTCAACAAACCGGCCATGTCCTCGTCGGACACCACGACGCGATCCTGTTCTTGTACTTGTTCTTGTTCTTGTTCGCTACTCGACCGAGAACACGGCGTCTTCCTGCGTAAATGTTGGATAAAAAGGTACCTGTGCGAAGCGTTGTAACCACAGCGAGGGCAAACATAAGTTGGACGCGACGACGACATCTTCTTTTACCTTTCTTTAGAACGTGTTGATCTTATAATATGGAGGGAACGCGCACTGGCGACTACGGCTCTTCCGATCGAACCCC
>SL_4KL_010_BRINEDRAFT_10002696_pt1 | contig 10065 bp, 7 predicted proteins | sample SodLak_010_BRINE_2_FD_10664 | JGI IMG/M metagenome (IMG submission 10664) | reverse complement strand
CGATAGAAGAACTCACTGGGGTCGTAGTTGGAGTCGTGGCGGACGTGATCGATCTCATCGAGGACGAGCACCGTCCACTCGGGATAGGCCTCGAGGGCGCTCCAGATCGCCTCGAAGACGCCATCCAGGCCTTCATATGCGCCTTTTTTCTCCCCCGTGAGCACACACAGGATCTCGTTGGCCACGCTGAACAGCGTTCGACACTCCTTCAGATTCACGTACTCGACGGCCACCTGGTCGTGACGGGCGGCGAACTCCCGACTGACGCGCCGGGTCGTCAGCGTCTTGCCCGTCCCCGGCGGGCCATAAACCGAGACCGTCGGCGGCAGATAGCCGTCGTGGACGCCGTTGAGAATCGTCGCGAGGGCGCGTTCCTGGGTGTCACGCGCAACGATGTCGGCGGGTTCACGGAGGGGATCGAGGGCGCCTTTGTCGGCGAAGACGCTGTCGTCGGGGGCGGTCTCGGCGAAGAGGTCGTCGTACTTGCTCATGTGGGGTTCCACCGGAAGTACATGTGTATGTCACCGACGAGTATAGCGGTTGCGCGCTGGCGCTCGTCCGTCTCCAGGGTGGATCACCACGGTCTGGCAGCGATGGTTCGTGGTCCGCCATATACTTCCCACCCGCCTCCAGAGCGGACACGCGTAACCTGAACCACGCATGGGACCAGGTTGGTGGTGGAGTGGCGACTAGTGAGTAGCTCGCTCGAGCAGTCCTCGGCAGTCATTCAAGCGGACAGCTCGAGACCGCACACCGAAGACGACGACTGTCCACAGTGAGACGGATGCCTTCGGGCGTGGGGAGTGTCCCGACTGCTATTGTTCTAGCAACCAACAGTCTTATTGTATTGGTCTGCGTACCAATGGATGAGGGTGGCCTCACTGACCGACGACGACCTCGATGGCGTGAGCGAAGGGAGGAAGTACCCCGACGGGATCGTCGTCCGCGTGTTTTGCATGCGGACAGACCGTGACGCGTACCCGTCTGGGTGGGCCTACAAGCTCCACTACGGCGCGACAGAGCCGGATCCGCCCCGGACGCTTGCCGATGGGACGATTCGTCGGTATGACAACTCACACGAGGACACCAAAGGACACGAACTGCACGTCGCACCGAATCCCGATCCAGCGAGCATCACGTTCTCCGGGATGGTCGAGCTCTGGGAACGGTTTTGGAGCGAGATTCCGAAAGCCGAATTCGAGGTCACGTGAGCCCATCACAACCACGGTGATACCATGACCGATACCACGCCACCACTCCACCCGATGGAGCGCGAACAGCTCCGGGCCGAATCAACCCTCGTCGTGACCGTCAAGTCGTCTACGGAGTTCCACGACGATGTCACTGACGGCATCAAGACGCTCGAACGGGGCGACGTGGTAGATTCCCCGCCGACGCTCTCGTTCACGAGTTACGACGATCTCTTACAAACGCTGACGCCGCGAGTCCTCGATCTCCTCGAGGCTATCCGTCGGGAAGAGCCGTCCAGCATCAATGAAACCGCACGGGTCGTTGACCGAGACGTGAAGAACGTCCACGAAGAACTCAGTTGGCTCGCCCAGCTAGGCATCATCTTCTTCGAAGAGGACGGCCAGAGTAAGCGTCCAGTCGTCTGGTTTGACGAACTCGTGATCAACCTTCCGTTTGATCCAAAGGCTGGCGACACGGCAACCGCTGCGCCGTGAGAATCTGTCGAACCCATACTGAGGCCGATGTGTACTGGGACGAGATCGACAGCGCTGACGGCCCCTACGCCCGTTATAATCCGATTTGGGCATCCACGAACCAACACCATGACTCCATCCACGCTTCATATCACCGTCGGCAATCGAGAGACTGTCCGTGAGGATGCCCTCGAGGTCGCTCGTGTAACCAGAACCGACACACACGTGCGCGATCAGTGTGTCCATCGCACTTGGGACTCTCGCTCGAGTCGACCTATTACTCAGGGCCCAGAAATCCACGGAAACGGTACCTTTTTGAGCCGACACCTAGTCCTCGAGATATGACTCGACTTCGCGCCCTGCTGACGGCTCTCTTCCTCCTCGGGGCCATCGCCGGCCTCGCCACAGTTGGGGCCAGTCCCGCGTACGACCTGTCGGTCGACGATGCCATCTCGACCCCACAGGAATCGATCGAGATCGAGGGCTCGAGCTATGACATCGACGGGATCGGCGTGATCGAACCCGGCGACCCGATTTCGATGAGCGTGCAATCCGATGAGGATTACCGGATCTTCCTCTACAATCAGGACGAAGAGAGCGAGTTCAGTGCGGGGTGGAGCGCCGACGAGGAACACGTGACCATGGGCACCGCAGACGACGACCTTGACACGGCTGCACTCGAACCCGGGACCTACCTGCTCTCCCTGGAGCCACGAGGCGAGGGTCGACAGGCGGTGTTCCCACTGGTCGTCGAGGGCTACGACCTGACCATCGAGCACCCGACCACGATCGACACGACCGAGGCACTCGAGATAACCGCCAGCGTCGAACAGGGAGCCCTGACGGAGCCACCGAGTGAGGTGTCGGTGGCGATCTGGGACGGCGAGGATCACTCACAGGTCTCACTCGAGTACGACGGCAACGGCGGGTATTCGACGACGCTCGAGGCCGGAGCGTTCGACCCTGGCAGCTACGAGGTCTATGGGGGTGTTCCCGATCCGGATGCCTCGAGTGGGTACGAGACGGCCCTGGCGGTGACAGCGGGTGAGACGCTGACGGTGGAAGAACCGGAGGAAGAGGATGACGAGAGCGAGGAGGACGACGAGGAAGAAAGCGACGATGAGGACGACAGCGATGACGATGATGATAGTGATGAGGAAGATGATGGCGGTGACGGAGACGACAGCGACGACGAGGGCGACAGCGATGACGGAGATGACAGCGAGGAGGATGATGACAGTGATGCGGAGGAAGAGGCTGACAGCGAGGACGACGACGATACCGACGACGCGGAGACACCCGACGAGGACGATGACGAAGCCGCCGCGGACGAGGAAGACGAAGCCGCTGACGACGATGATCCCGACGACACCACTACCGACGAATCCGGCGACGACTCGAGCGATGACGATCAGGACACAGGCGATGACGACCAGGCGGGCGACACGGACGACAGCGCCGTCATCCAGCCAAATGAGACCACGGCCGATGACGCGGACGAAGACGCCCTCGGCATCCCGGCACTCGCCGCCATCACCGCGCTGGCGCTCGTCCTGATCGCTCGCTATCGACCCGAGGTCCGTCAGTATCGTCGCAATTGAACGTCAGTGCACACCACGAGTCGGCGATCAGGTGGACATCGTTTCAGTTTTCCCATAATGCGTGCTCGCGGACGACCACCACTCGCGACGAGCAGGATCCGCCACAGATTGCAGCGCCAACGCGGCAGTCGACACAATTGCTCCAAATCAGAACGGACACGCCATACGAAACACTGGACGGCCATACTGTCAAGATTCCCGGAAGGATTAATATACACCAGTTTGATAAGCGAATATGATACGGGCCGGATATATTGGTGTGGTTCTTCTCGTCGTTCTCGCGCTCGTGCTCGCCCCGATCGCCGGTGTCGTGGGCGCGAGTGCGACGACGACACAGACGACAACACAACACAATAGCCTCGACGACGATGACGTCATTTCCGTCACGGATAACGTCTCCGTATGGGATCGCTCCCCACTCACCGTGCGGGCGGATGCCGATGCCGAGGGCGCCGTCAGCGTCGATTTCTTCGCCGACCTGAACGGCCCCGACGGCGAACCGGTCAACGAGTTCCGCCAGGATCTCACTGTCTTCCAGTCGGGTGAGTCAGTTGACGTCCACTTCGGCGCTCTCCCCGACGTCTCCACCGCGGACCTCGCAAACGAGGACGTCCAAATCGTCACCGCCAAACTCGAGGAAGACGGTGACTCCGACGATCTCGATCTGGGTGCCTTCCCACGCTCCGGCGAGGAACTCGAGGATCAACTCACCCAGGAGAACCTCGACAATCTCAACGAGAACGCGACCTTCTCGCTCGAAGCGGCGACCCTCGATGACGAGGGGAAACTCACGCACACGTTCGAAGACGATGGTGCCGGCATGTACGCCGTTGGCGTCGCCACCGGAGACGGACTCGAAACCGACGACGGGGACCTCGAGGTCGTCGGTGGGACGACCCTCGTCGGCCTCGAACCGCTCGCCGTCCAGGACGAGCCCTCCGAGGTGAGCGTCGACGACGACGGACTCGTGCCCGGTGACGACGTCACCGCTGCCGTCGACGCGACCGAACTCGACGGTGACGTCGACCACGCACTGGTGCTCTACGACGAGGAGACGCTCACCTCCGTCGAGAACGATCTCGTCATCAACGTCACCGAGGAGATCGACGGCGACTTCGCCGCCGATGACGTCGTCATCGAACACGACATCGAGACGATCAACGGCGTGCAGACCATCGAAGATGACGTCTCCGTGATGGGGACGACCCTCGAGGCCCGGACGGTGTCCGGGCAGAGCCACCTGGGTGAGGTCATCGACGTCCTCGTCGACGAGGCCGACGAGGACGTCGACGGCCCACAGACAGTCGCCACCGATGACGTCGTCCTGAACGCCTCTTCGGTTGCGGTCGCCGACGCCGACGCCGACACCGAACTCGACGTCGAAACGTTCGGCAACTGGAGCGACGGTGAGTACCGCTGGATCCACGTCGCGACCGGTGACGAGAGCGACGAGTTCCAGACCAACACGGGGACGATCACCCTCGGCGAAACGAACTTCCCGGTCGAGATCGACGAGAACGCCTCGGTGACCGATATCGAGACCGGCGAGAACGCCTCAGTCGTGGCCGACGTCGAGAACACGGGCACGATCGCCGGCGAGACCACCGTCGAATTCATGATTGACGACGAACTCGAGGAAACGACCGACCTCGAACTGGCGCCCGGCGAAGCCGAGACCCTGATTTTCAACGCCACGTTGGAAGACGAGGGTGACTACGACGCCGAAGTCACCACGGTCGACGACGCGGATAACGTGACGATTTCAGTCACCGAACCCGACGACCCGGCCCCACCACCGGCCCCACCCGCCCCACCTGCGCCACCGGAGCCTGAACCACCGGAGCCACCGGAGCCAGTAAAGGGTAGCTTCTACGATGAGTTCCAGACGGCCACGCTGGACGAGAAGACCGGGCTCTCGATGGCTCGGTTCAGTAATGAATCGCCCGTCAGAACGGTCGGACTGGAGACCGAAGACGACGTCGAGGTCCTCGTCCAAGGCTTCGACATCGAGGAACACGCTGTGGAGTTCCCCTCGATCCCCGGCGATGAACGCACCCTCCAGCGGGTCGCCCTCACAGGCGGCTACGAGGAGACCGCCGGCACGATAACGTTCGTCGTGCATGACAAGGCCGACCTGGAGGCACTCACTGCCTATCGCTACGACGCCGACGCCGAGGAATGGAAGGCCCTCGAGACCGAGATCGGTGACCGGACCGACGACGAGATCCTGGTCGAGGCCGATACCGACCGGTTCTCCTACTTCGCCATATCGGAGACCGGCTCGCCAACTGCGGACATCGAGATCAGACCGGATTCGACGATCGAGGAGAACGAGACGGCAACCCTCACAGCTGAGGGCTCCGATCCCGGGAGCGGGGAGATCACCGACTACGAGTGGCGACTGGATGGCGAACTGATCGGTGAGGAGGAAGTCATCGAGACCAGTCCCGACATCGGCGAGTACGAGGTCGAACTGACAGTGATCAACGACGCCGGCGAAAACGACACGAAGACGGCGACATTGACCGTCGAAGAGGCCGATGACGAGGATCCCGATCCACCGGAAGATCCACCGGAAGATGACGAACGAACCGTCACGGTCGCCGTCACGGATGAAGCTGGCGAGCCGATAGCCGACGCGACGGTCACCATCGACGGCGACGAACGAACGACCGATGGAGACGGACAGGCAACGTTCGAACTCGAGGACGGTGACTACACCGTCACCGTGGACGCCGATGGCTACGAGAGTCTGACCGACGAATTCACGGCCTTCGGCGAAGACATGGAATTCAGCCTCGAGATGACAGAGACGGCACCCGACGAGGAGGAACCAGATGAGGGGTGGCCAACGTGGCTGTGGGCTCTGCTCGTGCTCGGCATCCTCCTGGTGCTGGCCGGTGGGGCCTACCTCTGGTATCTGATCGACAAGGGTCACGTCGATCCCCAGGAAGAGTGGGAGAGCCTCCGCCAAAGGCTCGACGAAAAACGCCAGCAGATCGGCGACCGCCTCCGCTAGCGACGGCCGGCGTATTCTTCGCCACGGCGACTCGATCGGAGCCACTCTCGACCGGTGGCGGTTAGTCACACCCGGCCTCGAGTGAGTTCCCACAGTCATCGACACGTTGCGATTTGGAATGCGGTGTGACGTCCAGCTTTCGTGCTCCCCCTCTCATCCACGGATCGAATCCGGGACTGGAGACTAGTGGCGGCGTGTCGATGATCGCCTCCGACCCGCGGAGACCTGTCAGACCGATCAGAGATCCTCGAGCGGTGATCGTCGACCAAGTCGCCAACCCGCGATCGCGGCGGCGAGCGTGCCGATGACGATGGCGAGAACCAACCCGCCCAGATACACCCGGTGATCGGTCTGAACCAGATCCTCAAAACCCACGGTTTCGGCTGCGAGCCGGTTCAACAGAGCCACGGCCGGCGGCGTGAGTGTGAGACCCACCAGCCCACCCACCAGCCCAATGGCGAGTCCCTGGCCGACAACGGTGACGACGACCAGCGACGAGGAGACGCCGATCGCCCGAAAGGTGGCGAACGCCCGCCGTTGCTGGTACACCACGAGCGACAGCAACGTTACCGTCAGGACCGTTCCCGCGCCGACGGCGAGTACTACCAGCGTCCCACCGGCCGCAAGCACGAGTACCTGCTCGTGGAGGACGGCCTCGAGCTGTTCCTGATTAGACCTGATCTCGTACTCGGGGTGGCTCGCCTCGAGATCCCGCTGGACGGCCTCGGTGTCGGCACCGTCCTCGAGGGTGAGGGTAATGAACGTCGCCGGCTCGATCACGCTGTTGCCCGTCGTGGCGTGGAGTTCGCTGAGGGGGACCGTGACCGTGGGGACTCCAAGTAACTGTTCGAACGTGGGCGAGATGCCGACGACGGTCATCTCGGTGTCCCGGGCAGCGGCTAGCGAGCCACCGACGTGGATGGTGTCACCCACGTCGACGCCGAGGCGGGACGCGGTTTCGGCGTCGAGCAGCACCTCGTTCGTGCGCTCGCCCTCGTAGGTCCCGTTGGCGTAGTGTGGATCACCCGAGAGGGACTCACCCTCGTCGATCGAAATCGCGGGACCGTCCCCCGGAACGCCCGTGGCGACGAACGTCTCTAGATCGTCGGGCTCCGTCCCGACGTACACCGTTTCGAAGGCGAGCGGGGCTGCGTTCCTGACGTCGTCGTGGGATTCCATCTCGGCGGCGACGGTTCGAGAATCGGACAGACTGTTCTCGAAGCCGCCACCGCCCGCTGAGGTCAGTCGCGTCTCACCGGCAGTCACCCACAGATCGCGATCAGCGGACTCGAACTGCTGGGATCCGGTATCCAGCACACCCAGCCCCGCGCCGGCAAGCAGCGTCACGGCGAGAACGGCAAGCGCCACGCCGAAGACTGCCAGCCCGAGTCGCCACCGGTGGTGTCGGAACTGGGCGCCAGTGAAGCCGATCCCCGCACGCAGGCGGGCGAGCCACCGGCGAAGAACGCTGTTCCCACAGTTTGGCTCCCGTTCGCCCATTAGGGTGCACCCCTCGAGAGACGACGCGTGATCGCCAGCAAGATCGGAATCGAGACGAGGCCAATCACCAGCGCTGCGAGCAGTCCGTAGCCGATGAGGAGGGGAGACACGAGGGCGATCGGCCCGCTGGTCACCACCGCCATCGCCAGTTCGTTGACGAGATGCACGCCGAAATATCCAGCAACCCCACCGAGGAAACCGCCGACAGCCGTGAGCACGACCGTCTGTATCCCGACGAGTCGGAACTGGCTCACCGTCGAGACACCCAGCGCCGAAAGCGTGGCGAACTCGCGTCGGTTGGCGAGGAGTTCCAGCCCCATCGTGGTGACGACGAACAGCGTGCCGATCGAGATGGCCACGACGAACGCCGTCAGCGAAAGCGCAAGCGACAGATCACCGTCCATCGTTTCGGTTGCCAGCAACCCCTCCCGTGTGTAGACGGTCGACTGCGGATAGACGTCCTCCAGGTCGTCTTTCACCGCCGGGTCGGTCGTCCCGACCACGAACTGGTCGGCCAGGTCCGCCTCCTCACCCCCGGTCATCGCCTGTAACTCACTCAGGTGAACCAGCGCCACCGGCATGTTGGCACCGCCGGCCGATCGACCGTCGTCCACGGCGACGACGCTAACTGACTCCTCCCCATCGATCTCGATGGTGTCGTCTTCGTCCGCCTCGAGCAGTGAGGCTCCCGTCTCCGAGAGGACGAGTTCACCCGTTCGGGTATCACCGTCGTGGAAGGGGTCGTTCGGGGTGAGTGCCCCGGCATCGAGGCCGACGATTTCGCCGATGCCTGGCGTCGAAACGACGCCGACGACCAGCACGTACTCCGACCGATCGTCGTGCTCGAGTCGCAGGACCTCCGTGGCGATCGGGGACGCATATTCGATATCGGGGTGGGTCTCGAGGTCCGTTGCCGTCTCGTGGGCGTCACTGAACGCCGGCCCGTCGGTGGCGACGAGCGGCGAGTCCTCGCCGCCGGCATCCGGCACGATCCAGTAATCGACGTCCTCGTCGTACACCGTCGTTTCCATTGCCAGGCCGAGCCCCATCCCGGTCACGACGACGAGTAAGGCAACGACCGCGGTGACGCCCAGCACGGTGAAGAGCACACGCTTTCGATCGGTGTTCATCGCTCGCGAGGCCAGTTGCCCAAGCGCCATCCTCAGGAGCCCCCACCATCGGGTCAGGCTCGTTCGCACGCTCGAACGACTCACTGACCGGTCACCCCGGGTCACCGGGGACGACTTTGTCCCCAGGTGCAGCCCCCGTTCCCGTCGCCGACTCCGCATCCAGTCGGCCGTCGCGAAGTCGAACCCGCCGATCGGCAATCGCGAGCGTCTCTCGGTCGTGTGAAGCAATAACGACGGCGCGATCCGGCGCGAGCGACGAAAGGAGTTCGAGGACGCGGCGACTGGTCGCCGTGTCGAGTTCGCCCGTCGGCTCGTCGGCGACGAGCAGGTCGGGATCGGTGACGAGCGCGCGAGCGATCGCCACGCGTTGCTGTTCACCCCCGCTTAATTCGCCCGGGAGGTGATCCGTTCGGTCGCCGAGGTCGACCCGCTCCAGCACCGCCGAAGCTCGACGCTTGCGTTCGCCTGCGGGGACGCCGAGTTCGACCAGCGGCAAGGCGACGTTGGCCCGGGCCGACAGTGAGTCGATCAGGTGGAAGCGCTGGAACACGATCCCCACGTTCTCGAGCCGGCGCCGCCGTCGTTGGCGTCGAGAACGGGTTCCAAGGTCCGTGCCCTGGAATCGGACCGTTCCCTCGTCCGGTTGCTCGAGTCCCGCGAGGTGATGGAGTAACGTGGTCTTCCCACTGCCGCTCGGACCGCTGATGGCGACGGTTTCCCCGGCCGCAACCGAGAGGGAGACGTCGTCGATCGCCGTGACCATCGGCGGGGCCGATCGGCCGAGGAGGCGGCCGACGAACCCGGGGTGAGAACCCCGCGTGTAGCGTTTCGTGAGCCCGATCGCGCTGACCGTCGGCGGGTCCCCTTCGTCGTCGGACGCTCGAGCGGACCGGGAAGTCATGAGCGGATTGAAACCCCGGAGGCAATTAATGGTCCCGGTTCAGCTGAAACTCAGTTTTACTGACGCGGGTCGCGAGGACGGAGTCAGCTGACCCACGTCCTTCGAGAAACGAACACGAGGCGTCGAGACCTCACCCCGTCCGAAACGACAGGTCGACAGACGGCGCGGAGTGGGTCAGCGACCCCATCGAAATGACGTCGACGCCCGTGGACGCGTACTCGCCGACGGTCTCGAGGGTGATCCCGCCACT
>SL_4KL_010_BRINEDRAFT_10002694_pt1 | contig 10066 bp, 6 predicted proteins | sample SodLak_010_BRINE_2_FD_10664 | JGI IMG/M metagenome (IMG submission 10664) | reverse complement strand
CTGTTTGTAAAACTGTTCGGTGTGAGTTTTGTCTACTCGGTACTCGCTGGGGGACTCGTTCTCACCGAACTGTCGGATCGGTTCTCCGAGAAAGTGACCAAGTCTGATGGTATGATACGGTTCTCGAAGACAGTGACCAACTCTGATAACATCATACTGTATTTTGCCTACAGCGGCGTTATCCTTGGACCATTTATCGGTCTGCACTTCCTCGGCGATATTGAAGCATACTTATTCCGCCATATCGGATTTATAATGGTAATCGTGACGCTGCTCGGGTCACTTGCGTTGTACCGACTAACGATTAATGCCTCAAAAATATCAATTGATATCCGTCCCGTAATCGGTGCCATAGTGTTGATTTTTCTCACACTGTCGATGTTGGTCGCGTTCATGTCACCCTATATTCTCACTCCGAATGGTCAAGTAACAGAGACAGAGGTCGACGGGTACGATACGTTGTTTGAAAACCAAAACGAGGTCCCGATTCTGGGGGTGAGAGAGGTACCGTTCCGATTCGATCGAGCCCTCCAGTACGACAACCAGGTCGTATTTGGTGAGTCACCCAGCGAAACAGTGTTCAACGAAGGGTTGTGGAGTACGTACGACACTGACCAGTACCTTGCAGTAAGTGCGTACGATCGGGACAGTGAAACCGAGGCGTACAATGAACTCCGCTACTCTCAAGACGGGTTCGAGCGACTGGAAACCACAGGTGGGATTCATCGCGTCCAAGCGAACGGTGATCTTACAGTGTACTATCTTGTCGGCGCTGAGTAACCAATATATATGCTCTATTCTGCCACCAATTGATAGCCGTCGCAAGCATTCTCACGGATAGATTCCGCCACATTAACCAGAAAATAGGGCACCACACTATACTTTTCTGTACCGATGGGAACAACAGTATCGAATGCGTGAACTCCAACCACCAGCCCCGCATTTCGGCGGAGCAGGCGGTTGGAGTAGCGAGGCCGCGATTGACGCGAGTGGCTTCCAGCGTGATCAAAGCAGCTTTCATTACCGTGATCGCGCGAACTACTCATTATAAGCTGAAACGACGATCTTGATCGGCGTGAACTCCTCAACGATCAAAGACATTCATTATACGACATAGAAGCGTGGGGCGGCAATGTCCGGATGTAGATCTCTGCCGGAACGCGGAGGACCTGTGCGTGTTATCGGCTGATGCAAACTACTCCTGGAGTGATCCCTGTGAGGAGTGCCGCTCCAACTCGACGCGACCCAGTGGTTGCGGTCATGATGTCCTCTGGAGTCCTGAACGCGTGAAGAGCAACGACATCGCTACGGGCTTGCGGCTTCGGTTGATACCAGTCAACCGAGGACGAGATCCCAATTCTCCTGTTCTTTCGCGTCCGAGGTCCGTCACCCCACGTACTCGGAGGCGAGTCTCATAGCTTGACCTTCGAGACTCCATGACGTACTTCACGATCCCGGGATTTCAGCGGGATTCTCATGGTTTCACACTATCGCTTCCAAAGTTGCGATGACAGGTCAGGGGCCCATAGATCACTCTACGCGGCAAGTAAACTTCGTTCCACGGTTCTCTGCGACGTAACGGTATATTCTATTGCCGAAATCCTCCACGAATGAAAGACCCATAAACCAGACAACTGGGAAGAAACAACGATACTGACGGAGCAGTTCGCGAAACGCATAGTACCCTTCGTAGCTGTTTCCGTTGTGGAACACGTACATAACACGCTCGAAGTCGACATCGTTCCGCTGACTATATGGGTCTGGAGCCTCGCTTTGCGGGAGAAAGGTAACCGTATTATTGATATCCAGAATCGCGAATGGGACGAGGCTACGCATACAGAACTGACACCGTTCGTCGAATACAACATCTATCTGTCGGACGCGGACTATACGTTCATATCCTAGATCCCACGCTGCAAAGAGTAGTAGAATAACGTACACATCAACAAAGTGTATACCGAGTAATAAGACATTTGAGACGGTGAATCCGAAAAGCCCCACTATTACCGGCGTGATAGTAATTCCGACGAGCACTGCGATAAGAAAACCTAGTTCTAAAACAAGTGTTCCAATACCCCCCATACGCATGAGGATTGAGTTCTCCGTTACAAACTGTAGAGGGCCATCCGACCTGTAACTCGTGGTAATTCGAGCGATATTCTCTGAGGTGGCAAATTCTAGAGTCGGATTTAGTATCCCGCTGTGGAATATCTTATCAAACCCTGATCCGAAGTAGATGAGGGCGATAACGACGAGACTCCACTTAAGCGCAGGCATCCTGTAGGAGGCTGCGCCAGATTCGAGACGGGATCTGAGAGTATCGAGCGATTCATGTTTCGTTCTACGTAACGAATCAACTGAAAGTACATCCGTCTCAGAGAACAGTGCGAAAAAGATGAGAAAGTAAACGCCAATAAAGAGGGATTCGGTTTCCCCACTAGTGAGCTGAGTTGCTCGAACTGTGCCCAAGTGTGCTAAGAGAAACGCACTGACACCTGCTGTGAACTGGATACGGTATCCAAGCACGAATCCTATAAGTAGACCAATCAGTATCCATTTTTCTACAGTCAGTATCAATCCAGGTGCAACTGGCGGCACGGCCCAGGCGAATTCGGGAGTCTGATGGAAGGGCACCTCAACAAAAAGCCTCCAGTCGTACATGACTGTCTTCCAGATCAGCCAAATACCGAGGATCGCACGAGCTATCGCGAGATTTATTGGCGAGGTGCGCTCGTCATCCGCAAAGTAGTTGACGAACATCGACTCACGCCACCTCTGTGCTGTTGTCCGGGCTTTTCTCCGGATAGATCTCCAAAACAAGTTCCTCGGATTGCGATACAATTTGACTCCCGTCGCTGGAGGTTTCCGTTTGCACGTAATAAATTCGAATTCCGATGAATTCGGAAAATCCACTCAATTCGTCTGCTGTCCACGCGCCGACACTGTGGGCTGGGAACCGGTACAGACGATGTGGTAAGTTCCACACATCAGATGGAACTGCTCCTCGAGTTGGTTCACCACGCTCCACTTCTGCCCGATATTCGGATGTCCTTTTCAGTATCCATTGAGCGATCTCCTGGTTTGTTTCGTTCGAGTTGTTCGTAACCATCTGCTCTGATGGAATTGACGCGACACCGTTGAACGCTAACGTCGCCTTTCGGTCAAGCTGGATTTCGTTCCCGCTTTCGTCGACGATGTGAACCTCATAGCCTGCTGATTCAGCTGGCCGTTCCGAGGAGAACTTGTGCCAATTAATGAATGGAGTAATATAAAGCGGCATGATTGTTTGAAAAAGCAATAGAACAACGAGAAATCCCGACACGTATGATTTTTTAATATATTTGCGATCGGAAAAAATAATTGCCAAAGTACTCAAGAAAAAGAATCCAAGAAATATCAACGGAAGTAGAAGATCAGCGTATGGACGGAGAGCCTCGACTAGTGTTTCGACACTTATGATGAGTAACTCACTCATATACCCGTGATATTTTTATACAATATTAAGTATCAACTTCCTAACCTCTGAATCTCATAGAGTTACCGTGGCTGGCTGCTTCTGGCTTCGCTCGGATCGTTTTGTCGACTCTCAAACGTACTGATACTGCGTTGCGGTTCTCGTCGATAGTCGTCTTTTACCGGGCTTCTGTCCGTCTTTGAGGGGTGATTCCACAACGTACTTCACACTCCAAAGATTTTATCGGGATTCTCATGGAGTTCGTCGACATGATCGTACTAGAGGTGTAGACAGTATTCGAGTAGACGAACTCGAATCCGTAGCAGACCGTCCAGTGTGAAAAATATGTCCGTCGTCAGTCCTGAGAGAGTAGAACCCGGTAGCAGCTCGGCGATCTCCGTCGACCGCACGCTCAGCGACTGCTTGTCCCTCACGGGAAGGGGAGGGTATTCGCGTTAATCCTCTACAACTAGGGTATGGAAATGGCCATTAACATAAAATAAAATTGATATATTTGCGACGCGGTAGATTATATTCTTTATAATTTGAATTAATATATCATTACACGATTAGTAAAATATAGTATTATCTATAGTAATATCTTAATCAGGTATAGAAATATTATATATCGGTAAATAAGACTAATTATTGTTATCTTATAGAAGTCGATGAAGCAATGGATACGAATGCTTATACGGGCAAAAGTGATGTCAACAAGGGTAAAAACGATGTCAACAAGGGCAAAGGTGACATTAACAAAGGGGAAGTAGATAGCCAAAATGGGACGAACGATGAGAATCAGCTAGTCGAAGCTGATACTAACAGTAATGGAAAACTTAACAGACGAAATTATCTCAAGGCTGGTGGTGCTTCGCTTGCAATCGGAGCAAGTATTATTCCTGGGACTACGAGTGCTGCATCGGTGCGTCAGGGCATCCAGTTCCAGTCAGTAATCAACGCTGTCGACGATCTCGGAATGGATCCGACTGGCAACAGCGCTATCGACTCCAAGTTACAGAGATCGTTGAACAGAGGAAACGAATTGATCGAGTTTCCACCAGGTGAGTATCTTGTGACTGATGGCGCGGTTACAGGATCCGTTACAAACTGGGGGATTCTCGGACTGGGTTCGGATCCAACTGCTGTTCGATTCCTCCATACGTCCGGAAATGGACTGGTGGTTGTCAAGACCAACGGCGGGCGTGGACAACTCGTCGAAAATGTTACTATGGACTACAGTCGCCAAAAAAGTGGGACAATTGGGCTGTATCTCCGCGGAAACGATAACGTGAATGTTATTGACGTACACTTTGTTGGATTTAATCCAACAACAAATCGTGGGGATACGACCAATCTGACCGTCCAAGCGTTTGATCCGAACGGCGAGGCACTCGCTGAGGGTATTGTTCGTACTGGCCCGTCGACGATCGCGTCACATCAAAGTCAGGGTCCACCGAGTAACTCTGCGTTCTTTTGGCTTGGTGACAGACACCGAGGGACGCTGAAAATCAAAGATTGGCATATAGAAAACACGGGTGGGAACGGAATTTATGCATCGCGAACAAGTGGTACTGTGCAGGTAGAAGATTCACTATTTGTAAACAATAATCAGTCTTCTGTCCGTATTTCTGGTGCTGACAGTTATTGTCGAAACTGTGTGTTCATAATTGACACACATAACGACCACCCTGACAACGAGTATGCTGAGGGCGACTATATTAATCCGAATGCAATGATGTGGGAGAGTGGCAACGAGGGTAATTCGGGTGCTCTCATCGAAGGTTGTGACTTCGTCTTCCGATCCCGACCAAATAATCGACGGACACTACGGGCTGTTCGTGGACTTGGCAATATCGGCGATTTCGAGGTTCGTGATACGCGATTCCTCTTGGATACAGCTAATACTATGGCTGTCTTTGCACAAAATCCTGAAAATCCATCGTTCGGGTCGACAGCATCGAGACCATGGAATGTCACGTTGGACTCTGTGAGCATCACGGGCTCTGCAGACGCATCCAGCGGAGCAGTTGAACTGTACAACCGAGCTGGTTCGGTTATTACGAACAGCTGTCTACATTTAACTGGTAATCAAAATGGTATTGTTATTACTGACTCTCAAAACTGCCGGATTGAGGACACGAACATCAATGTCGGTGGCCAGGAGACTGTCTTTTCTAACTCTACTGTTGAGACGTCCAATCTCACAAGCAATGAAAGTTGTCCTGCTCCGAACCTTACGATTAGTGACCCTGACGGTAGCGATGATACATCGTCAGATACACACGAGCTCGTAATTCATGGTCCTGGTAGGGATTCTGCTGCCTCTCAAATCGATTACCGAATTGATTACCAGATCGCATACGAGGGTTCGGCGACACCGATAACAGGCAGATCAGAAAATGTCAAAGATGGTCTGCTTGAAGGATCTGTTTGGTATGATTTCACCGACTCGTTCGAAATCGATGGTGAGGTCACCGCAGTCGAGATGTTGTCTGATGAGGCGACGCTCGAATACAATGGTGAAGTCGTCTCTCCGGAGCATTTCCCTGTTTCAGATGATGACGATGGGAGCACTGACGATGGGAGCACTGACGATGGGAGCACTGACGATGGGAGCACTGACGATGGGAGCACTGACGATGGGAACACCAATGAACCATCAGAGATTCATGAGCTGATAATTCATGGTCCTGGTAGGGATTCTGCTGCCTCCCAAATCGATTACCGAATTGATTACCGGATCGCATACGAGGGTTCGGCGACACCGATAACAGGCAGATCAGAAAATGTCAAAGATGGTCTGCTTGAAGGATCTGTTTGGCTCGATTTTACCGACTCGTTCGAAATCGACGGCGAGGTTATCGCCGTCGAGATGTTGTCTGATGAGGCGACGCTTGAATACAATGGTGAAGTCGTCGATCGTGACTATTTCTCGGCCTCGGACGATGACGGTGAGAGTACCGATTCTGAGTTGCCAAACGTTCTCTTAGTCGATGGGACGATTACTGATCAAGTGTCGACATACAGTTTCTCAGTCACTGGAGAAGTACAACAGAGCGACGAGCTCAGTGAGGGTCAAGACCGATCGGTCATCGACGAGATACCGGATATCGTCTCTGATGGAACTGTCAAAGGGATCGTGAAAAAAGGAATAGACGGCTATCGATTCTCAGGAGATATAACCACAATGCAAATAAGTGGTAACGCAGTTATAAACCTATCAAAAGACGAATAATAAGTTCGGTATTAGTTACCCCGTGTTTTTATGACGTCTGACCGTTTTCAGCGTCATATCAGATACGTATTGAACTCACTGATTGTGTCGTAACCAACCCCTGTTTTGAATTTGTTTTCGCTTCGCAGACTAAATCTCCATCTCGAGGAGTGAGGAGAGCCTTGCGGTTCTAAAATACTACATTTCGATATTGTATCTGTACATCTTCAATGCAGAGTACCACAGATCTGATTTATAAGAAATGACAATGCATAACTCAATTAATTCGTGCTTCCCGCGATCGTATGTTTTAGACGTTTTGCTGGCTCGTAGGTCAGTGGACCACCCAATGCTGACAAGAGATATAGGTACGTTGCGGGTACTGTGGGGTCGTACCTAATCGCTCGAAACAGATATTTCACTGACTGTGTATAATATCCGTTTCGAAGGGCAGAAAATCCGACCGTTTGGGTCAAAGACGCAAGGAATTTTTGTTCAGTCTGTCGACCGAATTCAGCGGCCAACTCGCGATGTTTTGCTAACAAGAGTTGATATGAAATATCTCGTTTTCCCTCAAAATTATCTGTGATCTGGTCGTGATCGGCAATCCGTCGAGTTACCAGAATTTCGGACACGGACTCGTACTGGCAATGCTGTGAAAGCCGGATGTGCCATTCTTTGTCCTGCCAACTTGGGAAACGGTCATCCGGCATACCGGCTGATTCAATAACAGACTGACGAACAGCGAACCGTGAAAACGTTGCTGTGCGGACCGTTCCTTGGAGAATCTCTTTTAAAATGTCACCACCACATGCTGGAATATCTGATCCGATCTGGACATTATCTTTATTTACAACCTGTTCGCCAGCCATGACAACACCTACTTTTGGACCACTTCGATCAAATGCTTCGATAACACGTTCAAGATATGTCGGATGCCACGTATCATCGTCATCAAGAAAGGCAACGATGGTACCGTTTGCAGCCTCAATACCGGTACAACGGGCAGCATTTGCCCCTCGGTTTTCTTCATGTCGAATGATATCAACACTGGCTATCGATTCAAAAGCTGCGTCGTCAATGAGCGGTTCAACTGGGTTGGGTGAGTGATCATCGACCAGAATTAGTTCAACAGCTCCATACGTTTGGTCGGCAACACTTCGAATAGCATGGTTGAGATACTCTGGTCGGCCATATGTTGGGATAATAACACTTACTTGAGAGATCTTCGTATCGGCCATCAGCGGTTATTTTGCGGCAGCCTGCTTTGTTAGACATATACTGAAAGAGCCCTAACTGTTGGTAGGGAAGATAAACACTAACGAAAACTGAAATAACACTATATCTGATTATTTAGCGCATTCATTACTTACCTATCTGAGTTGCTTGCTCACTGTTATGAGACGTCGAGAGATACTCGAAGGTAGCTTGGCACTCGCTGGTATCGGGTCGTTTACTGGGTGTCTCGGCCAGCGCGATCTTGATTCAGAACAATATGGTATTCAGTTCGGTACTGTAGTCAACGCTGTCGACGACCTCAAGATGGATCCGACCGGTAACAGTTCAATTGATACTACGTTACAGAAATCAATAGAAAGGGGAAATGAGCTGGTCGCATTTCCTCCAGGAGAGTATTTAATCACCGAGGGCGTAACTACTGAATCCGTTAATAACTGGGGTCTTGTTGGACTTGGATCTGACCCCGATGATGTTCGATTTTTATATACATCAAGTGATAGTGTCACTTTTGTTAAAACTGATGGAGGAGATGGACAACTCATAAAGAATGTTACGATAGATTACAATCAGCAAAAAAACGGGGCAATCGGAATTGTTCTCCGTGGAAACGATAATGTGTTTGTCGCGGACCTCCATTATGTTGGATTTGATCCAATAAGTGCAAACGGCGATACCACTAATCTGTCTGTCCAAGTATTTAATCCGGACGGCGAGGCACTCGCTGAGGGTGTTGTTCGTACTGGCCCGTCAACGATCGCGTCACATCAAAGTCAGGGTCCACCAAGTAACTCCCCCTTTTTTTGGCTTGGTAGCAAACATCAAGGAACGCTGAAAATCAATAACTGGCATATAGAGAATACGGGTGGGAATGCGATTTACGCATCACGAACTAATGGAACCGTGCAGGTAGAAAACTCTAAATTTGTAAACAATAATCAGTCTTCTGTCCGTATTTCTGGTACTGACAGTTATTGTCGAAACTGCGTGTTCATAATTGACACAGATAACGACCACCCTGACAACGAGTATGCTGAGGGCGACTATATTAATCCGAATGCAATGCAGTGGGAAAGTGGCAACGAGGGCAATTCGGGTGCCCTCATCGAGGGCTGTGAATTTATTTACCGATCTCGGCCCGATAATTCTCGGACACTACGAGCTGTTCGTGGACTCGGGAATATTGGTGACTTCGAGGTTCGTGATACGCGATTCCTCTTGGATACGGCTGATACTATGGCTATTTATGCAGAAGATCCTGAGGATCCCTCATTCGGGTCGACGGCACCAAAACCATGGAACGTAACGGTAGATTCTGTGAGTATTACGGGCTCTGCAGACGCACCCCATGGAGCTATCGAGCTGAACAACCGACCTGGATCGATTATTACAAACAGTTGTCTACAGCTGAGTGGCAACCAAGATGGAATCATTCTCGCCGATTCACAGGGTTGCCGGGTTGAAAACACAAACATAGATGTTGGCGGTCAGAAAATTGTTTTCACCAATTCAGATATTGAAACCATCAATCTCACTACTAACAAAAGTTGTCCTGACCTTGATAATATTTACACTATTACGTAATATTCGGTGCATTACACAGTAACTATACGCTCGTGTTACCAAACATCATTTAAATATCGTATTCTCCGTTGACACGTAGATAGTTTCATCAAAATAACCAGGGTACGCTGTATTACTGTGCCCGCAATAGTTTATTCGACATAGCCCAAACTTTCTAGCCGATCTCGCACCTCATCTTCGCCGATTTCTTGCTCCTGTTCGACCGGATCATTCGATGTAATAGTCTTCCGGGCTCCATTGTCATGAATTAACCAAGGTACTCGGACAAGTTCATCCGTATACAGTCCAGGTGGATGGCCGTACTCAATCATCGGAACAGGTGAGGAACGCTCTCCGATCATCTGTCCATGGTCTGACGTGACGACAGTTCGCCCGGGTAATTCTCCGAGTAGCTCTTCGACGTGTGGTAACACGAGTCTGAGATTCTCCCGGAATGCCTGCCAGAGGATCGCATCAGAGATTCCGAGTGTCCCCTGACGAGCATCTGACCACTCAAAATTCAACTTGTCAAGATCGAAATGCTCCCGACCGATCGAGCCAATGAATGGGTAGTGAGGCTGTAGACAGTGGATAATAAG
>SL_4KL_010_BRINEDRAFT_10002692_pt1 | contig 10067 bp, 14 predicted proteins | sample SodLak_010_BRINE_2_FD_10664 | JGI IMG/M metagenome (IMG submission 10664) | reverse complement strand
CCGTTTTGCTTGCCCAGCGACTCCCATGCAATTCTCTTTTGACACAAAATGACCACAAAAAATGAAACTATTGACAGCACGATATGGGCCGGACGTATCTTTCCTACACCCAAAAGCACATCACAGCCAGGTTGACTGTCCAGCGAAACTTGGGGTATGAACACCTGAAACCCTTATATTCATAATCTTGCACTGCTTTGCAGCCCGAACGGTCAATGCCCCTGCCCCTGCAACTATGAGATTGACCAGGACTGCTCCTGCCGGGATGTGGAGACTCCGGTGAAGATCTGGCTGACCAAAAGCCCTGTGTTTGCCAGCTACCCTTTGGAGTACATCAAGTCTTATAACTACAAGCCAGTGGAGGTGATTGTGCGGCCAGATGACAACAAGTGCAGAGTGAGTGGAGAAGGCGAATAGAGGCATAGGTCTTTGAAACGGCCTTGTGAATGCGCTTGCACTTTTCTTTCAGATGGGCTATGGCTTTTGCTTGAGTGGTTCGGTCACAAGGAGGTATATGTTCTGGCATTTTATCTTGATCACCTGCTTTGACCAAATCTTGCATTGCCCCCAAAACCTGGATCAAGCTGCTCCTGGCGGCGCCTCGCTGGGTTGTGCTGACTGCGCAGGCTGACGACTTTGATTCAGATCCCACTTGCGGGTGGTACTACGTGGATGGAGAGCAGCAGCGCGACAGCCAAGGCTTCACATGCAAGTGCTCTAGCCAGCAGGTCTGGGATCACACCTTCACCGGCTCCAACAAGCGCACGTGGGTGGTTGGCGGCCAGTTCAATGCTGGCGCTGCTCAGCCTCGAGCTCTTGCCCAGCCCGAGAGAGACAGGCGTGCAGCTCATTCCGTGCATGTGTGTGGCTGTGCAAGTGCAGGAGAGCCAACCTGAATTGCGACTTCTTTACTGATCCGATTGACATTCTGCTTGGCAACCGGCCGTGCTCGGCTCACTGCCTCACCTTTGATCCTCTGTGGTACAGCGTGAGTGTAAGGCCGGGGTCGAGGGGACAAGGCGGGAGCAGGGGATGCAGACTTGCAAGCTCGGGCATGTTCATGTGCATGCAACATAAACAAGGTTTTGTCCAAATGTGGGGTGACATGATCCACGCTGTAGCCAGGGCAGGCCTGGACATTGCACTGATGCTCCTTACTGGTGCTGCGCCATGACTGGGAAGCGGGGTAGAATTGCATGGGTCGGTTAAGACTCAAAAAAATCTGCAGCGTCCCACAGCGGCTGCATTATGTATTTAGCAATTGGATCCGCATGGGGGAAAAGTGTTGGCAGACATCGCCATTATGGCTTGTGGGACAGTACATGGGGTAATTGGTAGTTGGTGCCCTCCCTGCCTGCTGGCGTGCTTGCAGCCACGCAGCCACACAAAGAGCATCCGTGTTGTGCCCTCCATTCATGACTGCTTGTCATCTTTGTGCCAAGGATGCACTTGTGCTCAGCAATTGCTTCATGGATGCAACGGGTCAGACCTTGGTAAGCGTATCTGTATTAAGATGAAGCGTGGACGTACTGCACGAAAGATTGGTCGCACGCTGTGTTGGTTACTACTCATGCGTACATGCTTGTATGTGCAGGGGTACAGGGTAGGCAGCTCCCAGCTTCAATTTGAGATTACAGCCCATATATCAGTGGAACAGCCTCCGTCAAATAGCACTTCAAGCAGCAGCATACCAGAGCCTGAAAGGAACAGGCCTAGATTTCCAAATGAAAAGCTTAGGCTGAGCCCCTCTGTGCCCTTGGCTGTCAGTGATTCAAGGTTGGCCAGCATGCGCTTGCTGGGAGACCTGGCCACCTACCAGCAAACAACGGTGCTCAGGTTCGTGGAAGCACATGTTTTGTACTCTACCTTGCCAGATCCAGTTGGCACTTGCTAGGCAATCTGGCCATCTTCAATTCCACAATGGGGCCCCCGTGTGTGAAGGGGTTGGTATGCACAGACATTCACAGCATGCAATGCACAAGCAATGTCATTACTGGCACACCTGCCCGGAGGTATGCAAGCATTAGTCATCACAACAAAGATTTTTTGCGGCAGCTTTGTTGACCTTGCGCATAGACATTCACAGCGTTCTTCAGCTGTGTAGTGTGCAGAACTGGCGCTTTGCTGTGCACAGACATCCGCAGCATTCTTAAGCTGTGTGCAGAACTCTGGCGTGTCAGCTGTGCACAGACCTGGTGCTCTGCACAGACTTGGTGCTGTGCTGCACAGTGCACAGGCCTAGCGCTGTGTGTAGACTAGTGCACATACCTCCACAGCTTTTTGATGTGGCACCATGCAGACCTCTGGTGCTTTGATGTGGCACCATGCAGACCTCTGGTGCTTTGATGTGGCACCATGCAGACCTCCACAGCTTTGATGTGGCACCATGCAGACCTCTGGTGCTTTGCGTACACCTGGTGCTGCGTGTGGACTGGTGCACAGACCTGGTCAGCATCGATGGGGAACCCAAAATGGGTCATGACAGTCTGCTCACAGCTCTTCATTGCTTCTGATTTCACAAACGAGGCTTGTGATGGTCTGCTTGCAGCTCCAAAATGCTTCTGATTCCACAGCCGGACGGCGCCAATCTGGAGGCAATCAGGAGGAGTGACAGGGGCTCCTGGCTCCTGCTGGACAGGTGAAGCCCTCTTTCTTCTTGATCGCCCTTGCTCTGCCCTGTTAACTGCCTCTTCAAGCTTGCCCACACCCCTGCTCATGAGCACCTTGACGTGCGCTAACTTTAATTACGCCAACGAGTGGCTCTCCGTCCACGGTTCTGCTCATGCGAGCATGCTGGCACATACATTTCGCCTCCTTGATTAGCGAGGCTTCAGGTACAAAGCAGCAGTTGCAGGCCAAGCATGCTGGGCTACCAGCAAGCAAGTGCGCGCTGTCCCTGTGGCCGCCCCAGGAGCCACATCTCCGATGGTTCCACCTGCAACAAAGTGGGCACATCCTTTGAGGCGTTTCGCTACCAACCAGATGGTTGCTTCAGGGCGCCACAGGCAAGTGCATATGCTTTGCCCTCAATGGATTGCTGAGGGTGTGGGAAAATGTATGGGCTTGGAGTACACAGGCCGCAGTGCTATGCTCAGATGGCGCGATTGCCGCAGGGCCCATAAGTGCACAGCACCTGGCCAGCTGCTCTGATGCAGGGCCCAAAGTCCAGCGTGACATACAAGCATGTGGACCAATCCCCTGAAGAGCCTAGCTGGGCGGGCTTTTGGCGTGCGCCGGTGTTGGCCCATCTTCAGAAGGCCAGCATGCTCATGACGTGGCCCCCTCCAACAGCTTGCATGGCAGGTCCTCTACCGGTGCTGCTTGGATACTAGGACCAGGTCTGGCTCCCCTGCAGGCCATATGCCACAAATATGCAAGCAAGACCAAGCGAAGCACTTGCGCCCTGCAATACCAAGCGAAGCACTTGCGCTCCGCAAACATGCTCTTCAGGTGTGCCTGCAGAACCAGATCAAGGATCTGATAGCAGAGGACAAGGAGCGGGCAGAGCAAGGAAGGGTGCCACAGCACTTGGTGACGCGTTACACGTTTGGGTCTGAATCTCTGGTGCGTGCTGCCCCTGCTAATCATCCTGCACACATGGCTGAGAGATGTTAGGGTAAGCGTCACACACCCAGGCCAGAACCTCTGCCACGTGCCGCCTCTATTTGGTCCTAGGTGGCCAATTCACCTCAGTTGATGTAGGGGGTGTTTCCGTTGCCTGCACAATTTTCCTGAACCTTTGCTTTTTCTTGTGATCAATAATTAGATGGCCAGGCTCCGGCTCATGCCCTCTTCAAGCCACGCATACCTTTTGTGGACAATCTACCTTTGTGTAGCTCAGACTGTAGTTGTTTGCTGGCAAACCCTAGCATGAAATCTATTGCATGACACAAGCGAACGTGTATAGTGTTGATCATGTGCATGATTTGTTCTTTGCCCCGTCTTCCTGCATTTCTGCATGATGTGCAAACAGAGCTAGGAGCTCATTTCACACTGGCCAAAGGTACTACTAGCAATGTCACACAAGCTCCAGGCCTCCACCGCTCGTGCTTCTGGAGATCAAAGCCAGCTTCTACATGCCAGAGACCTGATGGCGTGCACTTAAAGACTTATCCATAAGCGTTCAATAATTAATATCTGGAGCAGCCAGTCCCTTGCCAGAGCACTCCTGGGCTGCATTCAAAAGCTTGCTGTTTAAACTTCTGTTCATGCGGCTTCGGCATGTGCGCGTACAGCTGGAGAGTTTTGAGGGTGGGCCCCTGTCCTTCGCCATCCCACTGTCCAGCGAAAGTACATCATTGGTCATTATCAGTGCAAGGTAAGGCTGACCTTAAGAGCGCCCGGGCGTCCTTGGTCACTACTAGAGCAAGGTAAGGTCGACAACAGAGTGCCCGGGCGTCCTTGCTGAGTAGTGCGCATGTATGCGGCACCGTGTGCTGCGCATGATGACAGTGGGGGCACCTGAGCCCTAGAACCGGCAAACTTGGTGCATGCTCCTTGTGTGGTGGCCCTCAAATCACCTGATTCAAAAGTAATACCTCAGCAGCTGCGTACGCTCATATAGAAGCATTCATCAGGAGAAGTATCAGGCCTCTATGACTTTACACTCAAAGAGAAGCATACATCACCCCTGGAAGTATGCGCGCTCATAGAAGAGGATGAGCATAAACAGAATTGTGCAAAGCCCGAGGATTAAAGTGTGCTTGATTTGTCAAAGCCTGATCCTCGGGTTTCATTTTGCCCATTCACGGTCCAGGCACGCTCATGCAGGTGCGTTCGCCTGTGTGGCATGACTGCAAAATGCATGGCGTTAAGAGACCTAGGAATGGCTCAGATCCCCATGCCCGGCCATTTCTCTGCGCAATGTTGTTGCAGTTCGTTCCAAACTGATCCAATAGACCATCATCCATAATCACCCTCCTCTTAACCAGGGGGGGTTGCATAATGCATGTACCATGGACCATGACTGTCAAGGCATTAAGCAAAGGCCGGGTGTGCGAAAGACACGCCCATTTCTCAACACTTACAAAATGGCTTGTAAAATGCGCATTTCATGCCAACTTGTTGCATGAGTTTATGATTGTGCTCATGCTAACATGGCCCTCCTTTGAGCCCCCGAATTCCTGAAGATGATTGGCATCACAACAAGGAGCATGCCAGTGTCTCTGCTCAGCTCCCCCCCTCTAATACCATGGGCGCTTCACTCCCACTGCTGCCAATGCACCCGCAGCGCTGGAAGCATGTGCATCACATGCATTATGTTTGCAGCGCTGAAGCATGTGCATCACGTGCATTTTGTTTGCAGCGCTGACGGTGTGCGCTTGGTGACAAATCGCTCACCCGGGGAGATCAGCAGCGTGCAACTCTGCACCTTTCAGAATGAGAGGTGTGGGGGCTTTGAGGCCGGGGCGTCTCGAGGCTACCTCTGGGCCAACCTCACCAACACAGGCAGCATCACCGCGGCCTACACACTCACGGTGCGTGCCCTGCTGCCTGCCCCGAGACATGCCGCCTGCCCTGTGATGAGTCACCTGCCCTGGGATGTGCCGCCTGCCCTGAGAAGTGCCTCTATTGCCTTAAAGGGGCTGCAGTCATCCAAAGCAAAAAGGCTGTGGCGGTAATGTGGCTGCAAGTCTGTGTGTGATGGGTGGGGCGCCCTAAATTGCTTCTCAGAAAGCAATGGATGCATGGGATCCTCAAAAAGCAATGGGTGCATGGGATTCCTTGCCTGCTTTTGCATTCTACAAGGAGAGCCTGAGCGTGACCTGGATCTACTTAGTGCAAAATTTTTGTTAAGGGGGAAAAATTTTGCACTAAGTAGAGGATGCCAATGGCTTTGTGCTTTGTGCAGTTTTAACTGCCGCAGGCTTTGATCCTGGATAACCTCCCTCCTCTCTTTCTGGCAAACAATTTTGAGGGGCCATGAGATACTCGATTGTATTTGCAGGTTGCCAATTGCTCGGTCAACATCCGTCCAGTACAAGCAAGAGAGATTGCGCTGGAGCCAAAGAAGCCTCAAATTGTAAGCTTCTTCTCAGCAGTGAAGACTTGGGTTTGCTACTAGACATGTTTCTCCAGAAGTGTCTTTGCAAAAGCACCTTGGTAGTACCTTTTGGGCTACCAGCCTATATAACAGCCCCCACAGGACACCACCTGCAAGCTCAATCACCCCCTTCCTCATGCCTGCTGCTCTTTTGATTGCTGCTCGGAATGCAAGTTCCAAGGCTCACATTCCTCAAATGCTCATGCAGAAATGCGTTGCAGGTCGCACACAAGGCAAAAGTCAGAGCAGCTCGGCTGTTTCTTATCAATTCAGCGCACAGGCATGCATGCAAGTTCACACATACACATACACACGCACACACACTGTCACCATCACATACTCACACATGCGGTCTAGGTGCGCCCCCCCCCCGAGATATTTGTGGAAGACAACCGCGCCGAGTCAAATCGTTACTGCTGGATTGACTTGTATGACTCTCAAGTAGGTTAGAAGCCTTCCACACGCACTTCATGTTGTAGCTGGCATCCAGTGGCCAGCTGCAGCAGTTTGGAATTCCAATAGCCTATTGGTACTCATGACTGAGCATTCTGTATAAAATTCTGCAGCATTGGACAGACTTCACCCATGTATTGCAGTGTCTTGTTCGCAACGCGCATCTGCACATGGAGGCTGACCGAGTGCAATCACAACTTCCCATGCCCAGCCGCAGCCTGGAGTGATGATTTTAAGCTGCTTGTTGTGAGAAATTACACAGCACAGCTCCTTACTGCGCACTGGCCAAGGGCTGCTTCTGCACTTGAGTCAAAGGGTCGGATGTGCTTTGGCCAGACCCTTTGGATGCGAGCATTTTGAGGTTTTGTGCGGGAGTCGTAAAGGACGGTTTGATCACACCAGAACAGACTCTGTCCTTAAGATGCTTGCGCTGAAGTGCTGAGAAAGCTGCGGAGGTCCTCTAAAAGTCTAGAATTAAGGTCCATGTCAGCCAGGTGACTGGTAGCATGCAGTCAGGGGTAGGCTCAGTAGTGAAGCTGACTAACAACCTCTGGGGCCCCACCAGAGGATCTTCCAGCCTAGCTTACCTCTTGCACACACAGGGCCAGATCACAGACAGCAAGAAGATGGGGTTTTTCACAAATGCAACCGAGTTTGATGAGCAGCCGGAAGGCGGCTTTGAGGGGTCTGGGGATGGCCTTGGGGACGGCACCAACCGGAAACGAGACTGTGACAAGGCAAGGCGCTGAGAGAACGGAGGGTGGAGGGTGCACGCCTTGGGCGGTGCCGGTCTGTGATGGGCAGCCCAGGCCTGAGCAAGAGCACCCTTTGCTGTGCTGTGCCCGTGCAATAGAACCCGCATGTGTGCCAGTTAACGCCCACAGCCCCGTGTGAGGATCGGAACGCATCTTGTCTGCTGGGACATTGGATCTGTTTACGTATCTGCACCTTGAGAGACGCCTGTCTGTGATGGGTGAGCAAGGAATTGGCAAGAGCATATGCTCTGCTGTGCTCTTCCTGTGCCCTGCATGTTCCCTGCATGTTCCCTGCATGTTCCCTGCATGTTCCCTGCATGTTCCCTGCATGTGCCCTGCATGTTCCCTGCATGTTCCCTGCATGTTCCCTGCATGTTCCCTGCATGTGCCCTGCATGTGCCCTGCATGTTCCCTGCATGTTCCTGCGCTCTGCAGGTTCCTGTGCTCTGCACGCTCTTCTGTGCTCTTCCTGTACTCTGCACACTCTTCTGTGCTCTTCCTGTGCGCTGCATGCTCTGCTGTGCTCAGCCTGTGCCCTGCGCCTGACAGGCAACAAAAGAGGCCTTTTGTGTGGTACCATTGCATCTTTGACGCCAGATCGAACGCTGGTACTGTGTCTGTGGGGACTTTGGCTCCAGCAAGCACAGGCCTGAAGGCTTTCGTAATCAGCCCCTAGCAGGCCTGGCAGCAGTAAGCAGCCTGGCGCGCACCAAGTCTCACCAGCAGCATACGCACTGCATGTCATCAAAAATAAAAGCGCAAGGCACAGCCCTGTGCATGCCATGCGAACTACCAGAAACTCAAGCAATATGCGCGCGTGCAACACATACACACACGTGTCTGCCATGCAGGTCTGCAGCGGCGCATTTGATGCTGGCTGCTTTGTGGTCAATGGCTGCTGGGGGCATTTTGGGAGCTTCCTGGGCATCCTTGCTGGCATCGGTGCCGGCATTGCTTTGCTGGTGGTGAGTAATCTGCATCGGGCATCCTTTCCGGCATCGGCGCCGGCATTGCTTTGCTGGTGGTGTGTGATCTGCATGGGGCATCCTAGCCGGCATCGGCGCCGGCATTGCTTTGCTGGCGGTGAGTGATCTGCATGGGGCCTCTGTACATGTGGAGCCACGGACCAGCTCTGGTGAGCAAGCTCTGGCCGGCAAGGACGCCTCTGTATAAGGGTCTCCTCATGAGCTGGACTGGGGGCAAGCCTGAGCCTAGTGGCTGGTTGGGTAGATGGTGACCTGATAACCAAAAGAAAAGCCCACTTTTGTTACAAAAGTTGTACAGGTCAGGCAGCGCAGAAGCATGGGCAACAGTGGGGTAGCTGCAGGTGTAGGGCCGTGCAGCTCAAGGGGCATTGGGCATCCTAGGGTATCCATGCATTAAAGCTCGTGCAGCTTCCCGGCTTTCTCCTTCCTAAATCCGAGGCTTTTGTGTAAATGCGTGCTGCTCCCTGTTGCTTGTTGTTTCTTGTTGTTGCTGCAGCTTTCTGTTGCTTAAGAAAGGCAAATAAGAGAGGCAAACGACTGCGCCAGCCGAGATGGCCCCTGTGGCATGCATTGTGAGAGAGAATTCGACTGGTGCAAACCACACTTGAGGGGTGGTATGAGAGGTGCAGCTGTGCCGAGCTGGCGGCGGCGCACGATAGTGGCAGGCGTTTGTTTGCGCCAATCACCCGGGGCATGGTGGGCATCTAATGGTGTTTAGAAAAAAGGAGAGTTGTAAGGGTCTGGGGTAGCTTCTTCATCACCAGGCCTGATGCACTATGCCAGTTTCAGGGCACTCTTTCAGCTGCTGAGGCTGCTTGAGTGACACCCTCTTGCCTACTTGCTGTCGCGTGCGGCAGCTCAAGTGCCCCGATCAGCCCAAATTGTGTGCCTCGCTGCCTCGGTTGTGGAGTCCTGCATGCACTGGTCCTTCTAAGGCCCAGCTAGCCTGTCTGAAGCAAGTGCGCTGGTGCACCATCAAAAACCTTGGCACCAACGCCTGGACATACTGTGAGAACCTAGGCATATGGTGTCAAGTACGCATGCCTGGCTGCTGCAGGTGCTGCTCAAGACTGGCTTGCTGTCAAAGTTTGTGGGGGCGCTGGCCAGGTGCTTGTGCCCTGGTGGTGGGGGAAAGAGCAAAGGCGGCAAGGACCGGAAGCAGAAGCAGCACGTGTACGACGCTCCGAGCCCGTACCACACCCCATACGGCTACTATGGTGCGGCTCCACTGCAGCACTCCAAGGTAGGTGCTTGCCGGGGCGCTTGGAAAAGTAGCCCTCTTTTCTTTTCACCCTAGCCACCTGCACTTGCTGCACGGAGTGCCCGCTTTGGGCGCCCACGTTGGGATGACGTGGGTTCTATGGGTGGGGCCCCTCTGCCGCTGTTTGATTTGCATTGATGATCTGCATTGGTGATGTGGTCTATGGGTGGGGCCCCTCTGCCGCTGTTTGATTTGCATTGATGATCTGCATTGGTGATGTGGTCTGTAGGTGGGCCCCTCTGCCGCTGTTTGATTCGCATACGGCCATGCGCAGTGTGGTGGGTCACCCACTCCTCTTTTTGAATAGAAATGCAATCTATACAAAACCTCACACCACACATGCCGTCACGCGGGGCCAAGGGGTGCTGCCACACCTAGCACACGTGCTCAGCACCACTCTCACTAAAAGCTAGGCACTTTTCATTGGCCTCCCATGTTCCTGCCCCAGGCTGTGTACACGGCTCATGCCCCAGCATGTGTGTACGTTTGCATGGGCTGGCTCACACCACACCCATCACTCCACCCCTGCATGCAGAACACTGGAGGGTGTGTGTGTGTGTGTGTGCGTG
>SL_4KL_010_BRINEDRAFT_10002690_pt1 | contig 10070 bp, 17 predicted proteins | sample SodLak_010_BRINE_2_FD_10664 | JGI IMG/M metagenome (IMG submission 10664) | reverse complement strand
AAGTTGTATAACTTACCTGTTTTCGGTCACTCGCTAACAGTTACCCTTGAAATCCCACTACCAACACTGGTAGTGAGATGGTAGTAACTTCGGTTTCTAACCTAAATAATTTTTGGTTTTTGGTCTAAAATATATTCTAATATTTATATATTTTAATTATTTTAATTATTTTAATATTATATTTTTTATAAATTTTTAATGATAATAAAAATCGAAATTTGTAAATACCATAGTATCGTATTGGATCTTAGATCAAAGGCAATCAATAATTTCATACAATTACTTTGAAGATATATCAGAAAATAGTATAATTCTATTAATAAATCTAAGAAATTAAAACCTGACGAAATAACAGAAGAAAAAGTATAAAAAGTAAAAAATAAGTTAAATTTATAATATCCAAAAATAGATAGAAATCAATAGTAAATTATTTAGTCTACCAGAGAAAAGATCTTTGTATGAGTTTCACAAATAAAGATAAACATAATATATATGATGCTCTTTATCAAACCGAAGAACAATATCGAAGAACCGTAATTAATGGTCATAATATACCAGGTACGATTAAAGGTAATAATCTCAAAAATGAAGATGTTTTATATTTAGACGACTTAAATAAATTACTTAGTATAAATGATCAGAATAAACTAAGTGAAGAAGTTGAAAGTATATCTAAAGAAAAATTTAAAATGGTTGTAGAAAAATATATAAGTGATTTAGATAAAGCAAAACGTATTTTAAAAGATAGTGGAGATGAAGGATTAGCTTACGAAGTTAATGCAGTTCAAAATAGATTAGAAAATCGAACGAGAGATATTTTAAATTTATTGTTATAAAGATTTAAACTTATTATTTTTAAATATTATTTTATCGTTGAATTTATAGTTATAGAGTAAATATAGTAATAGTATGGGATTATTAAATAGATTGTCTATTGTAATTCGTTCGAAATTGAATAGATTAATTAGTAGTATGGAAGATCCAGCCGAAAAAATGGATTATCAATATGAACAGTTAAGAAGTGAATTAAATACTGTTAAAGAATCTATTACTAATATTGTGACGCAGCGTAAAAAACTTGAAAATCAAGTTGAAGATTTAGAAGAACAAATAGAAAAAAGAAACCGACAGGCAAGAAAAGCCGTTGAAAAAGGCGATGAAGAATTAGCTAAGGAAGCTCTTGAAAGAAAGAAAAATGAAATGAATAGAATGGAACAATTACAGCAGGAAGCGAATAAATTAAGACAAAGAGAAGAAGAAGCTCTTAAGAAGAAAGATGAATTAAAACAAAAAATTAATGAATTTAAACGAAATAAAGAGCTAAATAAAGCCAAGTTAGAATCTGCTGAAGCAAGAGCAAATGTTGCTGAAACTGTTCATGGAGTAGGAGAAAATACGGCTGAAGATACGATGAAAGACGTTGAAGATGAAATACAAGATCTAGAAGCCAGAGCTGATGCTATAGAAGAACTTGAAGATCAAGAAGAAGATAATGTTGAAGAAAAACTTGAACAATTAGGAACAGAATCATCTATAGAACAAGAAATTGAAACAATTAAAGGAGAAATTAACGAAAACGGTACTAATACAAATACAGAAAATGAACAATCACAAATAGAAAATGAAATAGATGAATTAGAAAAAGGAAAGAAAGATAATTAATTTTGTTTTTGTAATATAATATTATAGAATTTATATTAATATTCATTTTCAAAATTATTATTATAAAAACTATAATCAAAAGATTTTAAAATAATTAAAAAATAAAAAGCAATTTGTACCAAATAAAATTGTTAGCGGGCTTAGAGGGATTCGAACCCTCGGCATTCGGTTTAGAAGACCGATGCTCTGTCCTGACTGAGCTATAAGCCCAAAAAAGACAGTTTTTACTGACTTTTTTGAATATCTGTTTATGGCTTTCTACTAGCAAGCCAATGCGGAGGGTAGGATTTGAACCTACGAACCCCTACGAGAACGGATCTTAAGTCCGTCGCCTTTGACCTAACTTGGCTACCTCCGCTCATTTCATCTCTATCTATAAAGAATAGCTGTTTACACTTAAATGTATTGATTTTCGATAGTATATAAACTTGTAGAATAATTATGTTTTATATATTGTAGTAATATTAATAGTAGTTTAATTATTACATATTTATATGGTAAGTAATACCATAAAGTACGCTCATATTAAAGTTGATGCTAGCGTTAAATATACAGAAGATCAAGAACCTTATTCAACAACTATTGGATATGAAATACGAAAAGAAGAAGGAATAACAAAAGAATATTGTAAAAAAATAGATAATAATTTACATAATACAGATGCTGAATACTATGCAGTATTAGAAGCAATTAGAGAAGCTAAACTTATATTATCAGAGAATACTAAACTTTTTATATATAGTGATTCTAAAGATGTTGTTGATTGTATAAATCCAACTATCAAATCATATCCTTCTAAAAACAAAACAAAAAAATATATACAAGAAATAAGGAATCTTATAAATTATTTTTATAAGGTAGAAATAAAATTTATACCTCGAAATTTAAATACAAATGCAGACAGTTTAGCTAAAAAAGCTCATTAAATACAAATTCAATTTTTCACTTTCACTCCAAGGCCATGTTTGATATGTACGTATGTATTATTTGAGTGTATGAGGGATACCTTACATACGGAGAACAAGCAAGGTTGTCAAATACTCGTAGAGTTTGCGGCTGATGGACCAATAGGGGGTAAAAATGTAGTCACAATAGATGGGGGAGAATATATTATAGAACGCTGGTTTTATTTTGATGAATTTAATTGGAAATATATTCATAATTTCACGAATAAATTAATTAGAGATAAACGGTATAGGAGTGATAGTATTAATATGAAAGCTAAATGGTGTTTAATTTCAAAATTATATGAAAACTTTGAATCAAAGATTATGAGTATAAATAAAGAATTCAAAAATAGTAACGAGTTAACTAAATTAGAAAAGTATAAATTAAATAAAATAACATATAATATGTGTGAAGAAAACTTTGATTATATTAATGAAACAGCACGTTCAAAAAGTATCAGTGAAATAAATAACCAAAGATTGAATAGAAATATTAAATTCTATAAAAGACAACTGAAAGATTCATTCAGATAGTAATATATTGTTAAAAACATATTATTTTTTATCTAAAAATATAATTTCATCTAATTCACCGTCTGTAAAACGAGCGTTATAATAATATACAAAATCATCTCCTTCATCTAATTTATGCGTACTAGTGTAAAAAGTGAAACACCCATTGTAATTTGTATCTGTCCACCATTCTTCATCTACAGTATTTTTCCACATTTCTATAGGAAATATAGTATCTTCATCATTTTCCCATTCTTCCCAATTTTCGTAACCATTTTTTTGTGCTTTTTTATTTAATTCTTCTTCAGACATTTTTCTAAATTTTCGTTCTCTTTTGAATAATCTATTATTCTCTAATTTATAATAATTCATAAATGGATAATCAATACTTTTTGATTGCCACTCTAAATTATCTAAATTAATATCATTTGGAATTTCTTTAAATTTAATTTTATCTTTAATTTTTAATCGGTCAAATAATCCCATATAGTAATATTTATAACTATTATTCATATATTTTTTCCTAATATTTTATATAACCTTTTTCTAAAATCATCAGATTATTTATTTAGGGAAGAAAAAGAAAAATATCGTGATATATTTGGTATTATAATTTTCCTATCTATTTTAATACTTTTACTAATATCGGTCATACTTAATTTACATTGGAGTGCAACTTTGACGTTAGTTATAATTTTTTATTTAAATTTCTCTATATTTTTTACATATACATAATAAAAATTATAAATTATTTATATGTCATTTATTTAAATTTGGAATTATTATATAATTAATTATTGGATATTCTAGAAGACCTATCATAGCAATTATCAAAAACATAACAATATCTGAAAATACTACGTACACAATTAAAGCTAGTAATAACATTATTATAGAAGATATAAAACTTCCATATCTCATATATTCTATTTGTTTTTCTGTAACTTCTTTTGAATTATTTTTTCCCATATTATAAGTATATATTTTACTATTAATAAAATTTGTTATAATTAATAAAAAGTATAAAGTATTTATAATTAAATTGTTAAATATGAATCGTTCAATTGAATGTGAAAAATCAACCAAAAAGAATATATTTAAGTAGTTCTAAAAACTAATACTTGCTATGGATACTGTAGTTATTGGTGATATTCATGGTAATTATCCAGCTTTAAAGAAAGTATTTGATAATATTCCATCAACTGTTGAAAATGTTATTTGTACAGGAGATATAATTGGATTAATGGGTTATCCTAAAGAAACCGTGGAACTATTATATAATGATAGTGATATTACCATTAAAGGAAACCATGATGTAGCTGTAATTGATTATGAAGAAGGTCATGTTAATAACCAGAAATTATCTAAATTTGAATATAATTATACATGGAGAAATCTTTCATCTAAATATATTAATTGGTTAAAGGAATTAAATACTTACCATGAATCTAAAGAAAAAGGACTCATCGTTGCTCATGCTAAACCTTATATAGAAGAATCAAGCGGATATAAACTCAGAAATAGAGGCGTTAAGAAAAAACATTATACGAAAGTATCTTCAAATATTGATGATTCTACATATAATTTTGTATTGCTTGGACATACACATGAACAGGCTGCTCTTGATACTTCTAGGTTCCACCATGACGTTATTGTATTGAACCCAGGAACGGTTGGGCAAAATAAAGGAATAGCAGAATATGCATTAATAGATACAAAAAAACGAGAATATTCTTTAGAAAACGTTTCCTATGATTTTGACAAAGTTATTGAAAAACTTAAAAAAGAAAACGTTCCTATTAATTTTTGGAATTATTAACTCTTAATAAATAATATAAGATATTAAAAATTTTAAAATAAACGAGATAACAATCTTTTTTGTTATTTGATTTATATAACGGGATTTTTGGATATACACCATAAGATTCAAACTCTTAATCTACACCTATACACTCGTCTATAGAACCAATATAAATATTTTGTCTTATAAGATTTTCTATTTTACCAGATCCAAAATTATTCAAAACATAGTTGTTGGGTGAGAATCAAACCCCGTAACATATGGTAATTCTATTTTAATTGAAATTGATAAATCTTTTATAACATTTACTTCAATACAAAGTCAACTGCCTCGGGGCTTGACCCCGAGGCATTCTAACTCAAAAGCTGTATATAAACAAACAAAAGCAATGGAATTTGTATCTGTTATAATCCTGAATTCGAGTTTAATTAATTTTTACGTATATTTTTCAAATGGGAATTCATATGGGAATAGAATTGAAAAAGCTTCTATAATTTTATTTATATTTTTCGTAATAATTTTTATTTCTCCTTTATGTTTTAAAAATACCGTTAGATCATGCTTTCCATTACTAAATCTTTTAAATTTATTTTCTTCGTTATTCATAATAATTTTTTGTAAACCCCAAATATTATATTTTATATATTTTTTAACGGGTGCTTGTTGTTTTAAGATTGTTGTTGAATTGTATAATATATCTCCAACCGTAATAAAATCATTATGATCAAATGGACCCCAAAAAGTACAAGTGAAATAATTTTCATATTCTTCTAATATAATAGCATATCTATTATTAAACTTTTTCTCTTGTACCTCAAGATTTAAATTTTGCTCCATAATTAGTATTTAATTCGTTCTATATAATAATAGTATCGAAAATAAATTCTATAATAAGTATTGTTTTATACATTAAAATTCATTTGGTTCCCAACCGTTAGGATTTTCTTTCATCCATTGAACAGCAACTTTTCTCATTTCTTCTTTATTTTTAGATAAAGGTCCAAGTTCAGTACATTTTGCATAATTCCATACTTGTACTCTCCAATAACCATTTTCTTTTATAATATCTACCATTATATTAGGATTTAAATCATTTATCCATCTATATCCTTCTACAATTGATGAATGATCAGCCGTATAATTTTTTACTTTAGGCATAATTATATTTATAATTTGGCGGATTATAAATATTTGTTTTTTTATATAATTCTATTATTAATAGTATAATTAAAAACACTTATTAAAATCAGAAAGATTAAGTAGTTTTCAATTAAATATAAAAATTATACTGTAAAAGAACAATAATCTAATTTTTCTTTTTAATTACATATAATGTATCAATAATTAATTCATTTTTATTTAAATCTGTATTTTTAACAATTTTTTCTAAATTTTCTTGAGCTTCTTGTTTCGTTTCATAAACAAAATTTTCCATATTTTCTAACTTTATAAAATCTTTTTTATATTTTATTCCATACTTTATATTATTATTTTTCATATTTAATATTTAATTCTTCTCATTATAAAGTTTTCTATTTTAAAACGGGGCATCATATTTATTTTCTTTTTCATCTGATTCTTTATCTGATTTACGAGAAAAAGCTGGCTGCATAGTATTATTTAAATCATCCATACCTGTTGAAACATGTATTTCTTTTGCTTCTTTTATTTCATTTTTCATTCGTCTTTTAATTGCTTCCGTTGTCATAGGTGAAATACCACATCCACTACATGCTCCTGAAAGAACAATTCTAACTATTCCTGTATTAGGATCTGCTTCAATTATATCTGAATTTCCTCCATGTCCTTCTATTTGTGGAAAATTTTTCATAATAAACAAAGATATTTTTTCTCTAAATTCATCTTCTGTTATATTAGAATCTTGATTTTCTTTTTTGCTCATATATGTATATAATTATATTTTTTTGTTATAAATATTTATATATTAGTAATTATTTATATTATTAAATAAAATCTAACATACATCCTAGTGAAAATTATAAAATATACTTTCAATATGAAAAATCTCCAAGTTCTAGATATAGTATGAGAAGTGAAAATGAATGTTATATATTACATATAACGGTTTCACTTAATAATACTTCTAACTTAGAAGATATTAAAGCAGAAATTTATGATTTTTGTAGTAGTATATCTCTTGGAAATGATGTAGTTTTAAGGCAAGATTATATGTCTGGCACATTGAATATAAAATATTATTTAACAGAAGAAAAAGTTAATAACTGTTTATTAATATAATAATTTTTAATTTTAAAAATACTCTTTAGAAAGGTGTATAATCTTCTTCTTCTGTAATACTATATAACTGATAACGAAGACAATATACAACATTATTACATTCTACATAAAAATTAGTTTCATCTTCATCAATTTCGTATTCAATAAGTGTTCCTTTTACAAATAAATTTTCAATTTCTTCTTTCGTAAACTTTTCACAAGTATTAATAATTACGATTTGTAGATTATTCTCATTAAATTTATTTTGTTTTACTAATTCACTTTTATGTTTTTTTGCTTCATCTTCTGTTTTAAATGTATTAGGATCATCTCCTTTTTTACCTCCAATTTGTTTTACAATTTTTTCACTGTCTTGATCATATACAGCGTATATGCATTCACTTTGGTTTGTCATCTTAACAGTTAATTCGATATAGAGTATAATAAAGTATTTGGTTTTACGATAAGAATATCCAATTCAAAATGTATAAATAGTATTGGATTGTATTGTATAGTATGTCTGTTGATAAAGATAATTGGGACGAGTATGATACAATCATTGAACGGCTTGAAAAAAATGATGAAATTCTACGCGCTATGATTTCAATGCCTGAACGGGTAAATGAAGAAATAGTTGAATCTCGACGTGAAAAATTATTCTCTTGTATTTGGAAAGAACTAAATATGAGTAAAGAATTTGTTCTTGAAAACGTTAGAAATCAAGAACAAGTGTTTATGGATCAGTATGAAGATGAATTACCCAATTGGCTTCTTCGTATGGAAGCTCAAGATGCTTTACTTCATATTTTGCATGATAAAACCGTTGATATGAATAACGAATTAGAACATAATTGATAGACATTACAAATTAAAACGAGTAATTTAAATATATGTAAATAACTATTTACATTGGGATAAATAAATAATTTTTTAACCCTGTATAGCATTTTTAGAACTATGAATGAACAACATACGATAGAAAATGAATACGTTACGCATCCATTAGAAGTTCAATATAAATCAATATCTCAAGGTTTTTTAAATACTATAAAAAATACAAATAATGTAGAATCTGGAATGATTGAAGATAATGGAGATTTATACATATATATTAAATATAAAAAATCAATTTATAATGTAGAAGTTACGAATTTAGGAGGTGAGAAAGATATAGGACACACAGTTAAATTATCTGTGAAGAAAAGAAAAAAAGTTGAAAATCTTGAACATACCAGAGAACTTTTTAAACGTATAGAAAAAACATTTAAAAAAGAATATAATGTGAAAAAAGATAATTCTGGTTATTCTTTAAATACTTAATATTACATAACTATTTAAAGAGTAAGTTATATAACCTATTAAAATTTATATTTTAATATGACTGATATAACGCAATCATTTAGTGTTTCAAAAATGAAAAATCAGTTTGAATCATATGAAATTGTAAACAAAGTATTAATTTCAAAAAACAATAATAATAATATATTTGAACTTTATGTTGATAATTATAATGAAAAATTTGAAAAAAAACTTGAAAATCATTTAGAATTATTTTATCCTGTAATACAAAAAGATAAAACAAGAAAGAATAATAAGTACTATAAAGTAGAAATTTCAGGTTTAATAAATGATCTATAATAGATAATAGTACATTTAATCTTTGGGTTTTAATAAATACTAACATGAGGAAACGGAATTGTACAAATAGTTGACTTTTCAATAGTATTTACATCCTCATTTACTTCTGTTGTTTCTTCTGGTTACTATTCCCTTGCACTATTGAAATGGAATACAACCTCTTCGTTTTCATAAAAAAATATTAAAAAATATTAAGATTTATTAAATAAAAAGAAGAGTTGAATACTTTTTGAATTGGAAATCGATATTTATATATAATTATGTCTTAATTATATTATATGAGAAAATTAAAATATTATACTTATAATGGGTTTCATTATATTACTTTGCCAGGAGTTATAGTTCATGAATTATCTCATGTTTTAGCTGTTTTATTAATGCCAAATATAAAAATTAAAGATATAGATCTTACAAGTCACGTTACTCATTATGGTCATTACAATTTCAAACGACTATTTTTTATTTCATATGCACCATTTTTATTTAATACTATTATAGCATTTTTAATAGCTCGTTTTACAGAAACAATTACTCTTACAGAATTTGAACATTATATTTTATTTATATTATTAGTTTATTTATCTATATCTATTGCTTCTCGTTCGCTTCCATCATATTCTGATGCTATATCGCCATTTTTTGCCATCAAAAACAAACTAAAATCTATTAAAATTATTATTACTTTTCCAATATTGATATTACTAACTATTATAAGTTTGCCTGGATTAATTTTAGCTTATTCAATGGAAAAAATAACTATTTTAGGTATAATGTTAAGTATATTGTTTAGTATTATAGTATTTTCTATTGGTTTTGGTATTTTAGAAATTGAATATATATTTAATATATTATAATATATTCTTAATAATTATATTGAACCATTAATTAATAATATTTTCATTTAAAAATTACTATAATTATACGTAATTCAGGAACATCTGAATAGTTATTATAGAAATAATGTATATTGTGTGTTTTTAATATTATGTCAACCCCAAAGATAATTCTTGTTTGTATCTTTTAACAAGATAATCAGGACCAATGTTTGATTCTCCTTTTCTTCCTCTATTTTTTAATCTTTATAACCAAATATTAAAAGGCGTATGTATATATATTAATTCCAATCAATTAAATGATCGTTTGAACTTTTCAACGTCTGCTACGATACGAATTTCATGAATAACTAAATAATCGATACCTTCTATATTATTTGCTAATTCAACGGCTTTTGAAGTAAAATAAATATCATTAACAGATAAAACAGAATCGAC
>SL_4KL_010_BRINEDRAFT_10002689_pt1 | contig 10072 bp, 9 predicted proteins | sample SodLak_010_BRINE_2_FD_10664 | JGI IMG/M metagenome (IMG submission 10664) | reverse complement strand
CGAGGCCCATTCGATTTTTTCATCTGGAATCTCGAGTAGTTCTAGCGTTTCCTCGAGCCACGAGGGGGCATCGCCCGGAACCAGGTAGGTCACGTCTAGTCCAGTTTTTACCTCGAAGGCCCGAAGGTACCGGATGGTTGGAACCGTTTCGATCAACCAGTGATAGTAGTTATCGCTGTATCGGGGTATCAACGGGGCCAAAACCTCGAGTGATTTGGCTCGTGAATCCACTGTTGTCACGTCTTTTCGAACGAGTGCGGTAGTCAGGTCAACCGACTCGAAAAACAGTTGCCAGATTAGTTTCGCGACGACGAACCGTCTGCCACGATCCTGTGGAAAGAGGGTCTCGTTCAGAATCGTCCCATCAGGTGTTGTGGCCAGACCAGTTTCGGTAAACACATATCCCGGTCCAGTGTTCGCGACGAACGGTGCTGCGAGTGCACCGTACGACATTGTTTCCTCCGTAACGCTGAGTAACGGATCAGCAATTGCGTGAAGGGTGGCTTGTGAAGCGATGTCGAACGTTCCGCGATCACATAATCGATCGACAACTGGTGAAAGAACTGTCTTTCGCGAGAGTAACTCAGCAGAAAACTTGATGCCGTTCCAGTGTCCCACGTGGTCAACTTTCCGTGCGAATTTTCGATACGAGAACTCCGTCGGCGACCACATTGCGTGTAGCTTCATTTCCAGCCCATTTAATTAACGCGGCCTGACTCGGCGACGACGAAAGTCATTTATTTGGCACCTAAGCATTTTCAGGCACTGAGCAAATGGTGGTCAAATATCTGAAACGCTTTGCAGGTTTGGTTAGCATCGGCATCACCACAATTCAGAATAGAGGATTGGACAGAACGTTTCTGTTGACCATCCGATTTTTGAGTTCGAAACTGCGATTCCACGACCGGGTCAGCAATTGTCCCATTCTGGTTACGAGGGCGATTACCAGCGCTACGCTTTATTGGACCTTGTGTACTGTCCGCCTGTTCCACAATCTATTTCCTCAAAAATACACAACGGCAGACCCATACGAAGTCATCTATGTGGATCCGAATCAGATCAAACATATTTCTGGAAACCATGATAAAAAACGGAGGGGATGGGTTGTTGATGGAGACTGGGACAAAAATGGAAAACGGTTTTTGGATTTGCCCATCCCAGCGGCAATCAAGGAGCATTATATGGAGGGTAAAGAGTGGGAGGAGACCACGTTGTATGATCACTATTCCGACAAAGACAGTTTTGAAGAAAAGTGTCAAAAGATAGAAAACCTATACGATCAGATCACAGCAAATGGGTTTCACTCTCAAAAAGAACTTGTTCGCAGTGATCCGAAGAAAGCATACCCGAGTGTCAATGCCACGATGTCACCCAGAACGAATGAGATCACTATTGACATCGGTAGAGATGGTGAGCTATTATGGAATATGTTAGGTAAACATCGGCTGTCAATTGCAAAAGTCGCAGATGTGGACACGGTACCCGTATTGGTTTTTACCCGGCACCGACAGTGGGAACAGACCCGGAACGAATACCAGTCTTCCGAACACAATAGCGATATGTCTCGGCAACACCCCGACCTAAATCATCAATCTACCCAGAGTTAATAAAATGACACATACCGAATACAAGTGGTTCCAGTTTGATCGAATACTTTTTTTGGGAATTCGGTATTTTAGTTACAAGGTCGGGTTTCACAGCAGAGTGGCTTCTTTTGGGCCCCGATTAGCTAACCCTATTTTCTCTGTGACAGTTGGCTTAGTCAGGCTTCTCATCTGGTTTTTAAGACATATTTTTCCAGATCGGTACACAGATGCGAACCCGTATAAGATGATAAATACAGACCCAGCGAACATACAACGGAGTACAGGCCATATTTTTTCAAAGAGGCGTGGATGGGTGGTTGGTGGGACTTGGGATAACAGTGGGCACCAATATAATGAGCGAACGTTTTCTAGGGCAATTCGTCAACGCTTTGTTGAGGATAAGCCGTGGGAAGATACCGATCTTGCCGATCGATACGACGACTCGAAATTCCGAAGAAGGACGGAAGCCATCGAGCGATTATACCATAACATTTCGACTGAAGGCTACAAATCTCAGCGTCAGTTACTCGAGGAAGAGCCCGAAGCCGCATGGAGTGGACTCAACGATGCGATGCATCCGCTGGCGAATGAGGTAGCTGTCGATATTGGTCGAAACGGTGAGTTGCTGTGGAATATCTGTGGCCAACACCGCCTTGCAATCGCAAAAATACTCGAGGTCGATAGCATCCCAGTGCAGGTATTCCGCCGACATACTGAGTGGCAAAAAATCCGTGACAGAGTCCGAGCAGGGGAACCGGTCCCTGAAGAGTTGCTCGACCATCCGGACCTACAGGATTTGGTCGATACCGAATAGACGCCACGAAAACGGGACTCTCTTAACATCTCCTCGTAGATGTCTNCCTAATACGGATCGTCATGCGTCTCGGCCAAACCTCGTTCATTTACCTCGTCTCGAAGCTGGGTGCCTCAGCCCTTGGCTTCCTCGCGACGATCTATTTCACCCGAACCCTCGGTGAGGAGATTTACGGCTTCTACGCCATCACCCTCGCCCTGGTTTCCTGGCTTGGAATCGTCAAAAGCGTCGGATTCGGAAAAGCCATCGTCAAGCGAATGAGCGAAGACGAAGAGCCAGAGGCGTACCTCGCTGCTGGAACGACTATCAAAGCCGTCCTGACGGCCGTTGTCATCATCGGCGTTCTTCTATTCAGTGATGCGGTCAACGCCTACGTTGGACAGCCAGTCGCGGAGTTTGTTGTCCTGTTATTGATCGTCTCTATCTTCAGCGGTTTGGTCAACGCCGCCCTCAAAGGAAGCCACCGCGTCCATATCTACGCACCGCTCAGCACACTGAAAGAGGGGGGACGAAGCGTGGCAATGATCGCCCTCGTTATCCTCGGGTGGGAGTTAAGTGGTATGCTTCTCGGTCATGCGATTGGGACGGCAGTAGTCGCTCTATTAGGCCTCTGGTTCGTTAGGCCGTCAGTTGTAGTTCCACGGTGGCACCACGTCGTGAGATTGTTCGACTTTGCGAAATACTCTTGGCTCGGAAACATGCGCAAGAAGACGTTCAGTGACATGGATATCATCNTTCTTGGTATCTTCGTTCCGGCCGGACTCACTGGCATCTACGCAGTCGCNTACACNCTNGCAAAGTTCCTCGATATCTTTGGGAGCGCGATTCAAAACACGCTGTTCCCGGAGATGAGCAAACGATCCGCGTCTGAAGACATCGACATGGTCCGAACGCTCACGAATGACGCACTCGCTTATGCCGGACTCTTTCTTATCCCGGGGATCGTCGGTGCGGCAATCCTCGGCGATCGACTGATGTTAGTTTATGGGGATGGCTTCGAAATCGGCGCTCAAGTACTGACGATCCTTCTAATAGGAATTCTTGCCTATACCTACAACAAACAACTGCTCAATACGCTCAACGCGATTGATAGACCCGATCTCGCGTTCCGAGCGAATGTCGTCTTCATCGGAGCAAATCTAGTACTCAACGTGGTGCTCGTCTGGGAAATTGGGTGGTATGGGGCGGCAATCGCCACCGCGAGTTCGGCCGCTATCGGCCTCGCGTTCGGGTTCTACTACACCCGTCAACACATCGGGTTCAAAATACCGAGCGGTGAAATCAGCAGACAAGTCTTTGCAGCGATACTCATGGGTGGGTGTGTGTACGCCGCTCGAGCAATCGGCGAACCGTCACCGATCGCCACATACAACGAGGTCTTCGTCGTCCTCTTGGTCGGATTTGGTGCTGGCGTTTACTTCCTCACCTTGTTCGCCATCTCGAGCACGTTCCGAACGACGATCGCTCGAAACGTGCCGTTCGACGTCCCCCTCACCCCAAAGTAACATCCCCTTCGCTCACAAAGTATTTGTGCGTCTACTAGAGTTATGCCAGATATGCAAGCTGTCGTTCTCGCTGCCGGTAAGGGCACTCGCCTGCGCCCGTTAACCGAAGACAAGCCAAAAGTGCTCGTTGAGGTCAACGAGAAGCCCCTCCTCGAGGACGTCTTCGACAATCTCATCTCGATCGGTGTCACGGAGTTCGTGGTCGTCGTTGGCTACCTCAAAGAGAAGATCATGGAGCGCTACGGTGATGAGTATCGTGGTGTCCCGATCACGTATGCCCACCAGCGTGAGCAACTCGGATTGGCTCACGCGATCTTACAGGCTGAGCCGCACATCGATGACGATTTCGTCCTCATGCTCGGGGACAACATCTTCCGCGGAAACCTGGGAGACGTCATCAATCGACAGAACGAAGACCGGGCCGATGCGGCGTTCCTGGTCGAAGAGGTCCCGTGGGACGAGGCCTCCCGGTACGGTGTCCTCGATACCAACGAGTACGGTGAAGTCGTCGAGGTAATGGAAAAACCCGAGGATCCACCCTCGAATCTCGTTATGACCGGCTTTTATACGTTCACGCCCGCCATCTTCCACGCCTGTCACCTCGTGCAACCCTCCGACCGAGGCGAGTACGAACTCCCCGACGCGATCGATTTGTTGATCCAGTCCGGTCGCACCATCGATGCCATCCGTATGGACGGCTGGCGCATCGACGTTGGCTATCCCGAAGACCGCGAGACAGCCGAGGAACGTCTCGAGGACGGGACTATGCTCGAGCATCCCTGAGTACCGCTGGAATCTGTTGGTGAAGGGCGTTCTGGAGGTATGTGCGGAGATCTAACCGCCCAATAGCACCAGCTCCTCAGCGACGAAACCCAAAAATCACTACCCTCTGCACTGCTTTGCACTCGATATGCGCGTTTCTATCGTCGGCAGCGGTTACGTCGGCACGACTATTGCGGCCTGTCTCGCAGCCCACGGCCACGACGTCACGAACATCGAGATCGACGAGGAGATCGTCGAGCGAATAAATGCAGGGGAGACCCCGATTCACGAACCCGGCCTCGAGGAACGGATCGCTGACTCTGCCGGGACTGGTCTTTGGGCGACGACGGACTATGGGGCTGTCCGCGAGACAGACCTGACGTTTCTCTGTCTGCCGACCCCACAACAGGACGACGGGAGCCTCGATCTGGGGGCGATGCGAGCGGCGGCAGAATCGTTGGGTCAGGCACTCCGTGAGAAGGAGAGGGACCACCTCGTGGTGGTCAAGAGCACGGTCCTCCCCGGAACGACCGAGGACGTCGTTGGCCCGATCGTGAGCGAACACGCCGGCCGCGCCATCGGCGATGGGATCGAGCTCGCGATGAACCCCGAGTTTTTGCGGATGGGGACCGCCGTGGAGGACTTTCTCGAGCCAGAGAAGATCGTCGTTGGGGCGACTGATCCAGCCGCCACCGAGACGCTCCGGGAGCTCTACGGGCCGATGCTCGAGGGTGGAGCGACGTTCGTCGAGACGGGCGTCCGTGAGGCGGAGTTGATCAAGTACGCAAACAACGCCTTCCTGGCCTCGAAGGTGTCCCTGGTCAACGAACTGGGCAATATCGCCAAGGAGTACGGCGTCGACGCCTACGAGGTGTTCGACGCCGTCGGGCTCGACGATCGAATCTCCGACCGATTTCTTCGCTCGGGGCTCGGCTGGGGTGGCTCGTGTTTCCCGAAAGACGTCAACGCACTTCGTGCGGGTGCTCGAGAGCAGGGCTACGACCCGGGGCTGCTCGATGCCGTCGTCGAGGTGAACGACGGGCAACCCGGGCGCTTGGTCGATCTCCTCGAGGGCCATATCGACCTCGAGGGTGCACGAGTGGCAGTGCTTGGGCTGTCGTTCAAACCGCACACTGACGACGTCCGAAAATCGCGCGCTCTCGATGTGATCGACCAGCTGCTCGAGCGTGGGGCGACCGTCGTCGCCTACGATCCTGTGGCGACTGACAACCTCGTACGAACGTATCCCGAGTACGCCGACTGCGAGACGTTGACGTTCGTCGATTCCCTCGAGGGAGCACTCGAGGGTGCTGACGGGGCAGTGATCGCGACCGATTGGCCGGAGTTCGATGGGGTTACCGACGCAGTCGACAGCATGGCTCAGCGGGTGGTCGTGGATGGGCGTCGGATCCAGCTCGAGGAGTCCGCACTCGAGGCCTACGATGGATTGACCTGGTAAGGGCAGGGGAAGATCGTCTCACCCACCGCGGCCCGATGGCCGCCTTCGAAGTACCTTTGAGGGGGCGCTCGCAATCACCCCGATATGAGTTTCAAGATCGGCGCACACGTATCGATTTCGGGCTCTCGAGTCTCCTCGGACACCGAGACACCACCGTACGACGACGTTCGCAATGCCGTCCACCGGCAGGTCGCCTTCGGGGGAAACTGCGGACAGATTTTTACGACGTCGCCACAGGTCTGGGCGCAGCCGGAGATCGAGCCCGAGGCCGCCTCAGGGTTTCAAGCAGAGACTGAGGAGCTACTCGATGGACCGTGGGTGATTCACTCGGCGTATCTGGTCAACCTCTGTACGCCAAAAGACGACCTCCGAGAGAAGTCGATGGCGTCCATGCAGGCCGAACTCGATGCGGCCGAGCAGTTGGGCGTCCCCTACGTCAACGTCCACCTTGGGGCCCACACGGGAGCCGGTGTCGAGGGTGGCCTGGATAATGCCGCGAGCGTGATNGACGACCTCGAGGTTCCTGAGGNCGTGATGATTTTGATCGAGTCCGATGCGGGCTCGGGGACGAAACTCGGTGGCGAGTTCGAGCATCTGGCGGGAATCATCGACCGAACTGACGAGGAGATCGGGATCTGTATCGACACGGCCCACACCCTGGTTGCGGGGAACGACCTGACGACGCCCGAGGCCGTCGACGAGACCATCGAGCGGTTCGACGACGTCGTTGGTCTCGAGCATCTCAAGTATCTCCATTTGAACGATTCGAAACACGACGTAGGGACGCACAAAGACGAGCACGCCCACCTCGGCGAGGGGTACATCGGTGAGGATGGCGTTCGGGCGATCATCAACCATCCTGATTTGCGAGAGTTACCATTCGCGCTCGAGACGCCAACGGAGGATGGACGTGGGTTTGCGTGGAATATTGAGAAGGCGAGAGAATTACGTGAAACGTAGTTTCACGGGAAGGCGAGCGAGGAGGAACGACTCGCGAGTTGCGAGATTCGTGAGAATCTCGAAAGCGAACGGCGTAGCCGTGAGCTACGTGAAACATAGTTTCACGGGAGGTGCACGGGGATGAGCAGCTCGTGAGGTGTACGATCCGATACCTGAGGCGCGCTTACCGAGTGCGAATAACAGGGAGGGTGGCCGCTCGAGTGGAATTCGATTTTCTGACCACTACCCCCGTCCAATATTCAGGAGCTTGCCGCTCGAAAAAGGCAATTATGGCCGCCGTCTACGACACAAGTCCGAAGCGTTAACCCCGCTGGTTCGAGAGGCTCGAACGAATGGCCCTCGAGTCCCGTCGCGACCTGCCCACGTCGCCCCAGCCCATCGATGGTATACCGGTGTGGGCGGAGCCTCGTAAGCGATGAAGGGCAGCCGATTCGTTCCAGGTATTGCCTTTCTCGTCGCTGGTGCGGTGCTCGTTTGGTACGTCGCACCGATCATCGGAGCCACAGACCTGTTGCTCGCGATCGCATTTGGGTTTGTGTTTGCCAACGTACTCGGGGTCCCCGACCGCCTCATGGCAGGGATTGGCACCCACCAGTACTGGCTCGGTGCCGGAATCGTCTTGATGGGCGTCTCCATCTCTCTGGGTGCACTACGGGAGGCAGGCCTGCTCGTATTGCTCATCATCGGATTGGTGGTTCTCGCGACGCTGCTTCTCGTCGAGGTGATTGCCCGTCGGCTCTTCGACCTCGACCACCATCTCGCCTCACTGCTGGCCGCTGGCAGTAGCATCTGTGGCGTCTCCGCGATCGTCGCCGTCGCCGACGCTATCCGGGCTCGAGAGAGCGCCATCGCGTACGCGGCGGCGACGATCCTCCTGTTCGACGCGATCACGATCGTCGTCTATCCAGTGTTGGGTCAGGTGCTCGGGCTCTCGAGTCAGGTATTCGGCATCTGGGCCGGCGTGAGTATGTTCTCGACCGGACCGGTCGTCGCTGTCGGATTTGCCCACTCCGACGTCGCAGGACAGTGGGCGACGATGACCAAACTCGCCCGAAACGCGCTCATCGGGGTGGTCGTCCTCGCGTATGTCAGCTACTACGCCCGCAGCGGCACGGCGTCTGCCTCGAGCAAGACGGGCGGTCTACTCGGCTCCGCCCGAACGCTCTGGCGAGAGTTTCCCACGTTCGTGCTCGGGTTTCTCGCCATCGCCGTGCTGGCGAACCTAGGTGCGTTTTCGACGGATCAGCAGGCCGCCCTCGAGCAGACCTACGACTGGCTGTTCCTCCTGGCGTTTGTCGGGCTTGGAACTGAAATCCGTCTCGCACAGCTTCGACGGACTGGGCTCACTCCGGCGCTCGTGGTCCTGATCGTCTTGTGTTGTGTCAGCGTGCTCTCCCTGGCGTTGCTCGTCGTTGTCCTCCCCTGAGGCCAGCCCCAATTGTCTGCCGTCACTCGACCGTCCGGGAGAGCTAAATATCCCCTCTCGTATGCAGGCAGTGTGGAGGCTGTTCTACTCGTTGCCACGTGGTTGTTCGCACTCACGCACATCGATACAGCACTGGTGTTGATTGCGTTCAGTGCTGACGATGAGTACAGCCTCGGTGAGATATTGATTGGCCACTACGTCGGGTTTTCGGTCGGATTAGGCGGCGCAGTCATGGGTTCGATGTTCGCCGCCGCGTTCTTTGCCGAGTGGACCTTCCTCCTCGGGTTCGTCCCACTCACGATTGGTGTATGGGGAGTACTCCAGCGGCGCGAGGACTATGAGTTGACAACCCCGACAACGGTCGCTGGTGAGGTCGAACGGATTGGTGTCGTCACCACCGCAAGTATCGGTATCAGCGGCGAGAATTTGGCCGTCTTTATCCCGTTTTTCGCCACCCTCTCGAGCGCCGAACTGACGACGGTCATTGCGTTGTACGTGGTCGGTGCGGGCGTACTCTTTGCGTTCGCAGTCAGCGTGAGTAAACCACTCGTGCGCATTGGAGTTCCCACGTGGGTCGACCGGTGGTTGCTGCCGACGGTGTTGATACTGGTCGGCAGCTACGTCGTGATCGCGGGTTGGCAGGTAGCGTAGGTATCGTCGTCCCTGCTCGGATTCGAGCGGAGTGTCAGGATCGATCCTATACATTCCGACAAACCAAACCCTTTCAGCTATCGACTCCGTATATTTGCTAATGACGGACGACGCACCACTGAAAGAACGTGTCGAGAAGTGGCTCACTCGAGAGATGCCGATCATCAAAATGCACGGTGGCACCAGTGCCGTCCGCGAGGCTGACCCGGAGACGGGCGAGGTCATCATCGAACTCGGTGGGGGGTGTACTGGCTGTGAGGTCGCCGATATCACGACGTCGAACATCGAAGCCGAACTGCTGACCTGGCCGGAGATTTCAGAGATCACGGTTCGGGTGCCCGACCCTCGAGACAGCCTTGGCGGTCCACAACAGGCCGAATCGATCATGGGCATCGATCGTACCGAAGGCGGCCGGGGAGATTGGGGCTCCTCGAATCCCGGCAAAGACCACCTCTGAGCGGCGTTCTGACTCGAGTACGATTCTGCTGACGTGAGCCACAGCCACAGCGGTGTCGAAGAGGATGGAAGTAGATGGCATAGCGTTCGGCTATCAGACCCGTTAAGTCGTTTGGGCCACTGACACTCGTACAATGATTGCCTGTTATCGAAGCCTCTCGAGTGGGTGGTCGAGATGAGCCGTGACACGATCGAGGTTCGTGGCGCACAGGAACACAACCTCAAGGAAATCGACGTCTCGATCCCGCGCGAGTCGTTCACCGTCGTGACTGGCCTCTCGGGGTCGGGGAAATCCTCGCTCGCGTTCGACACCGTGTACGCCGAAGGCCAACGTCGGTACATCGAGAGCCTCTCGGCGTACGCCCGGAACTTCCTCGGCCAGATGGACAAACCACAGGTCGAAACCGTTGAAGGGCTCTCACCAGCGATCTCCATCGATCAGAAGAACGCCGC
>SL_4KL_010_BRINEDRAFT_10002688_pt1 | contig 10073 bp, 16 predicted proteins | sample SodLak_010_BRINE_2_FD_10664 | JGI IMG/M metagenome (IMG submission 10664) | reverse complement strand
TGATATATCCAGGCAATATAGTACTAGCAATGCAATGCACATTTGTATCATGCCCACACGTATTCACGAGCCAATCGTGTTATAGAGTGGAGGCTTAGTTTGAAAGTGAGCTTAATCTGCATTTTTGGGTGCATTTTTGGGCGTCCAGCCAGCAGTGTACGCTGCTGGTTGTTTGTCAGTTGTTGTTGAATGCTGCGACATCAAATACAAACCTCACCGCTATACATCCTCCAATAGATGTGCTGCAGCCAGCCATCGTGGACAAGACCAGCGGCCACCAAAACCCATTCAACTCTAGCACCTCCTGGCTCCGCCCCATTGTCCTTCTCCAATCCTGAACTTTCTTTTACAAGTGATAAAGCATCATCAAACTGCTGCTTTCCGAATTGATTAGTAGTTTTGCTTATGATGGATCGCTTAATGTATGAAGGAATTGAGGAATCAAAAATCTAAGAATGCGGCCTCCTCACTCACATAACGAGGTGGGCATTCAATGGATTGAGCGCCCTGGTAGGTGCGGCCTGGCAGCAGATGTGGGCTGCGTTGCTGGACCTGGTCCCTCCTCGATGCAGCAGCAACAGCTGCAGCAGCAACAACAGCAGCAGCACCTGGTGTTCAACCTACCGCCGCTGCAAGGGAGGACGGTGGTGCGCATGCCCCTACCATTTGCCAGTATGGGCTTGAGCAGCAGCTCCCAGCAGCAGCCTGTGCCCCAGCTGGTGGGCAATACTGCACTGAGGCAGAAGGAGGCTCAAAAGGATGCCCCTCAGGACCGCATTCTGATTTCAGAGGTGGGGCCATGTGAGCGTGCGTGAAGTTGATGATCAGCAGCTGGCGCTGCACACTGCGAATCTGAGTTACCTTTGGTGGCAGATCTTTTTGTTAACAATTTGTATTTGTCACATGGGATCCAGCCCCTGTGCTGCATGGTAGTGTGTCTATCCTACAGAGCATGCAGAAAGTGTATGTGAACTTCAGGCTCCCCTGGCAACGGAGGCACACAAGCTGTGAGAAAATAGACAGAGAGTGGCAGCACAGGGTGCCATCACATGCCCGTGCCCAATGCTCGCCCTTACTCTTGCAGATTGAAATTCTTGGGGTGGATGGGGAGCTGAAAGAGGTGGCAGAAAACGCTTTGAGGACCCAGCCCAACTTTGCGTACACCCTGCCTGAGGTAGGCGAGCGTAATTTGAATCTACTTCATCCCTAGTTCGTATGAGCAGGCTTTGATCAAATTGCCAACCTGGCTGGCTGGCCTGCAACCACATCACAGGGCGCACATGCCTGTTGTAGAGCCCCTGCGTGCTGCGTGCAACATGCCCAGTGCTACTGGGCACTCATGGCTCTTGCATTTGCTGCGTGCTTGTGTTGTTACAGGGGGCTGTGCGCTGCTCGCCTGTCCCTGCATTGCCCTGCACACTTCTCCGTAAGCTGTGCGCTGTGTGGCTGCAGCCGTTGTGACCCGGTTGCTGCGTTCTCGGTACAAAAGTGGAGGATAGGTGGGCTTGGTATGCATGCACGCGCTTTGGTGCTTGCGCGTGCATGGGAAGGCTTGGAAATTGTTTGTGTGTGAGTGGTCTAGGTGCGATTGCCCGAGGCCAGCTGAGGTTGTGCTGAAGCTGATGCTGTGTGGGTGCAGGCTGTACTGATGTGCTGTGAGGGACGCCGCTGCGGGTGTTTTGGGGTTAGGTGGCGAGTCAGCCGCCGTACTTGGCAGAACAGCCTCGGTGTGTGCAACCGCACTCGGCAGAGCAGCCTCGGTGTTTGCAACCCAGCCTGCTTGGCTGAGATGTGCACATGCATGCCTGCATGTTGAGCGCAGATGCTGGAGCGGCTTAGGCTGCCTTCGGCCATGCTGCGCCCTAGACAGTGCCGGGCGGGCATGGTGCACTGCTGTTCCCCGCGTGCCTGAAATATCTCCCCTGCCCTCCTGTTTTCCATGCTATGGCACACACGCATGCACATGATTACCACATGCGCCAGCGCTGAGCACATGCTGTGCGCAAGGTGAATCTGCGTACGCAGGCGCCCATGCCCATGCCCGCCCCACACTTCCGCTTGCTCACTTCTCTGCCATGGTCACATGTGCTGCTCTGCCATGGTCACCTATGCCGCACCAGCACTCCAGGTGCACTCCAGCACCTCTCTGCCATGGTTACTTGTGCCGCTCTGCCATATGGTCACGTGTGCCGCTCTGCCATATGGTCACGTGTGCCGCTCTGCCATGGTCACTTGCGCCGCTCCAGCCGCAGGTCAGGCAGGATGTGTCACGCGAATTCTTCGACGCGCGCTAATTCTTGGACGCAGGCTAGCTCAGGGCGCTCGACACTGGCGCTTCGAACATGGGCGCTCATGTTTGATGCAGGTTGCCTCAACACACGCTGCTGCCGCAGGTCAAGCAGGATGTCGCACGCGTGTTCAACACTGGCTTCTTCAGGGCGTGCGTGCCTGATGCCGTGGACACCCGCGACGGGGTCAAGCTCATCATAAAGGTGATCATCGCACAAGATGGGAGTGACTGCTGGCCATCTTGGTGTGGTTAGGTGGTGGACCAGTCACACCATGCGGAATGGGAACAATCATTGCCGTCGTGGTGTGGTGACCAGTCAGATCATGCGGATTGGGAATGATCATTGCCATCGTGATGTGATGACCAGTCAGATCATGCGGATTGGGAATGATCATTGCCATCGTGATGTGATGACCAGTCAGACCATGCGGATTGGGAATGATCAATGGCGTTGTGGTGTGGTGACCAATCAGATCGTGCGGATTGGGTATCATCGTTGCCATGGTGGTGTGGTGACCAATCAGATCGTGCGGATTGGGTATCATCGTTGCCATGGTGGTGTGGTGACCAATCAGATCATGCGGATTGGGAATGGTAGTTGCGTTGTGGTGTGCTGACCAATCAGATCATGCAGATCGGGGATGATCAATGGCATTGTGGTGTGGTGATCAATCTTACCACGTGGCAAGGTAATGATCGCTGCCATTGTGATGATGATCATCAAAAATACCATACATGGTAGGGTTGGTCACTGCTGTGGGGGGGCGACCATGATCGAGCGGCCATGTCAAAGACAGGAGCCCCTTCCACTTGGCCTCATGTGCATGAAGCACTCATTGCAGGTGGTGATTGCAGCACCTCCTGCAGGGCCCTGTGCGTCTGTGGAATGTGCGTGAGCAAGGCGCCCGTAGATCCTGGCGTCTCATGGATGCCTTGCAGGGACCCTGTGTTGTTTGTTGGGGGTACTCGGGGCTTGCTCCTGCGCATCTGTCGCCTTGGGCCTGTCACCTCTGGATCCGTGCACCAAGTGTTTGTCTATCACCTACGCGTCCGTGCACAGTGTCTTGTCTGTTGCTTCTGGAACGGTGCACAAAGTCTTGTCTGTCACCCGCACATCCGTGCACAGAGCCTTGTCTGTCACCTCTGGATACGTGCACACAAGCCAGAGTACACAGGCTGACTGGCAAAGAGGGGGTGATGCTTGGTGCAGGGGGCACAGTTGCACATGGGTGCAGCGGGCGCACATGTACATGGCACACTTCCTCTTGAGCTCATACAGCGCACTCATTGCGGGCAATGCGGGGCTGCCTGTGAAATTCGGTCCAGGACTGGAAGGGACTTTCTGTGTTCGCAAAGGAACGCGCTTCCATGCTACCAAGCAGTCAACTTGGCGCCATCGCAAGCGCAGCTCCTTTCTTCCATGGCTAGCTCATGTAATGTTGTGTCATGATGCGCAGGGGCCACAAATTGCGCGATACCTTATGTGTGTGCGGACTTGTGCGCTGCGGCTTGATTGGTCTCATAACACCAGAACGTGCTGTGACTTGCAAGGTTTGTGGCGCACATTTTCCTCAAATTGTGCGCTCTGTGATGCAGGTCACGCCTAACGATGAGATAAGGGGAATGGTGGCCACTGGCGCAAACGTGCTTCCAAATGCTGTTGTCCAAGAGACCTTCAAGGTGTGCGCGTCTGGGCGCACGAGGCGCACACAAGGCGTCATTCCTGTCGCCTTTTTTGTGGAGGTGCATCTGTTTGCAGTCTGATGCAAGTGTAGCACACTGCTCTAGCACCTGCTGATGTCTCAGCTCCAGTGTGTTTGCTGGGGCTTCCTCTCGCCTGCTTTGCACTTGTTTGCATGCATGTGTATATGTGTGAAAGGGGGGTGGGGGTGGAGGGCATATGTTTGGGTTGGTAGAAGGGTGCTCCGCAGTGCCTTAATTGCTGAGCCTGCCTCCATCAGCAGCACCCAATGGCCCTTGGCCTGGCTGTTGCTCCTGCTCACTGGGCCTGCCTATCGCACCTGCACGCCAGGCCTAGCTATCGCTCCGCCTCCCTGGTGCCCCTGCTGGGCTGGTATTCGGGGCAGGACCTGTACGGGAAGGTGTGCTCGCATTTGAGACCTTTAAATGCGCCACTCACTCTGCCGCGCAGGACCTGTACGGCAAGACGCTCAACTTTGTGACCTTCAAGCACGCCATCAACACCCTGGACAAGTGGTACCATGACCGCGGTATCCTGGGCCAGGTGGCGGACGCTCTGCAAAGGCGCTTCTATTCTTGGAAGACATGCTTCCAGCCTGCGGATCTGCGGATCAGGACATGCTTCCAGCCTGCCGATCTAACTGCTTGCGAATGGGCTTGCATCTTTGGCCCTGCATGTTCTGCACTAAGACTGCAGGCTGTGCATGCGCACTCCCATGATGCACGCCTGCCTTCAATGGGCTTGCATCTTTGACCTGCAGCTTCTGTATCTAAGACTGCAGGTTCTGTAACTAAGAGTGCAGGTCTTGCGCGCCCACACTCCCGACGCCCACCTCCCTTCACCAGCCACTTGCGTTTGCTTTTTGCTCTAAAAGGTGGCCGACTTTGACATCAGGGAGGGGGTGGTGACGCTGGAGTGCGCGGAGGCGGTGGTGGGGGACGTGAGCCTGACGTTCATAGACGGCAAGACACAGCAGCCTGTGGAGTCGCCGCGCACACGGCCTGAGGTCATCCTGCGCCACATCACCACGGCACCGGGTGCGTGTGCGCGCGACAGGGTGTGTGCGAGTGCATGCCTTTTGTGACTTCCCGCGTGTGAGTGTGTGTGTGCGGGGTCAGGGGCCATGTTGCCAGGTCACCCCTGTGCCAGGTCACCCCTGTTGCCAGGTCACCCCTGTGCCAGGTCACCCCTGTGCCAGGTCACCCCTGTTGCCAGGTCACCCCTGTGCCAGGTCACCCCTGTGCCAGGTCACCCCTGTGCCAGGTCACCCCTGTGCCAGGTCACCCCTGTGCCCGGCCTGCGCACTGTGATGAGGGTGCTCGTGTGCATGCGTGAACGCGCATGCCCACTGTGTACCCGTGCAGGGTGTGCCCATGCAGGGTGTGCAGGGTGTGCCCATGCAGGGTGTGCCCATGCAGGGTGTGCCCATGCAGGGTGTGCCCATGCAGGGTGTGCCCGTGCAGGGTGTGCCCATGCAGGGTGTATGTGTGTGACCTCTCACCATGCTCGTCCATTGCGTGCATGGACGAGGGCTAAGGGCCTTCTTGAGATTGTCCGTAAGGGGAAGCGCATGTCCCAGAAAGAGCACGCTTTTTCTCCTGTGGAGGATGCGGTGCACAGTATAGCATGTTAACTGTGTGCAAAGGCCTGGTCCATGCTCATACGATATGCATGCAGGCCAAGTTTACAACCTGAAGCAAGCCAAGAGAGACATTGCCTCCATCTACGCCACTGGGCTGTTTGAAGACGTCAACATCACGCCAAATGAGAGTACAACATCCACGGAGGCTGCTCCAAAGGTGTGATGCGCCGTTTATATGGATGGGTAAATAGGGTGGTCCAGTCTGCCAAAGAGACTCGGCGAGACTCATTGTAGATGGGTAGGGCCTAGATGGGAGATTATCACAGGCGCGTCCTTTCGTCCCGAGAATATCCATGGAACTTAACAATAAGTAAAAAAAATATTTTAACAAGACTGGGCATTCCAGAAGCTGGGATGAGTTACAGGCCATTCTGTCCTCCCTCGCCCGCTGTTCCACCCCCCTCAGTTCCATCCTTATCAACCTAGCTGCTCAATCCCACGCATTCTATCCATCTTATTTGGCAAGAAGCTGCAGGCTGGACTTCAGGTCGCCCACAGGGAAGTCCTTGTTGTTTCAGCAGATGTTAATCAGCTTCCGCGCACGCTCCAGAGCAAGCCTTGAGCAGTGCTTGGTGCACATCTGGCTGGTTTTTGACAGCTGTCCGTGTGTGATTTATGCAGTCAGAATGAAGAGGATGACTCGTCCCCGAGAGCAGCCTGTGCCTTTCTTCTAGGGTTGTGAAAACTATATATTTTAATGTGTGTATTTTTATTGCAGTGGGTCTGCCAAAGTCTGTGCCTATTTGCTAATATACATGAGGTATTGATGCGTTTCTTGGCAAACCTGCTTACCCCCCTCCCTCCTGAGCAATTGCAGATTTTGTTACTTGTGGTCCTTTGCAAGTACAACCACGGCTTGTCACTTCCTGCCCTAGTTGCTGGCAGCCCAAAGGGAATGCAGTCCTAGAACACAACAGGCATTGAGAGTAATTCATTCCAGTCCTCGACCGCAGCATCCTTCTAGACTTGCTGCCCTTGGCCATAGCAGGCATGGATGCTTTAATAAACGCGTGGCTCATCAAATGCCGGCCTTCTGCTGCTGGCAGTCCCGCGGAATGGCGGCCCTTGCCACTGGCATGCTTTGACCAGTTCATTATTATTTTAATTATTATCATTATTTTTATCATAATTCTATTGTTATTATCATCATTTTTATTTAATCATTATCATCATCATCCTAGAAAGCAGCCGCCCGCTGGACTTGCCCCCTGTGTCATTTGCTGCCTTGTCTACTACAGCCCTGCACTGCATTTGCACAAGGTAGCCCCTGCATTTGCACAAGGTAGCCCTTGCACAAGGTAGCATTTGCACAAGGTAGCCTTTGCACAAGGTAGCCCTTGCACAAGGTAGCATTTGCACAAGGTAGCCCTTGCACAAGGTAGCCCTTGCATTTGCACAAGGTGGCCCTTGCATTTGCACAAGGTAGCCCTTGCACAAGGTAGCATTTGCACAAGGTAGCCCTTGCATTTGCACAAGGTAGCCCTTGCATTTGCACAAGGTAGCCCTTGCATTTGCACAAGGTAGCCCTTGCACAAGGTAGCCCTTGCACAAGGTAGTCCTTGACAACAGCTGGCTTTGAGAAACTTTTTGAAGTCCTCAGCAACAGCAGCCCTGCACACCTGCAGCCTTTCTCATTTGCTGCCCTTGTCTATTGCAGCCCCGCGTAGTGGCTGCGCTTGAAACTTGCGGCCCTTGACAATATCAGACTTTGAGCAGAGCAATTCTCTTTTATTTGCAGAGACAGCAGCAGCAATGGCAGCAGCAACAACAGAGCCGCATCACTCTTCAAGCTTTGCCACCCTTGTCATTTGCGGCAAATGCCCATAGCTGCCCCATGGAAAAGCTAAGGAGTCTTCACTATGAAAAGTTGAAACATTTTTCAACACAACAGTCAAGACCTGCCGCCCTCGTCATTTGCTGCCCTTATTGATGTCTGCCCCACGGAATGGCGGTCATTGACAAGGACAGCTCTTGACACTGGCAGACTGTTAGCAGTCCTCTTCAACTAACAACAACAAGAACACTCTAGCTTTGCTGCCTTTGTCATTTGCTGCCCTTGTCGATGGTTGCCCCGTAGAACGGCTGTCATTGACAAGAGCAGCTCTTGACACTGGCAGACTATTTTCAGTCCTCGTCAATTCACAAGAACAGCAACAGCAATAACAACAACAGCAGCAGCAGCACTCTAGCTTTGCTGCCTTAATCATTTGCTGCCCTTATTGATGTTTGCCCCGGCACGGCAGTCATTGATAAGGGCAGCTCTTGTCACTGGCAGACTATTTTCAGTCCTCATCAATTCACAAGAACAGCAACAGCAATAACAACAACAGCAGCAGCAGCACTCTAGCTTTGCTGTCCTTGTCATTTGCTGCCCTTATTGATGTTTGCCCCAGCACGGCAGTCATTGATAAGGGCAGCTCTTGTCACCGGCAGACTGTTAGCAGTCATCTTCAATTAACAAGAACAGCAGCAGCAGCAACACTCTAGCTTTGCCGCCCTCGTCATTTGCTGCCCTTATCGATGTCTGCCCCTGGGAATGGCTGTCATTGACAAGGGCAGCTTTTGACACTAGCAGACTGTTTACAGTCCTCTTCAATTGACAAGAACAGCAGCAGCAACAACAACCACATCACTCTATCTTTGCTGCCCTTGTCATTTGCTGCCCTTATTAATGTCTGCCCCGGCACGGAAGGGCGGTCATGATAAGGGCAGCTCTTGACTCTGGCAGACTGTTAGCAGTTGTCTTCAACTAACAACAACAAGAACAACAACAACAACAACAACAACAACAACAACAAGACTCTAGCATTGCCGCCCTCGTCATTTGCTGCCCTTGTCTATGTTTGCCCCACGGAATGGTGGTCATTGACAAGGGCAGCTCTTGACACTGGCAGACTGTTAGCAGTCCTCTTCAACAATCAAGACCAACAGCAGCAGCAGCAGCAACAACAACAACAAGAACAACACTCAAATAGCTTTGCTGCCCATGTGATTTGCTGCCCTTGTCAATGTTTGGCCCACGGAATGGCTGTCATTGACAAGAGCAGCTCTTGACAATGGTGGGCTTCAAATCCTTGACAGCATCAGCCCTTTTTTCCATATGGTTGACTACGGAAGCCCTTGCCGCTGGCAGTATTCTAACAATTCTCTTCAATTCTTTACCAACAGCAATAAATTGCGAACATGAATAACAGCGGCTTTGCCTAGCTTCGTCAATCACTGAATTTGTCTGTTGCAGCGCCGCATAGGTGGATGTAAATAGCAGTCCCTTGGCAAAGGGAGGCTTTTTGCATTTCTTTTTAGTTATCAATATCATTCTCAACTCGCAGCCCTTGGCCACAGTTTTCTGTGCCATTGCAGGTCATTTTGCCTCCCTAGTCATTGCAGCCCTGTAAAAGGGCTGGAATTGGCAATTGGCTTTGTTTTGGAAGTTCCCATCATATCTCAGTTGCAGGACCCTAATTTGTTGCTCTCAGCCACAGCCAGCCTTTGCGGTTGCAGCCCTATCAATTGCTGCCTCATAAGGTTAGAGGTTTCAAGGCTGTATCTGCTGAACGAGGGCAGCTTAGCCGGTTGAAAGCCTCCATTGACGTTTGAACCCCAAACCAGCTGGTTGCGAGGGTGGACAGTCGACTTCCCATTGCAAGTGCCCCGCCGCCTGCTCAAATGTCTGGAGCAATAGCGGAGGGTCCTGAGCAGAAGCGGAGGGTCCTGAGCAATAGTAGAGGGGCTGCCTCATAACCCCTGCCCCCTTGAGTGGGAGCCCTTGACAGTGGCAGCCTTGCCTAGTTGATGTGGCTCACAGCGACACATCTTAACTACTGTGCACCACCGTCAGCTGCCTATCTTAGCTCCACAAATCACATTTCTCTTGCAGCTGTGCGCGCAACTTGTTAGGAACCGCCTGCTGCTTCTCCTCCTCGTCAACCAGTGGTCCCTCCGTGTTGGATGCCCCTGTGTTGGGCCCTACCTCGTTGGGTGCCTCTGCTCACACCCTTCCTGCCAACAAAGCCCTAGGAGTCCTCTGAAGCCGTGATGTCCACCCAATCCACCCATCTCCTTGCACGCTTGGTCACTGCCTGCCTGTCAGCTCAGCCGCTGCTAGTCTTCTTGTCCCAAAACTGCTACTGGACATGCCTACTCGCTCAGTCAGTGTCTGTCTGCCCGTTTGCCCAACTGCCAGACTGACTGCCTGGCTGACCGACAGTGCTCTGCCTGCCTGCTTGCCTTGCTACCATAGTCAGGCTTGGTCTGCCTGCTTATGCACTGCCTACCTCCTCGCCTTTGCAACGCAGTTGGACTTGACAGTAAATTTAGTAGAACGCAAGACGGGCGGTCTGGGAGCGGGCGGCGGCCTCTCGACGCAGGCGTGTCTGGGCGGGTTGATCTCCCTCGGAATGCTAGTGTGTTTGGATTTAGGGTGTAGGGTTTAGGTTTGG
>SL_4KL_010_BRINEDRAFT_10002687_pt1 | contig 10073 bp, 11 predicted proteins | sample SodLak_010_BRINE_2_FD_10664 | JGI IMG/M metagenome (IMG submission 10664) | reverse complement strand
TCGATGGTCACCCACCTGCACAGGAAGCAAAGTTGATGCACACGAGGTTTATCATGAAGTGGGGGGGGGTGCAGGGCACTATTTGCCGGAAATCAATATGGGGCACAGTTATTGCTCACGAGGGTTTTCATAAAGTGGGGGGGACAGGGCGCTTTGCAGGAAATCAACGCATCCAGGCTTTGTGTGTGTCTAGCCTTTGTGATGGTGTCAATGCAGCTACACCACAGGATTGCACAGCGTCAATGCAGATCTGAGGGTAAGCATCGCGTCATATGTTATAATTTTGGTGGAAGCATGATCCAGCTTGTGCTGTGCGCTCCTCGCCTGACTACCTTTCTTGTTTCATGAGTTTCAAGTGCGTACTGAGCTGCTTATTGCTCATTCAGTCAAAGCAGACTGTGCTGTAGAGGTCGCAACAGGCTGGAGCACACCCCTTTGTTCAGCTCGCTGCGTCATTCAAGCAGACTGTGCTGTGGTGGTTGCAACAGGCATGTGCACACTCCTATGTTCAGCTGGTTGTAGACTGCCTGTAAGGCAGACTCATGAGGAGTGAAGATCACTGTGGGCTTCAGCAATGGGGCTGAGCAATCTGGGACGGCATGCTCTGAAACTGCCTGGAAGTCGGGTCTTGTGCTGAAAGCACACAGGGTCCAGCATGCTGTGCCCTAGAAAGGCCCACACAATGTGGCTGCGCTGTTTGACTTGGAATGACCATGCTGGGCGTTGATTGGAATGGTGCTGCGTTCATTTGTAGTATTCCTCCAAGCACAACGAGTATTAAGCATGGTGTGGCACTTAGGTGTAATGCTGTGAGGTGCTAAAGTTTGCTTGCAAGGTGCCACTCACATTTATGGTGTGGTCTGGGCGCAGCAGCAAGCTGTACCCCACTGTTGAGTAGTCGGTCCAGACGGTGCCACAACACACGACAATGTCTGCACTCTCTACAATCTGAGGATCAAGCAAGATAAGAATTGATCTCTGTGAAGCAAAATGCGTGGGGGCCTGCATGCCACGATGCCTACTATCTTCGCAATCAAGACGCAAAATGACAAATGGAAGCCATTGCTAAGGAGATTATGTCCAAATTGCCTGTACAGCATGGTCATGCAGCAGTGCTCAATTGAATGCAGCAATTTGCACTGCATGCACGTGAAGGATACTGGCATAATCCTTGACAGGATTTCAACCTGCAACTCTCCCTGAGTATGCCCTACGCCAGCCCTAGGCAGTGCTGAGCTCACCTCGCACACGCAAGGCCAGGATACTGCCCCCCAGTACAAGCCAATGAAGCCTGGCAGGTCCTCAGGGACCATGCCCTTTGCGTCGGGCTGGATGGCCACCTGCAGGGATGAAGGATTGGGCCATAAAGGCATATCTTGGACCAAACTCCGCCAATGGCTCTTGCAAGCAAGAGGAGGATGATTGTGCTTACAGGTCCTAAGCTGTTGATCCCTGGATGTGAGAAAATACCTCATGCTCTCTTTTGCGTGAATTGCTCAAAGGAAGAGCTTGCCACTTGGTTTTTTCCACCACCATAACTGAGGGACCCATCTTTTGCGTGAAAAAATGGCCTCTGCCTTCAAGGACGTCCTCAGTGCTTCAAAGCTGGGCTTCATGAGAGCAGCAACAGAAGGGATTTGTTTTGGGACCCCCTTTTCTTGATGCGTTCCCACGAGGCCCATTCCTGATGCCCGCAAGCTTGCACGTGCACCGACAACAAGAGTCAACAACAAAGCAGCAGAAGGGCCACTGGTCACTTTAAGCTGATTAAGGCTGCATGCTGTCATGCCATGTCAAGCTAGGAACCAGCAAATAAAATCCAGCTGAGTTATGACTTGAGTCGTCCAGCCGTTTGCTCACCGCATACTTAGAGGTCTTGGCGAGCTCTAGGAAGGCATCTCGCTCAGAACCGTGGCGCAAGCGGGGCCCTAAAACAAAGGTCAAATCAGCCACACCCTAAGGTGACAGGGTGTACATGATTCCCAAGTCCACTTAAATAGCCAGGCCATGCAATATCTAGGTTAGCGACAAAAAGGCCCTGCTTCCACTTGAATGGATCTGGCCATGGTGCATCTGAACCTATGTATTGCCCAGCAAATGTACGTAAGGGCTTTTGTTGTGGCCACTTTTAGATCAACTTGCTATCCACAAACCAGGCTTCTTTGCAAATTCGAGTAGGATCAGTCATGTGTGCAAAGGTGCAATTGTTTGGGGTAAAAAAACGGTCCAGTCATAGTGAGAGACTGATTGCTGTACATCAGCATGAATCTGGCACTAGACTAATCTGGTATGACAGGCCAGCTAATCTTAGCTTTGCTCTGTCAAAGTAAGGACTGCCGTGGATCAACCGCAACAAGCTGCATTGCAATGCTGCACACACACATGCAAAAGCCCATGTTGAGCTGCAATGTAATATACTGCAGCAAGCACATTCTCAACAGGGCCCATGCACACCTGGTCGGCCAAAAATGAGCAATGGCTCCCAAGGAAAGGTATACATGCCAAAAAATTGCAAGTTTGCAAAGGCAACAAAGGTTACACTTGGTGTGAACCAGTTCCACACTTGTTGACGCCTGTCGTCACGAGCCTGCCACCATGAGCAGCGTGTGTGCAGGGCAGACAGGATCTATAGCCTGTCTTGCCAGCAGCAGATTGATTGTGCTGCCATGTACTCACAGGCAGCAGCTAAGTTACTGACCTGCCAGTAGCACAGGCTTAATCGCCTTGTCCAGCACATCTCCAACCGCCTCCTGTATTGAGAGGAGGCGGATGAAAATGTATGCACCTGTTTGCAACCTTTCTTGTGAGCTCTTCAGGTAGACTCCGGCCTCAGTATAGGACTGTGTTCTGCTGTTTTTGCACACGCGCTTGCAAGCTTTCCAAGGTTACACCTTAATCGGAACAAGTGTAAGGCCAGCGGCTCAGATCAGGGATCAGAGAGTTACAAGTATCCAAAAGCATGCCATCTGAGTTGATCCCCACTGCAGCGCATGTGGCCAGACCCGGGCATACCCTGAATGCCATCGTCGGCGGTCAATGACACTTACCACAGCTGCCTTCAAGCTGTGCGGGTTGGTATGTGATTCAGGCAGCACGTAAGGCACCGGTGGCCGCGTGAAAGAGGGATGAGTGGCGTCCGCTAGGTTGCAGCAAACCTGCCCACCCGCACAAGGCGAAAACGCACATGAGAAACTTTGCTGGTGAGCCCGCTGCGGACATTGTGGACTTTGCTGGGGAGGAAGCAGTGTGTGTGCCTTCTTTCTTTGAGTCCAGACAGACACTGCAGAGCCGCGCTACAGCACACTTGCCTCGGGGAAGTAATGCACTCCAGGGTATATGAGTTCCCAGAGGCAAGCTAGCAAAGTCAATAGACTGGCGTCAGGATGAATCTTGCGCAATCCTACTCATGGCCCAAGCCACTTGGCGGCAAGGGCAGGTGGGAGGGAGAGTCTGTCTGAACATGATTTAGCGCTTGCAGGGAGGGGCCTCCCTGCACTATCGGTCGTGACATGCTGCCAGGGAATACTGCAGCTGGAGCTAGGTCTGACTTCCACCCAATATCACTTATTGACAGACCAATTCAGATTAGCTTCACATCCCACCTCAACAGCCCATGACTTACCTCAATGTATGCTGGCTTCTTGCGGACTAACGCTGCACTAATGGCCTCATCCACAAGGCGGTGTGCATCCTCCACGTGGTTCAGTGTGGCCTATCAATAAGGGACAGGAAGTATTTTGTGACAATAAGGTGCAGGAAGTGATGCGTGGTTATCCTTCCTTTATCTTATGTATTTGGCGCCGGGTTCAATGGCAATAAGGGGAAGATGGAGGATAACTGGGAAGGGAGAGGGGGACATACTTTCACTTGCGCCCTTACAATTCTGTCTTACAAGTGGACGTATGACAAAGTACCTGGTGCCAAGAAAGTCTTCGTGCATGTGCTCAATAATTCGTTCCATCCGGTCAGCATCTTGTGAGCATCCTTATTGAGTGAAGATGCATGAGTTAGGAAAACCTTGAGAAATCTTTGAGAAAGCACAGATCAAGCATCTAAGAGCAAATGTACAGATAATTCTTACGCTAAACAATACCCGCACCTCATGGTACCCACTCTTAGCCGAATTTGGGTCAAAGCTGTTGGTCATAGTGACAATGCAGGGTTTCTTGCATGCTTTCACTTATATCAAGGGAACTTTTAGCATAAAAGCAGTGCCCACAGCTTACTAATGGGTCTCACTTGGTAGCAGGTCACCTCCTTGAAGCATCTCAGCTGCTGGTTGAAACCGCCACTGGAAGGGTTGGTCATGCCTGTGGTATGATGCCTATGCAGGCACAACACACACAAGCAGTGCAAGTTTTTGCCAAAGTCCACCACCTCAGGGTGCAGTAGACGCAGGACGATCCCAAAGTCTGGATACAAACATGCCCTTATAAAAGCAAAGCTCCGTAATGACTTTGTATGTAAACGCAGGTGCAGCAGCAGTACAGCTCAGGGCATAATGAATGGAATATTTAAATCAGACAGCTTCAATGCAGTAGTAAGGCTCGGAAGACTTGGAGCATTTTTTCACATTGTAAGTATGGCTTGCGCACTTACAAGCCGTGTACTAAGTACTAGAAAATTTCAAAAGATTATTGAGCCCAGAACACAAGGGGGTGTGAGCTGCTCTGACTTTAATCTATTGCATGTATCAATACACGTGATCAGCAATTCAAAACTACCCCTACTAAGCCTACCCCTCCCAGAAGCAGACCTTGCATGCTGAGACATGCACACTGCACCAGGCCTAGGTACAGCTCATAGTTTTCACAGTGCAGATAAATGTGCACCTGAAATGTAAATGTGCACCTGAAATCTGCGTGGACTGGGAACACTGTAGAAAAATCCATTGGGAGCAATACGCGCTTGATAAAGCAAAGAAATACACACATACATTCACAGCTGTAGCTGCATGCCCCACTCACAGGACACGGTTTTGGGCATAGTCATTGGAATTGGGCACGCCTGAAATAACAATGACTGGCAAATCCTGCGGAGATACGCAAGAGATTAAGGAGGAACTGAGAGGACCTCAAGGACAATGCGAAAAAGGATGCTGCCGCATTACTTTGTGTGGAATGGAAGTGACAATGTGACGTAGACCTTTAAAGACCTCAAGGATCTTTGCTGCCAAAAGACCAGCATGCCCTGCGCCAGTGCATTTGAGTGTGTTTGTGTGCGCATCTGTGAATCAGAGTGAAGGGCCTGCAAGATGGGAGGACGTGAGGAAGAATGAGATATTGTTAGGTATGACTAGCAAGTCCTGTAGGGAACAAGGGTACAGCCACAGGAGTGTCAAAGAGGTGCTATGTCATCAAATCTGCACTTATATCTTTCCTGATCAGTGATCTGTGATCACAATACATGCCTCAATACATGTTGTGAGGAGAATAAATGTTGTGAGGAGAATACATGTTGTGAGGAGAATACATGTTGTGAGGAATTCTTCCTTCCCAGGCCCCCCCTACTTCTCCAATGCACATGCGCAAGGAAGCATGCAAGTATTCATGCACGCACATACTTCAGACATGGCACCAGCACTTGCATGGGGACGCATGCACACAAGCCCAACCGCACACACGCACACCTCAGACATGGCGCCAGCAATTGCGTTGAGGACGCTGAAGCCTCCAACAGAAAATGTAACAACACAGCAGCCAATGCCCTTCTTGCGCGCATACCTGCAATCAGTTGCGCAAGTCAGGATCAAAGTGAGTGTGTCCTGCTCTCAACCCTTGAATTAAGGGTAGGTTGCTTGCAATACTTAAGTACACACTAAGTCTTGTGCAGTCAGAGGCACCAAGCACGTGGCTGCATTGTGTGAGCACATGCCTCAATTTAATTTATGTTTGAATAGCCAGCTTACCCGTCGGCTGCGTACCCAGCGTTCAGCTCGTTGCAGCACCACACCTGCAGCAAAAGGACCCCAGTAGTACTTTGTACTGAAGCGTACTCTCCCCAAATAAACTCTGCATGCATGCTTGTCAATCTCATTTGATGATGCGCTGATGCTATGAGACATTTGAGATCAGGCCCATCTGTGTGTGGGAAGAGTCTTTTGCGGCTGGAAGCGCGCACTTGAAAAGCTGCCAGGGAAATGACTTACCATTTGCAGCTGTGGGTGCTTCAACAATTGATCCAAAAGCAGCAAGTTAAAATCGCCTGGCACGCCAAAGGCTGTGGTGCACCCAAGCTCGACCTTGCAGTGTGGATATGGAAGAAGGGAGAAGGCGTTTCTCAGGGTCAGGATCTGGAAGTGTTGCAGCAGCAATCTTGACGCTTGACAAGAACATGCTTCAAGAAGATGCCGTACAAGCACTTGAGAGGCAGCATTGGCTGCAGAGATTTGTTCCAATTTTGATGTGCCCAATCGTTTTCCAGAAGCGGCAAAGAAAGAAAGCCTTAGCAACATCTAAGCCCGATGATCTGCTGTCAGCCGGGCAGATGCCTGCAGCCGTTGCCATGTGCACGCACCCACTCATGCCCAGGCTATTGCGGCAAGGCTCACCAGACGGTTAGCGAGGTGCACTCCGAGGTTGGGCGCCTCTGCGCTCAGCTTGAGCTGCTCCTCCCTCGTGAGCCTCTTGGGCTTCGTGCCCTAGCGATATAATTTTGATGATCTCATGTGAGCAAAAGCGAATGTGCATTTTTCAGGCTGCCTTGCAAAGATCAAGTGCTGGTGCATCCTCTCTGCCAGGCTATGGAGATTCAGTTGTGGTGGATGGAAGCAGAGTCTCAGTTGTGTGCCAGCTCATCTGGGTGCATGGGTGCATGCGCCGGCTCAAGTTTGAGTCAGACGACTGACTCAGACTCGAGTACGTAAATCACAGTGGCGTTCACACTGCTAGGGACAAGCACTGAAGGAACGGCTACTCTCTATTCACAAGGCTGCAAACATTCGTTGTTCAACCCCTAGCCACCGGTGGTACCAGACCGCCTCTTACGTATCAAGCTTCCCTCGCACGAGGGTACCTGAGATCTGAGGTTCCATTCCACTCAAGGAAACCCTGAACATGAAGCTAGAGCTCCAGCGATGAGCCTGACCTACCACTGCTGCATGCCCCGTACAAGCGCTGTCAGGCTTGTCGCCAAAGATGTGTGCCACAGGGTTGGACATCTTTTTGAAAATTTGCAAAAATATATCAGCCCGTAAACGCACAACTATGGAGCACGGGGTTTTCGACCGGCCAATAATTTGCGCCACCCATTTTTATTTCTTCTGGAAATACTGGACCAATTAAAAACTACACAAGTACAAGGAGTTCGCGCCTCTGTAGCGCACGGATCCCTGGCCAGTTGCGCGCGCCTGCGACGCATACTACATTGTAATACATTATAGCAATAAGTATGAGAAATATTTTGTAAACTTTGTTGTGGTCCACTTATTGGTGGCTTGCAAGCCGTTGAGCTCCCTCTTGCTAACTTACATTCCTCCCAATACTGGTGATCCCCAAAGGAGAGTATGGTTGCTTGTTACCCTCTCCAACGTATTTCTTTAACGCACTAAATTGTTTTAGACTTGGTATCCTTTACTCTTACGTCATGATGATTAGTGTATGCTGGGACGAGCATCGTTTCCCTCTAAATGCTAAGCAATGAAGAGGAGAGAATAGGCGACCTTGGTGCGTATTCTGCGCGTGTCTGTTAGTCCACACACAGTGGGCTGGGATGGGCTAAGCCTGTAGTTGGCCGTAGTGTGCTGGTGGGACGACTCAGCAGGCCGTTGGCCATGCCTGTGCCTGTGGTGCTTCACTGGTGCTTAGCTACGTTTGCCTTTCGCTGTAGGCAGTGCACAGAGTGACTGTCAGGGCAGGGTTCACAATTATCTCCCAATGTGCGCGCCTTTGTTTACTGCTCCCTGATGAACGTTAAGAGGTCACAGCTTCTGAGCACCTTCCAATGTTTTTCTTCAGACCTCAAATACACCCTACTGTTGGGCAGTCTTATGATGTTGCTTAACTGTTTTACAAAGCAGGCCAACACTTAAACTACTTGAGTGAGGCCTTATTCTTGAAACCTTGTAACCTTGATTAGGCGACCTTGACCAGAGACAACTGAAAAAGCAGAGACATAGGAGGGACTAGACAGAAGATAAAAAACAAAATTGTGACAGGTCTGTGCCTTCACCTCAAGTGAAGTTCAGTTCATCACAGAAACAGGTCTGGTTCCAAAAGATTATCCACCCTTGCAACCTGCCAGGTTAGGAACCAGTGGTTCCAACAGGTGGGTTAGGTCTATATTTCTTAATCTTTCTTCACTAAATTTCCCGTACTCCTGGGCGAGCTCTGAAACATCTCGGTTTAGATCCTCAGAAAGTCACCAAGCTTGCTGTGAAACTTCATGCTCATTTGGTCTAGCATGCTTATAAATTTGTTTGTGCGCGCTCTCAAGAAAACTATTGCAGCAAATCATCATCGAGACCAGGAATGGGGTACTGCTAGTCATCCCCCTGATCCCCACTGACTTCTTTTGTTTTCTTTGCGTGGAGGAGTCAAACAGTGCTTAGGCCCTATGCGACTCTTTTTCCTTAATCGATGTAGGGAGTGCTTCACAACCTGCACAGTTTTTCTCTTCCGGGTGGCTGTCTCAAAAGCACATCAACAGGCTGAGGGCCAACTTTTCTGCATCATGCCACGACAGTGTGCACCTATCTGTGCACCACGCATCTCAAAAGGTGCGTCCCGGAAAAATGAAATGAGTTGCCGCCTCTAGCGTTCTTTAATTGCAATGCCATCATTCTTCTGGACAACCACGCTCAGGTACAGTACCCGAATGCACGAGACCCGCTCAGGCAAGCAACAAGGGCTACAGATGGGCGCTCAAACACTTAATTGACACATCTATCAGGCCTGTGGCCCGTCCTCCTCAGGAGCACAACCTCACCTGCCAACCTCAATGGCAGCTGCTGCAGCATGCATTTAAAGCAAGAATGATCGGAACCACAAGGTCCAGGCCCCAGCTCAAAGTGCAACCAAGAAGAACACAGCCCAAAGGCCATACTTGCCTGTATTCATGCACCAAGTGCCGCTTGCCGGGACCAATACACTGTTGCCCAGCCCTGAGGTGTGCAGGGTCTCAAATAAGACTTTTCTCAAGCCAAACATTACAAAAAGGAGCACAGAGGCGTCCCTCCCCATGCTTAAGCACACATTAGTTGCTCCAGGACAGTAGCACCATCACCAGTCTCTTGACCATGACATTATCCACTTTCAGCTCATGAGCTCACTATTTCCACCACACAGCTTTGTGCTGAGTGCGTTCCAACACCATGGACATCAACTTGCCTCAGGAAAGCGCCTCAAACAGTGCCCTGAACATTGCGCAGCGCAGCAACCGTCTATGCAACTCCTTCCCTGCCCCCACCCTCCCATGACTCGATTTTACCCATGCTGGCCCGCCTAAAATCCGCCTTACTTGCCCATGGCCAGTGTCAGCTCCGCCTCCACCACCAGCTCATCACCCACATAACCCTTGCCCAGCGCCTTAACCACGCCAAAGCGCTTGTTGTACTTCGTGATCTCCGCGCGCATCATCTGTGCCACAACACATACAACAAAACAAATACAGAGCTGAAGCGTTGTCATTATGGGCCCTCACGTTTTTTGAATTTCCGGAGGATGAGGAGCGTGCACTTTTGAATTTCCGGAGGACGAGGAGCTTGCAACATTTGCGCGGCAGCCAGACGGTGTTACACCAGCCACAGCTGCAACAGCGCTCATTATTTTTAAACATGACATGCCAGAGGTTCCCCCATGGTAGCAGACACTGCACAGGGGCGCCATGATAGAGCTACACAAAGGCTGGGAGATGCATGAACACAACTAGGGCGGCTTTGCTGCAACGCTCAGCGGTGCGACGTCAGCATTTAGTTGTGCGTTTTTGTAGGAGGGAATCACAGACCAGCGCATACCCCCCAGGTTGGCTATTGTCGGCTTGGCTCCAGTACTCACCCAAGCATACCACCCAGTACCCACCCAAGCAAACCACCCAAGCATACCACCCACCCAAGCATACCACCCGGCTTGGCTCCA
>SL_4KL_010_BRINEDRAFT_10002683_pt1 | contig 10077 bp, 7 predicted proteins | sample SodLak_010_BRINE_2_FD_10664 | JGI IMG/M metagenome (IMG submission 10664) | reverse complement strand
CGGGTCCGCTATGTGAACATGCAGGCACGCCTCGAGTCGGGGGCGACGGCCGATCGGGCGACGGAGGGCAAGCCGGTGGCTGTAGATTCCGCCGGATTCGAGAACTCCACGACGGTCGGTGAGACGCTCTGTGGAACCGAACTGACTGCCGTCCTCGAGGCGTTGTGTCCTTCCGAGGACGTTCGTGTGTCCCTCGAGGCCGACCTCGAGGCAGTGTTCGATGGCCGCGATCCGGAGTCAAAGCGTCGGGAGTATACGCTGTCTCCGGTATCCGAAGACGGCATGGTCACGGCGTTGGCTATCGTCTTTCACTCGTCTCGGCTGTCAGGTCACGGACGCGATCGAACGCTGCGTTCGGAGCCGGACGCGATCGCGGAGACAGTCGACTGGGAGATCGACGCCGAGGCCGTCCTCGAGCGACTGTACCGGATTTCAGCGAGTTCCAAGCCGTTCGAACAAAAGGTAACGGAGCTGTTGTCGGTCGGTCGCGAGTATATGAGCGTCGAACAGGGGTTTTTCACTCGAATCGACGGCGAGACCCAGCGAATCATCGCGGCCGCGGGACCAAATGAGCAACTCCAAACCGACGCGACGGCACCGTTTTCGGAGTCGTACTGTCGGCATACAGTCGACGTCGATGGCCCACAGGTCATCCTCGACGCGCAGGCGGAAGGATGGGAAGCCGACCTGGCCTACCAGCGGTTTGGGCTTGCCTGCTACATTGGGACGACGGTCGTCGTCGACGGGGCGGTTTATGGGACCGTTTGTTTTGCCGACCGATCACCACGTGAGCAGGCTGTCAGCGAGACTGCAAAAACGTTCGTCGAGCTGCTCAGTCTGTGGCTCAGTTACGAACTCGAGCGCAGACAGCGCGAACGCGACCTAGAGCGCAGTGAACAGCGCTACCGAACGCTTGCGGAGAACCTTCCAAACGGGGCGATGTTCATGTTCGACGATGCGTTGTGCTATCAGGTCGCCCGCGGGCAGGGACTCGAGGCGACGCCGTTCGAGGCAACCGAGATCGAAGGATCGACGGTGAGCGAGCTATTCGACGGCGAGCGACGCGATCGACTCGTCGATATCTACGAGCGGACACTTCGTGGCGAGTCTGTCTCGTTCGAATTCGATTTCTCTGGAGACGTCTATCAAGCGAACACTGCCCCTGTCAGGGATCACGATGGGTCGGTTTTTGCCGGGATGGCAATCACCCAGGACATTACTGAACGAACGGAACGCAACGCGGAACTCCAACGACAGGAGCAACTCCTCGAGAACGCCTCCGATACCGTGTTGTTGCTCGATGAAGCCGGCATCGTCAGATACCAGAGTCACAGAAGCGAACACCTCGAGGGCCCACTCGGCTATGACCTCCTCGGCAAGCACTTCTCACGGTATCTCCACCCGGACGAACGCGAGCAAGCACAGGCCCGATTCGAGTGGCTGCTAGAGAATCCGGGTGAGTGTCTCGTCATCGAACATCGGTTTGCTACACACGATGGCTGGCGGTGGTATGAAACCCGCACACAGAACTTTCTCGACGAGTCGACGATCGGGGGCGTGTTGGTCTCTTCACGCGACGTCACCGATCGAAAGCACAGTGAACGCAAACTCGAGACGACGACTCGACAACTCGAGGCGGTGCTCGATACGATTTCGGCAGCCGTCTTTATGAAAGACGCCGACAGCCAGTATCTGTTGATGAACCAGCAGTGTCGGGAGCTACTCGGCGTCGATCCCGACAGAGCGGTTACGGGGCTGACCGACCAGGAACTGTTTCCGGACGACGTCGCAACACAGTTCCGAGCGGATGACACAACGGTCTTCGAGGACGGACGAACGCTCGAGGTCGAAGAGACCGTCCCGACACCGGATGGGCCAGTACCCCACCTGACGCGGAAATCGCCGGTTTTCGACGGCGAGGAGGTCATCGCTCTGTGTGCCGTCGCGACCGATATCAGCGATCAGAAACGCCGACAGCGCGAACTCGAGCAGTTTGCATACGTCGCTTCGCATGATCTGCGTGAGCCCCTGCGGGTGATCTCGAACTATCTTCAGCTGTTCGAACGACGCTACGGCGAGGGAATCGACGGTGAGGCCGGCGAATACATCGAGTATGCCCTCGAGGCTACAGATCGGATGAACGCCCTCATCGAGGGCCTGCTCGCGTACGCTCGAGTTGGCCAACAGGATGGGGCGTTCGACGCGGTTGCACTCGAGGCTGTCCTCGCCGATGCGATGGCGAATCTCCGGATTGCGATCGAGCAGTCGGATGCGACGGTCAGTGTCGGGGAGTTGCCGGTCGTCGTCGGGAACCACGACCAGCTCGTGACGGTGTTTCAGAACCTGCTCGATAACGCGGTGACCTACGCCGGTGACGAGCCACCGACGGTCGAGATCAACGCCGAACAAGTCGCCAGCCGATGGCGGATTACCGTTGCCGACGACGGTATCGGGATGGAGCCGGACGACACCGAACGCGTCCTCGAGATTTTCGAGCGACTCCATCGAGACGACGACGGGACGGGACTGGGGCTTGCCCTCTGTGAAAAGATCGTCGACCACCACGGGGGCCAGCTCTGGATCGATGCTGAACCCGATACCGGCACAACAGTGAGCTTCACGCTTCCGACGCCAACGGAGGAATCAGTATGAGCGACTCACTTACGATCTTGCTCGTCGAGGACAACGAGCCCGACGCACGCTACATCGAGGAACTGTTCGGTGAGATTACCTGGCCCGAGGCGACGATTGCCGACTACCGCCTAGCCCCGACGCTCGTCCACGTCGAAACGCTCGCCGCCTGTCGAAGTCGCCTCGAGCGCAGCGATATTGACCTCGTGTTACTCGATCTCAATCTGCCCGATAGCTCGGGTCTCGAGACGGTCGAGACCGTCCTGGAGGTGGTTTCCGACGAGCCGGTGATCGTCCTGACGGGTCTCGACGACGAGCGTGTCGGTGTCGCTGCGGTCGAACGCGGTACGCAGGATTATCTGGTCAAAGACGACGTCAATCCGACGCTTTTGGGCCGGACGATACGGTATGCGATCGAGCGACAGCGTCGCAACCGGCTGCTCGAGCAACGAAACGAGGAACTGGCGCTGCTCAACCGACTGGTCAGACACGACATCCGGGACGATATGGCGCTCATCCGTGGGTGGGGGATGCCGCTTTGCGACCACGTCGACGCCGAGGGCGAACGAAACGTCGACCGAATTCTCGAGGCCAGCCGCCACGTCTTAGAGCTTACCGATACGGTCGGGGAATTCCTCGAGACGCTCCCCGACCGCGAGGAGATCAGTCTCCGGCCAGTCGAAGTAGCTCCGACGCTCGAGGCCGAACTCGACAAGAGCCGATCGCTTCATCACGAGGCCCAAATTGAGTTTGTTGGTGACATATCGGACGATCTGACGGTCGAGGCGACGGAGTTGCTTTCGTCGATTTTCAGAAACCTGCTTGCAAACGCCATCCAGCACAACGACCGCGAGAATCCACACGTCGAAGTCGACGTCTCGGTCGCTCCGGAGACCGTGACCGTCTCGGTTGCAGACAACGGCCCGGGAATCGCCGAGAGTCGCAAAGCGGCTATCTTCGGCCGGACGGACGACGGGCTCGCGAGTCCAGACAGCGGCGTTGGCCTCTATCTCGTCGATACGCTCGTTGATCTATACGGCGGCCAGATCTCGGTTGCGGACAACGACCCGCGTGGAAGCGTCTTCGAGGTCCGACTCAATCGTCCTTCGGAAAATAAATAGCGTCTTCGGGGTCCGACTCAATCGCCTTTCGACAGATACACAAAATGGCGGGCGTGGGGGTGTGTGGCCTGCCAGATCCGATTAGTACCGCTATTTTTCGTCGACGAGCCGTTCGACAGCATCGTCGATCTCTCCGATCGCATCGGCCTGGTTGACGACCTCCTCGGCGATCGTGTCGGTTTCGCCAGCGATCTCTTCGGCGGCTGCGACCGACTGATCGACCATCGCAGCGATCTCTTCGGTCGAGGCGGCCTGATCGTCGGTCGCCGACGCAACCTCGGTGATGCCTTCAGAGACCTCCTCGACGACGGTGTGGATCTCCTCGAGGATGTCTGTGGCCTCGCCGACCGTCTCGATTCCGTCTTCGATCCGTTCGTTGTTGCGCTCGAGACTCGAGACGGTGGCGTCGGTATCCTCTTGAATCTTCGAGATCCGCTTTTCGATGCGACTGGCCTGTTCTTGGGACTCCTCGGCGAGTGATTTGACTTCGCTTGCGACGATAGCGAAGCCGTCGCCGGCCTCCCCGGCCCGGGCGGCCTCGATCGAGGCGTTGAGCGCAAGCAGGTTGGTCTGGTCGGCGATTCCGTCGATAACGTCGACGATGTCGTCGATCTCTTCGACGTGGTGTTGGATCGTCTGGACGTCCTCGGTAACCTCATCTGCGGCATCGCCGATGTCGGTCATCGACTCACTTACGTCGGTTGCGACCTCCTGGCCTTCCGCTGCGAGCGTTCGGGCCTGTTGGCTCGCCGAGGAGACTTCCTCCGAGGAGGAGGCGATCTCTTCGACGGCCGCAGACAGCGTCGAGACCTCGCGGGCGACCTGATCGATCCCCTCGTACTGTTCGTGGGTCCCCTCGCGAATGCTCCCGATTCGTCGGGCGATCCGTTCTGCTGACTCCTGTAGATCAGCCAGCGACAGCTGGATGTCGTTTGCAGCCCGGTCGTCGTACGTATCATCGCTGTTGACCTCCTGGGCCAGTTCCATCTCGACGTCGTCGTCACCGACAGCCTCGAGATCCGTTCCGGCCGTCTCCTCACGGTTTGCTAGCTGATGTGCCATAATTGAATAGTTGGCAGTTACTGTTCAGTGTTGATAAGAACTCGCTGATGACAGGGTGAGTATGCTGGTTACCATCCAGTAAGCTCACACAGCAGTTCCCACCCGTAGATTCAAATACGGATAGGCGACCAGAGGCAGCGATGGCACCAGCATCCGATTTACCCGCACGGACGGGACTGCCCGGTGAGACCGATGGGGCATAGAGCCCTCGTCGCGTACCGCCGGCCCGACCGACTCTACGATCTCAGATACAGCCACTGGGGTGGTGGAGACTGCTCGCTCGCCGACGACCTCGAGCCGGAGACACCGCTTGCTGAGGGTGCCGTCAACGCCGATCTGCTGGCCGACTCGGTTGCCCTCGATCGGATCCTCACCGACTATCTCGACCCACAGATCTACGAGGCGCTGTATCTCGTCGCCGACGCTGAGACACTCGCCTACCGCATCTGCTGGCTCGAGTGGGCAAACGGCCGCGAACGAAGCCGAGGTGCGCTTATCAAGTGTGATTCCGACGAGAGCCAGGCGATCGACACGTGGTTTCGAGCGACCAAAGGGACACTCGCCGACCTCGTCGAAATGGGCGCACTCTCACACAAGACGGCTGCGGTCTATCTCGAGTCGCGGGTCTACGACGACCAGGATGGGATCGTGTATACGTTCGTCGGCGTTGACGCAGACGAGTCAATCCGCAAACGGGCCGACGATCTCGAGGTGGATCGATTCGAGGACCTTCGGTGAGTGAGATCGACACCAGTGGCCCGGCTCGAGACACTCCAGTCAGCTGGGTCGACAGCCAACACTGCCTTGCTCACGGAGTGCTCTCCAATGAGCGTGTCTGCGCCGAGATGTGAAGCCGGTACCATCAACTGGATCGCCGATAGAGAGACGCTATGCACATACTCGTCACCGGCGCAACCGGTGGTATCGGTAGCTGGATCGTCGAGCGACTCGCGACGGCCGGCCACGAGGTCGTCGGCGTAGATCTTGACACTCCCGCCGGCTCACTCCCGAATGCACGCTTCTATGCGGCCGATCTAACCGACTACGGACAGGCCATAGACCTCCTGTCGACCGAAGCGCCCGACGCCGTCGTCCACTGTGCGTCGATCCCGAAAATGGGTATCCGCCCCGGAACCGAGACCTTTCATACGAACGTCAGCTGTACGTACAACACGTTCGTCGCCGCCGGCAGCGTCGGGGCTGACATCGTCTGGACCTCGAGTGAGAGCATCTACGGGACGCCGTTTGCGGCCGACCCGTTCCTGCCGGACTACCTCCCGATCGACGAATCACACCCCTATCGGCCGGAAGACCCCTACGGAACGTCGAAACTGGTCTGTGAGGAACTCGCGGAAATGATCGTCCGGCGCGAGGGGGTCTCGGTGGCCTCGCTGCGGCCCTCGTGGGTGAACTACCCCGGCGAGTACGAGGTAACGGCGATCAGGGAGTCGTTCGATCCCGACACCGCCGAGCGGTCGGGAAACTTCTGGTCGTACATCGACGTTCGGGATGTGGCGTCGCTGGTCGAACGCACACTCGAGGCCGATATCGAGGGCCACGAGCCGTATCTGGCGGTTGCAGCAGACAACTACCTCGGCCGGCCGACCGCCGAAACGATCGAACAGGTGTTCGGTGACCTCCCCGATGCCTGCGAACTCGAGGGCACCGAGTCGGCGTATACGACCGAAAAGGCCCGCCAGGAGCTGGGTTGGGAGCCCGAACACACCTGGGAGACGGCAACAGAGGCGTCGGTTTCTGGACCGTCGTTTTTATGACCCGAGGTGGCTGGCGATTGCCGGGGCGGCCGAGATTTCACTCGCTGGGCCTTCGATCGTGTCCGTACCGTAGATGGCTTCGACGCCGGCCCGTGAGAGTTTCGTGTAGGCGTTGCCGACGAGCAGCGGGTGGACGCAGGTGACGTAGACTCGACCGACACCACGCGAGGCGAGGACGGCGACGGCTTCGCTCATCGTCGATCCCGTCGCGATGATGTCGTCGGTGATGACGACGTCACGGTCGGTCACGTCGACGTCGCTCGGGGAAATCTCGACGTCGGTCCCCGAGTGGCGGGTCTTCTCGAAGTAGTCGGTCTCGCCGGCCCCGTAGGCGTCCCGGACCGTCTCAGCGAGGTCGACCGCGCCAGCGTCAGGCGAGAGAAAGACGGGATCGACGAGGTCTCGGGGTAACGGCTCGGCCAGTCGGCCCGCGGCGTCAACGGACGTCGCCGTCGGTTCGAAAAACTCACACACCGCCGTCTCGTGGGGAGTGACCGTCAACACGCGGTCGGTGCTGGTCGAAATCGCCCGTGCGACCGCCCGTGCGGAGACTGGCTGGCCCGCCTCGAAGGCTTTGTCCTGTCTGCCATATCCCATATACGGGAGGACGGTGACGACCTCTTCGACGCCGCCTTCCCTGAGTGCATCCTGAAGCAACAGCAACTCGACGTGGGCGTCACTCGAGACCGTCGAGGCGACGACGACCGCGCGATCTGTGGCCTCGAGTTGCGGAACGGACGCGAGCAGTTCGCCGTCGGGAAACCGATCGTAGTCGACGGTTGCAAGCGATTCGCCGAGTTCGCGGGCGAGTGTGGCACCGAGTGCCTGTGAGGTGGATCCGCTAACGATCATATGCAAGCCGACAGCCTGCGGGGTAAACCCGTTTTCGTTCTGGCCCAACTGCTCTCCGTGTGTGACTGAGTCTCGAGGCCCACTCGCGTCTCGAGTGTGACCGGGAGTCCGTGGTGATTACTCTTGGGCCTGTGCAACTGCAAGCCCGGAAACGTCCCGAACNCCGAGCGTTCGCGTCCGCCAGCGTCGCCGTCCCGCTTCGACGTCGGCGGTGAGAAACGTTCCGTCGGCCGTGACGGCATAGACGGTTTCGCCGTAGCCAAACGCGATGATTTCCGTAGCTGGTACCTCGAGTTCGTGCCAGGGAGTGCCCCCATCGACCCCGTCGTCGGCTGCGGTTCTGTCGTACTCATAAACTGTCCCGTCGGCGACGGCGTGGGCTCGAGTGAGCCGCCCGGGGTCGCCGCCGGGGTCGGCGCTGACGACAGTGGCGGGCGTTTCGCGGATACTCATCCAGCCGTTGCCGAGTTTGTACAGCCCTTCCGTAGTGGCCGCAAGCGGGACACTCGTTGCGGAGACGTCACGGACATCGGTCAGGCCGGCGTGATCTACCCCATCGCCGTGGACCCGGTAGACACCGTCGTCGGTACCGACGAGTCCGCCGTCGATCGCCCGAACGGCCGCGAGTGGCCGATCGGTCAGTGGCTCCCAGCTATCACGGGTCGAATCGAACCGTGCCACTCGCCCGTCATCGTCGGCTGCAATCAGGAACGTATCCGCATAGCCAACGGCAACGGCGGGCCCGAAGCCGGTCTCCGTCGCCGCCTCCGTACCCAGTTCGTCTGCCTCGAGGTCGACGACCAATACGTCCTCGGCGGTTGCGACCGCGAGGTGGTCGTCTGCGGTGGCGATATCGTTTGCCGTACAGGGCAGACAAAGGGAGAACTCACCGACGATGGCGTCGGCGATGTCGACTTCGACGACGCCCATACCGCTTGCGACGTAGGCACGGGTCGTCCCGGATCGGTCGGCGTAGACGCGTTTTTCTTCGAGCGTTTGCATACCGGGGGAAGGCACTCGCGGGTAGAAAGGATTCTGTCTGCTTGCATGGCTTCGGAATCCATTTCAGGGTCCCCGACGGACTAGACGGTAATGGAAGTCTTCGGATCCAGTGGGACCCGCGGCGTCGCCAACGAGGAGTTGACGCCCGAGTTCGTTTTGCGAGTCGCGAAAGCGGCGGGGACGGCCTGGGGAGCCGACCGAGTTGGGATTGCACGGGATACGCGCTCGACCGGTCGAATGCTGGCCGACGCGGCCGCGAGTGGACTCGCGAGTACGGGAACCGACGTCGATCGGCTGGGAATCGTGCCGACACCGGGTGCACAACGGTATGCCGAACTCGAGGGCATGCCCGTCATCGTCGTGACGGCCTCACACAACCCACCGCAGTACAACGGAATCAAACTCGTCGGTGCCGATGGCGTCGAACTCGCCGTCTCCGACCTCGAGGTAATCGAGGAAACCTTACTCACCGAATCGTTCGCTCATGCGCCCTGGGACGAAACTGGCCGTGTTCGGTCGGTCGACGGCGTTGCCCGGGATTACGTCGACAGCCTGCTCGAGGCGGTCGACCGAGAGTCGATTGCCGATGCCGAGTTGACCGTCGCGATCGATCCCGGCCACGGCGCGGGCACACTCACAAGCCCGGAGTTCTTTCGCAAACTGGGCTGTCGTGTCGTCACCGTCAACGGCCAGCCTGACGGCCACTTCCCCGGCCGTGACCCAGAACCAGTCGTCGACAATCTCGAGGATTTAGGGCGGCTCGTCCGGGCGAGCAACGCCGACGTCGGTATCGCCCACGATGGCGACGGGGATCGAGCGATCTTTTTCGACGAACACGGCGAGTACGCAGATGGCGAGGCTACCTTCGCCGCCCTCGCCGCTGCTGAACTCTCCGCAGGCCAGACGACCGTCTCGGCGGTCAACGTCTCCCAGCGGTTAGTCGACGTCGTCGACGAAACTGACGCTACACTCGAGTTGACACCGATCGGCTCGACGAACATCATCACCCGAATTCGTGAACTCGAGGCCGACGGCGAGTCGGTCCCCATCGCCGGTGAGGGCAACGGTGGCATCTTTTTCCCTGACTACCGGCTCTCCCGGGATGGGGCCTACACCGCTGCCCGATTTCTCGAACTCGTCGCCTCCCAGCCGGTCAGTGAGCTCATCGCCCCCTACGACGGCTACGCGAACGTCCGGCGCAACCTCGAATATACGTCGACGGCCGAACGCGATGCCATGCTCGATGCGGCGGCAAACCACGCCCAGGAAGCCGACGCCGAACTCAACACCCGCGATGGCTACCGACTCGATTACGGCGACGCGTGGGTACTTGCGCGCCCGTCGGGAACCGAACCGCTCGTTCGCATCTACGCCGAGGCTCGAGACGATGCCCGGGCGACCGACCTCGCCGAAGAGATGTACGCGACGCTGGCCGATGCGAAAGCCGGAAACTAGTACTCCGCCAAGCGTCGACCGATGGGTCGAACCGATACCCGCCGACTGGTTCGACCCATCAGTTCAGGCTTGCCAAAGCACTAGCGCCGCTTAGAACTGCATGATGCCGTCTTCGGTGACGACCGAACTGATGATCCGAGTCGGCGTCGCATCGTAGCCCGGGTTAGCAATGTCGAAGC
>SL_4KL_010_BRINEDRAFT_10002682_pt1 | contig 10078 bp, 9 predicted proteins | sample SodLak_010_BRINE_2_FD_10664 | JGI IMG/M metagenome (IMG submission 10664) | reverse complement strand
GTCCCGAGCCAATACTCAGGGGTAATGCAGAACCCAACTGTCGGTTCGGATTTCTCGCGGAATCAGCAGCGACTCTCCGGCCGTGCCGAGATGAACCCATATGAGCCAGAGCTTGGCTCGCTCCCTGACGGCGACCGAGACGAAGAGACCGTCAACAAGACTGGAACGACGACCATCGGTATCGCCACCGAAGATGGCGTCGTCATCGCGACGGATATGCGTGCCAGCCTCGGTGGCCGGTTCGTCTCGAACAAAAACGTCCAGAAGGTCGAACAGATTCACCCAACCGCCGCACTCACGCTCGTCGGCTCCGTCGGTGGCGCACAGTCGTTCATCCGCACGCTCCGGGCGGAAGTCAACCTCTATGAGGCCCGCCGCGGCGAAGATATGAGCATGAAAGCGCTCTCGACGCTCGCCGGAAACTTTGCTCGTGGTGGCCCGTTCATCGCGATTAACCCCATCCTCGGTGGGATTGACGACGAGGGAAGCCACGTCTACAGTATCGACCCAGCAGGCGGCGTCATGAAAGACGATTACACGATTACCGGCTCCGGACTGACCGTCGCCTACGGGACGCTCGAAGACCGCTACGAACCTGATATGTCCATCGACGCAGCCAAGAAAGCCGCCGGTGCAGGTATCAAAGCCGCTGCCGAACGTGATACTGGCTCCGGAAACGGTATCTACGTCGCTACGGTGACCGAAGACGGCGTCGATATCACTGATTACGAACTCGACGAACTCGACGTTTAAAAACGAGTTTTTCTTTGTCCCATAGAATTACAGTTCTCGGTAGCGATATCCGTATTATGGCCCGACTGCAGGGTGGTACTGTCTTTGCTCTCCCCACAGGCCCATTCCTGCAGTTGGTTTTCAGCCCATCTGGGTGGTCTCGATGAAACCTGACCCAACGGTCCAGTTTCAGGTGAGCAGCCAGCTGTTTCGGCTCGCGATGGAGGCATCAGAACGGGCGGTGATTGCGCCTGACCGGCTGGCAACGCTGTTGACCGCCGACGTCGGCCAGACGGAAAGCGAAATCGTCTATCGGGAGAACAAACTCGAACTCCACCGGTACGAACCGGAGACAAAACGGCATGACACACCTATTTTCATCGTTTATGCGCTTGTTAACCGGCCGTACATTCTTGATTTACAGCCCGATAGAAGTGTCATTCGCCGTCTCCTCGAAGCCGGATACGAGGTCTATCTCATCGACTGGGGCGAACCGTCCCGGCTGGATAGCTCGCTCGGACTGGATGATTACGTCTGCCGGTATCTGGATAACACTGTCTCCGCTGCCTGCCAGCGGTCAGCTGTCGATTCCGTCCATCTGCTTGGCTACTGCATGGGTGGGAGTCTTGCAACGATGTACACCGCGCTGTTTCAATCACAGGTTCGGACGCTTTCGGTTATGGCGACGCCCGTCATCTTCAACGAAACCGGTGGATTGCTCGAACGGTGGGCCACGTACTACGACCCGAGTACGGTCGTCGAGACATACGGCAACGCTCCTGCAGAACTGCTGGCGGTCCAGTTTGCGATGATGGAGCCTGTCGCCAATCTTGTGACGAAATACGTCGGGTTTTACGACAACCTCGATGACGAGGAGTTCGTCGAGAACTTCGCGCGGATGGAACTCTGGACGTGGGATGGCGTTGATGTGGCTGGGCGAGCGTTTCGGGAGTTCGTCGAGGAGGTCTACAAGCAGAACAAACTCGTCAACGGCGAGATGGTTCTCAATGGAATGCGCGTCGACCCAGAAACGATTACTGTCCCGTTGCTCCAGATTGTAGGAAAATATGACCACATCGTGCCGCCCGAATCGAGCAAGCCGCTCAACGATGTCGTCGGCAGCGAGGATGAACAAATCATCGAGTTTCCGCGCGGCCATATCGGTATTTCAGTCTCGACGAAAGCACACGAAGAACTCTGGCCGGGGGTCACGTCGTGGTATGCCGAACGCGGTCCGTAACGGTTTCACCGAGCGTCTATCGGCTCACGCCCCGAGCCAGCTCCCAGTCGAAATCTCCTCGCCGTGGTCTCGGCAGATACGCGCACCGCGTTTTCTGACTTGCCGTGCCGAGGGGAGTTTTTGCTTTTCTTCTATCTCACCGATAATCCAGTCTGTCAGTTCGCGTGCTGCGTCCCGTCCGGCAAGGGAGTTCACCTCCTTGATTCCCTTCTCGTAGGCTTTCCGACGCGACCCCTCCTTACGCTTTGCGGCGTTCCGTGTTCCCAGATCGAAGGCAGCCTGTGTCGCCTCATCAATCTCCGCGAGGAGCTCTTTTGTCACAGCGCTCATAGTTCATTGTATGGTACGACAGCTAATAAATAAGCGTGGACGGTGGTTTGCGGTATCGTCCTGATTTCAGCATATCCCGACGGGATGAAATAGGATGCCCCGATAGAGCAACTATGGACTTATTTGGCACGGCCGGAATTCGCGGTCCGGTCACGACCGTGACGCCGGAGCTTGCCCTCTCGGTCGGGCAAGCAGTCGCCGAACGGATACGAGAACAGGAGGACGAACCCACCGAGGTCGTCCTTGCACGGGATGGACGTGAAACGGGCGAAGCGCTTGGCAGTGCGTGTGAAGCCGGACTCGCGAGTGGTGGCGTCGACGTTCGTCGACTCGGCCAACTCCCTACGCCGGCGCTTGCGTTCGCCTCACAGGGACGGTACGGGGTTATGCTCACGGCCAGCCACAACCCCCCAGAGGACAACGGTATCAAGCTGTTTGTCGACGGTGTCGAATACGACCGCGACGCCGAGCTAGATATCGAACGCCGAGTCAGTGACGGCACGAGTCAGGCGGAATGGGACGATTGGGGTATCACCGAACGGCGGGAGACGCTTCCCGGCTACCGGGCCGCTGTCTGTTCGTATGCCAGCCAGTTTGGCGATTCCCTCAATGGTCTGGAGGTTGCGGTCGATTGCGGTGGCGGAATGGCGAGCCTCGCAACCCCACAGGTACTCACGGAGCTCGGGGCGGAGGTACAGGCACTCAACGCATCGGTCGACGGGCATTTCAGCGCTCGCCCGAGCAAGCCGACACCCGAGACGATCACGGACCTCCGGGCGTTCGTCGCCGACGGTTCCGCAGCGTTCGGAATTGCACACGACGGCGATGCCGACCGTATCGTCATTGTCGACAGCGACGGCGACGTCGTTCACGAAGATACGGTTCTCGCAATCGTCGCCGAGCAGTACACCCGCGCGAGTGATGCTGCTGACCCAGTCGTTGTCACGACACCGAATGCCTCCGGGCGGATTGACGAGCGTGTCGCCGCCGCTGGCGGCCGCGTCGAACGCGTTCGACTCGGCGCACTCCATGAAGGCATTGGTGCGGTCCGTAAGGCAGGTGATGAGGAGACAGATATCGTCTTTGCTGCTGAACCGTGGAAACATATCCACACTGGCTTTGGCGGGTGGATTGATGGGGTCGCCTCGGCAGCGGTCATCGCCAGACTCGTCGCCGAAACGGGGCTCGGTTCGCTCCGGGAACCAGTCAGCGAGCGGCCGTATCGAAAGGAAAGCGTTCCTTGTCCGGACGAGCGGAAAGAAACTGCCATGGACACGCTTGGGCAGACCCTTCCATCCGAATTCCCGGATGCGGCCGTCGACACTGAACATGGCGTCAGACTGGAACTCGACGCCGGAGAATGGGCGCTCGTCCGCCCGAGCGGGACGGAGCCGTACATCCGTATCTATGCGGAAAGCGAGACCGTTGACGCACTCGTCAGCCGCGTTCGAGATGAAGTCGAAGCCGCAATCGGGTAGGGGTAGCATACTGATGTAGCAGGTAACGTAGTCAGGTAGTTGTTTAGTACTCTGTTTAGCACTCCTTTTATTTTACAATTATCAACACATCCTATCTAGTTAGGTACAATTTTTTAGCTGAATCCTTACCAGTTACCATAGGTAGGTAATGCACTTGCTTCTGTACGTTCTCTCATCATGGCAAGTCAAACTGGCGCCGGTCTAACCAACAAGTTAGAAGAGGACCTCGACACCGATGTCCAAGAGGATATTTCACAATCAATCGATACAACCGACGACTACGAACATGAGGGGGCCAATGAGATACAAACCTCGCTGGCCGAACTACAGGAGTCAGCAGAGGACATTGTGGGCGGAATTGAGGAAATTCGTGAGGGAACCCAGGAACAGTACGAGGGTATCCAGCACATTGCTGATGAGGTATCGAACCTTTCTGCATCCGTCGAGGAGATTGCCTCCTCGTCCGAGGAAGTTTCCGCAGCCGGAAACGAGGCGCTCGAACTGGCAAAGGAGGGACAGGAGACGGCAGGCGAAGTTAGCGAATCGATGGAAGATATCGGTGACGCAGCTGACGAGGTCGCAGACGATGTCCGGACAATCCAGGAGCGGGTTGAGGAGATTGACGAGATTGTTGAGGTGATTAACGATATCGCAGACCAGACAAACATGCTGGCACTGAACGCCTCAATCGAGGCTGCCCGCGCTGGCGAGGCGGGGAAAGGATTTGCAGTTGTGGCAGAGGAGGTTAAAAGCCTCGCCGAGGAATCGCAGGACCAGGCGGGTCGCATCGAGGAGATGATTGACCAGATTCAGGCAGATACGGAAGTGGCTGTCGACAGCCTCGAAACAAACAACGAGCGTATTGACGATGGGATTGAGTCCGTTGAAGAGTCGGTGACCATTCTCGAAGATATCCACGGGGTCGTTGAAGAAGTCTCGGAGGGGATTGCTGAAGTCGCTAAAGCGACCGACCAACAAGCCGCATCCAACGAGGAAGTTGCCAGTATGGTCGACCAGTCAGTCGCCGCTGCTGAACAGATTGCCACTGGCTCGGGTGAGATTGCTGACGAAGTTGTTGGCCAGACCGAACACATCGCTGACATCGACAGAGAACTCAATGCTCTAGTCAACGACTTGCAACAGAACACGATGCCGGCTGATGACTGATGGGGTCGAATAATGGCTACAGACAAGACAACGAGACTGCCATCGAGGTGACCGAGCTATGAGTATGACACACAAACCAGCGGAATCAGGGACCGAAGAGACTGTACAGGTACTCACCTTTGGTATCGGCGAGCAGGAGTACTGTATCGGACTCGAGTACGTTACAGAGATTATCGATGGCGGGGAAGTGACACCGGTTCCAAGTACCGAAGACTACATCGAGGGTGTCATGGACCTCCGGGGACAGACGACCACGATACTCAACCCATTGACTGTGATGGAAAATGACGGTCTCAATCCGGAAGACCTCATCACGGACGGTGGTGAGGTCTCGAACCGCATCATCATGCTTGACTCCTCGTTTATCGACAGTGACGGGGCAATCGGCTGGTTGGTTTCGACCGTCTCGCAGGTGACTGAAATTCCCGTCAAAAACGCCGAGGCCGAAGGGATTACTGACTCACCCATGTTTCAGGGAGTGGTGCAAAAAGAAGACGATAGTGGCTTTCTTATCTGGCTTGACCCAGAAGAATTTATTGGCTAATCACGGTTTGAACGCTCTCTCCTGTACTGGCCAGTTCCGTGGTCTTGTGCAGGCCGGTCCATCGCACACTATCCGGGCTGTGTGTGACTGCTAGCAGTCACAGTTTCCTGATGAGCATGATATCGGTCACCGTCTGCCCAGCGAGTTCAACACTCCGTCGCTCGTGGCTTTCAAACCCATGTTTCGCATAAAAGGCTCTTCCGACGTCGTTTTCTGCCATAACTGCCGCCCAGATAGCATTGTATCCTCTTGCTTTCAGCGCGCTGCATATCCGATTCAGTAGCGTTGTCCCGATTTCCTCTCCCCAATACGCTGGCAGGACATAGATTTTCCACAGACCCGCGTCAGCAGGTCCATCTTCGCTTGGGCCACCCTGTGCAAACCCGACCACATCGTCAGCAATGGCGACGAACGTGGGATTTTCCTCTCGTTCGATAGAATCCTGTAGTTCGTTTATGTTGTACCACTCGTCAATTTTCTCTTCCACGGCTTCTTTTCCGATGATGTTATCGTACGCTTCGTGCCAGGAGTGCCGTGCAACCCGCTGTATTGCTTCGGCATCGTCTGGGACCGCCTCACGAAACTCCATTCGTAATATAACCTGTTCGTATGAATTCTGATAACTTTTCTGCCCTGTTTCACAAAAAAGAGCCGTCCTCCTATTCTGGTCGAGTATAGTCCGGATTGGTCATCTGTGCGGACATCGGTCCTGGATCACCCGGCGTGAGGTTGTACTCGGAGAAATCCTCGATGCCTGCCTCACGGAGGAGTTCTTCGTCGTATACTGCGTTGCCTGTGTACTCGGCAGGGTCACGGCTGAGGATTTCGAGGACGGTATCCGAGACAATTTCGGTCGTCCGCCAGTCGTCTTCTGTGCCGAGACCGAAATATCGCGTTGCACGGGTGTCGATTGCCGTCACCGGCCAGAAGGCGTTACAGCCGATATCGTGATTGTTCAGTTCCTCGGCCAGCGAGAGTGTGATGAACGTCATTCCAAGCTTTGACCAGGTGTATGGCGCACTGCCCGGACTCCGGTCGATTTTGATTGGTGGCGCGTTCGTCAGAATCCACGCATCGCGGTCAAGTCCTTTCAGGTGGTCGATGAAGGTGCGCGAGGTGAGGTAGGTCCCGCGAACGTTCACGTCGGTCATCAAATCAAACCGGTTTGGTGGAAGCTGTTCGGTCGGCATCAGCTGAATCGCGCTGGCGTTGTTGATGACGATATTTATTTCGCCAAAGTGCTCAATTGCTTGCTCCGCGGCGGCCTCAACGCTTTCTTCTTCGCGGACGTTCAGTTTGATTGGCAGCGCTTCGACGCCACGTTCTTCGGCTTCACGAGCCGTCTGCTCGATGGTCCCTTCGAGGTCTTTTTCCTCCCCGTAATCATCTTCCTCGCTTGTTTTCCCCGTCGAGACGATGTTACAGCCCTGTTCGGCGAGCGAGAGTGCAATATCCTTCCCGATTCCCCGTGTTGTCCCTGTGATGAATGCCGTACTTCCTGACAGGTCCGGTTTCTCCAGACTCATTATCCAGCCGTTCGATGGCCTCCCCTAAAAACGTGGCTTGAACCTGTTCGTGATTGTCACAGGTTTATAATCTACTTCGCTTTGAGGTTGTGTACTACATCCAGCCAGTCGATAATGTCTGCGGTCGGTTCGATAGCCGCGGTAATCGCTTCGCTTGATTTGTAGGCCATCGGTGCTTCGTCGATGACCGATTCGATGACGGACTCGGAGTAGATATCCTCCATTGCATCCTCAAAGGCCTCGACACTCAACTGCTCGTGTGCATCTCGTCTTCCCATCACCCGTCCGGCACCGTGTGGGGCGGTCTGATTCCAGTTTTCTGCTCCTTTCCCGCGGGCAAGTATCGACCCGTCTGCCATGTTGAACGGAATCACGAGTCGCTGTCCCTCGCGGGCGGGGGTTGCACCCTTCCGAATCGTGAGGTCGGTAAAATCGATGTAATTGTGAGTCGACTCGATGCGGTCGACCGGTTCGACGGCCAGTACGTCACAGATGGATTCAGTCATCAACTGCCGGTTCCAGCGGGCATACTGCTGGGCAAAGAGCATATCGACGTAGTACCCGTGGGCCTCTCGACCCTCTAGCCAGTCCAGGTCCTCGTTTCGTTCGTCAACTCGCTCGTGGGGACGCGACAGCACGTTGAACGCTTCCTCAACTGCTTTCCCCTCAAGTTCCTCGCGAAGCTTTGGTTTCCGGAGATGTGACTCGCCTTTCCCGCCAGTCACCCACTCATAGAGGTCGTGGTCACTCACCTCATCGGGGTCGAACTTGAGAAATTGAGTGTACTCTGCCGGGATAGCCTCACGGATGGCATCCGCGTTCCGGTACTGGCTGGCTTTGTGTTGCCAGTATTCGGCGACGGATTTGCCGAGATAGCGCGACCCGCTGTGGATAACCAGCCAGTACGCACCGCTTTCTCGGGCCTGTGCGAACTCGATGAAGTGGTTCCCGCCACCCAGGGTCCCTGCACTTTTGATGACGTGACCCATCCCCTGTCGTTGACGTGAGAGAACACGTTCACAGAGGGTTTTGAAATACTCGCCATCGTAGCCAGAAAAGTCGAACGTCAGTGGCTCAACCGGCCGTCCAAACCGCTCTTCGTAGGCGGAATCGAACGCCTCAAATACCTCGTTTGCGCGGTCAAACGGAAACTCGTCAATTAGGTGTGGGGCGTCGTCATAGTCGTGGACGTCATGTCCCATGGGGACGAGGTCTCGAACGAGTTTCTCTCGTTCAGGACCGGACAGCGGCAACTCGTCACCGAGGTTGGTCGCACTCATCCCACAGCCAACATCGACACCAACGATGTTCGGGACGACCCTGTCGGGAAGCGACATCGTAAACCCGACCGGTGCACCGGCTCCCCAGTGGGCATCGGGCATGATGCGAACCGGTTCGGTGAAGGCGGGATGATTGATGAGGGTCCGTATCTGCTCACGACAGTTCTCTTCGATGAGCGACTCATCCTCAACGAGCAACTCGGCAGTGGTATACTCGCCTTCAAGTGATATCGACATGGTTCATACGTTCGCTGACGGCGCTTTTCAGTCTGTCCCTCACGAGACGAGGCGCTGTACCCAGTCGGTAAACTCGTCCGGGATTTGCTCTTTGAGCGCAGCAACATCCGTTTCGCCGTCGATATTCACCAGATACGCTCGGCCGCGAGTGTCCCCGTACACGCCCTGGAAGTCATAGACGAATCCAACAATGCGCTCATCATCCGGGACATCCTCGCTTTCCCGAAGGAACGCAACCTGTCGGTCGACGTTATACTCGACCAGTTGGTCGACAAGGCCTGCGTCGTTGGCTTCGTCAATCCGCGGGTCGGCAAGCCCATCCTCGATGACCGGCGTCAGCAGTTCGACCCACTTTTCGATACCTGGTGGGGCGTCGAGTCCGTCCTGCACAGCACTCAGCGCAGCCGTTACCGCCCCACAGCCAGTGTGGCCGACGACAACCGTGACACGAGTGTCGGTGTTGACGATTGGATACAGAACGCTGCCGTCAACCACGAGTTCGCCGTCGTGTCGGTCCCAGACCTGATTGCCGATGGTACTCGGGGTAAAGAGCCAGCCCGGTTCATCCACATCCCACATTCCGTTCTGTGGAACGCGTGAATCCGAACAACAGATAGACACTGCCGCCGGCTCCTGTGCGTCCTCGACAGCCGCAAAATGGCCTTGCGGCAGACTCTCGATATGGCGGGCATTGCGCTCCAGTAACTCGCGTAGCGTTGTATCGGGCATAGCTCATTCTTGATGAACCAGGCCTGTAAACGCTGTGTAATCAGGGCAAAAATAGCACTATTTTGTCACTCGTTCCTCTCAAAGACAACCCTGCCATCAACGAGCGTCTGCATGACGTCGATATCTGCAATCGAATCGCTCTCCCACGGCGATTCATCGAGCACGACGAGGTCAGCACAGTATCCTGGGGAGAGTTGCCCGAGTCGATGCTCATCGAAGCCGGCGTAGGCAGCGCCGCTTGTGTAGGCACGGAAGGCGTCAGTCACTGAGAGGGATTGCTCCGGTGTCGGACCGTTGACTACCTGGGCAATGCCAAACAGCGGGTCAAGCGGCATACAGTCACTGCCAAATGCAAGCGTCGCCCCGAGGTCGTGGAGCGTTCCGAACTGGTTGGAGTTGACACGTCGCTCGTCACCCAATCGAGCACTGTAGAGGCCATCTTCACGCGCCCATTTGAGGAAGTTCGGTTGCATCGACGCAACCACATCGCTGTCAGCAAGTCGGTCGATGAGGTTCTCGGTCAACACCTCTGCATGTTCGAGTCGATGGCGTGAGCCATCACCAGCAGTTCCTTCGTAGGCATCAAGCACGAGTTCGATTGCCTCGTCGCCAATCGCATGGGCGGTAAACTGCAGTCCAGCGTCATCCGCTCGCTCGACGAGTGACCGAAACTCCTCGGGTTCGACGACCCACTCGCCGCGGTTGTCGCCGTCAACCTCTGTGTCTTCGTCAGGTGCGTCAGCATAGGGCTCAGTGAGTCTTGCGGTTCGACCGCCGATGCTGCCGTCGGTGAAAGATTTGATAGCGCCCATTCG
>SL_4KL_010_BRINEDRAFT_10002681_pt1 | contig 10079 bp, 8 predicted proteins | sample SodLak_010_BRINE_2_FD_10664 | JGI IMG/M metagenome (IMG submission 10664) | reverse complement strand
CCGTCTCGCCGAGTTCGATTGGCTCGCCGATCCGACCCAGTGCCGTATCTGAGCCGAACTCGACACGGCCCGCCTTGTAGTCGGCGTACTCGCCGCGCTCGACGCCCTGTTCGATCAGCTCTTCGATTCGACTTGTTTCGTGGGCACCCGGCAACACGGCGTTTGTCCGGATCTCGGGTGCAAGCTCCCGAGAAAGCGTCTTTTCGAGGCCGATCACGCCCATCCGAACCGAGTTCGACAACACCAGCCCGTCGAGTGCTTCTTTGACACTCCGAGACGTGATCGTGACGATGGTTCCGCCACCGTCTTGTAGGTGATCGGCGCTCTCTCGAACCAGCCGAACCACGCTCATCACCAGCAGATCAAACGCCTCGTACCAGTCGTCGTCAGTAGTCTCAAGAAACGAGCCGCTTGGTGGGCCGCCCGCCGAGGTAACGAGGTGGTCGAGGCGACCGAACTCATCGATGGTCGTCTCGACGAGTGTGGTGATGTCGTCCGGATCGGTGAGATCGCCCACAATCGGCACGACTCGGGCCCCAGCTGTTGCTTCTGTGCGGAGCCCAGCAGCAGTTGTCTCAAGCGTCGATTCGTCTCGACCGTTGATTGCTACGTCGACGCCCTCGCGGACGAGCGCGGTCGCGGCGGCCTTACCGAGGCCTCGACTGGAGGCGGTCACGAGTGCCGCGTTGCCGGTGAGTTCGAGATCCATACCGACTCTTCTGTGAGACAGCGAATAAGCGTTGGTCGGCAGGCAGCTACTCGTCGAGGGCCTGCCACGACAGCCGCGGATTCCGGGCCGCGCTCACCTGATCGATCAGGCTGGCAGTCGTCCGTGAGGGTGCGGTCGAGAGTGCTTCGTCGGTCGCACCGTAGGCGGCGTTGAACGCCTCGGCCAACGTATCGAGCGTCCGTTTGCTTTCGATCTCGGTTGGTTCGGTCAGCATCGCTTCAGGTACCATCTCGGGCCATTTGGTCGTCGGCGGATGCACGCCGAAATCCAACATTCGTTTGGCAACGTCTGCGGCATCGCGGTCGCCGGCTGTTGCGGCAAACTCGTGGTGGAACGGCCCGTAAGGCACCTCCATATCGAGTTGTTCGGCGAGGTAGTTGGCGTTTAACACCGCTTTCGCACTCGCATCGGCGAGCCCCGCGTCGCCCAGTCGAGCGATGTAGGCGTAGGCTTTGATTAACACCAGCCAGTTGCCACCGAAGCCGTGGACTTTGCCGATCGATTTGTCGGGTGCGAACGGTTCGTACTCACCGTCGTCGGTTTGGCGGACTCTGGGCCGCGGCAAGAATTCGGCGAGTTCCTCGACGACGCCGACGGGCCCGGCTCCCGGCCCACCGCCGCCATGAGGGGTAGCAAACGTTTTGTGGACGTTGTAGTGCATGATATCAAAGCCCATATCGCCGGGTCGGCCTCGACCCAGCAGTGCGTTGAGGTTCGCGCCATCGTAGTAGACCAAACCGCCCACGTCGTGGACGGTCTCGGCAATTTCGACGATATCGCGCTCGAAGAGCCCGACCGTGTTAGGGTTCGTCAGCATTAGCGCGGCGGTCTCGGTGGAGACGGCAGCTTTCAGCGCGTCGAGATCGACGCGTCCGCCCTCATCGGAGGGGAGTTCGACCACGTCGTAGCCTGCCATCGCCGCCGTCGCAAAGTTGGTTCCGTGGGCCGACGCCGGGATAATTACCTCACTGCGGTTGTTGCCATGGTGGTCGTGGTAGGCTTTGGCGATCAGAATCCCCGTGAACTCGCCGGCTGCGCCGGCGGGCGGCTGGAGAGTAACTGCGTCCATCCCGCCAATCGTAGCCAGATACTCTTGCAGTCCGTAGAGCAAGCCCAAATTCCCCTGAGCACTCTCAGCCGACCGGTCCGGGTGAATGGCTGCGTTCGGGTCGGCAGCCACATCCTCGGTGAACTTGGGGTTGTACTTCATCGTACACGACCCCAGTGGATAGGGACCGCTATCGATGCTCCAGTTCATCTGCGAAAGCCGGGTGTAGTGGCGGGCTAACTCGGGCTCAGAAAGCGACGGGAGGGTTAGTTCGTCCCTACTGAGGTCGTCCGGCAACGGTGAGGAGGGGCCACCGACCTCGACGGTTTGTTCGTCTTTTTCGGCCAACAGCGGTTCGTGTTTCGTTTCGTCTTCGGTGTAGCGGGCCTGGTCGTAGATCATCAGCGTGCCTCCTTGAGTGCCGCAAGAAGCTCATCAGTTGCATGCGCGTTCGTTTCGGTAACACAGAACTGCAGCAGGTGNTCGTCGAGCGCGTGGATAGCAAAGCCTGCTGTTTCGAGATGTGCTGCGACCGTCTCGGCTGGCTGATCGGAGCGAACGACGAACTCCCGGAAATGATACCGATCATGGACTGGTGCCTGATATCCCGACAGCTCGTCGATCTGGTCGGCCAACGCGGCGGCCTCTCGAACACAGTTTGCTGCGAGCTCGACGAGTCCATCCGCACCGAGCATCGCGATGTGCATCGCCGCCCGGAGGGCGACCCACGCCTGGTTCGTACAGATGTTCGAGGTCGCTCGCTCTTTGCGGATGTGTTGTTCGCGCGTCTGGAGGGTCAGCGTGTAGGCGCGTCGCTCGTCGAGATCCTCGCTGACGCCAACAAGCCGGCCCGGTACTTGACGGAGATACTGCTCGCTGGTGGCGAAGATGCCCAGTCCCATTCCGTAGCTGGTCGGCAGTCCCAAGACATCTGCCTCGCCGACGACAACGTCCGCGCCGACGCCTGCGGGTTCTTCGAGCAGCGACAGTGCAACCAGATCCGAGCCGAGACAGAACAGCGCCTCGACGTCGGTGGCGAGTTTGCCGATTTCGCTGAGGTGCTCTTCGATGGTGCCACGAACGGTCGGATTCTCGGCGTAGATCATCACCGTCTCGTCGCTGGCGAGCTCGGCGAGCGCGTCGTAGTCGACGTTGCCGTCGTCCATCGGATAGGCCTCGACGACGAGGCCCGATCCCTCGACGTAGTTGTCGAGTACTGATCGTTTGCCATCTCGTAGCAATTCGGGGACAAGCACCGTATCGCCGGTGGTTTCGCGGACACGGTCCGCAAGCAGCGCTGCCTCGGCAAGACCGGTTGCGGCGTCGTACATCGAGCAGTTGGCAACGGGGAGGCCAGTGAGCTCGACGACCATCGACTGGTATTCGAACAACGCCTGCAGAAAGCCCTGCGTTATCTCGGGTTGGTACTGGGTGTAGCTGGTCAGAAATTCGGCGCGATCCGAGAGATGACCGACGAGCGAGGGAACATAGTGGCTGTAGTGGCCCCGTCCCATGAACTCGGTGAGCTCGTCGTTTCGCGCGAACAGCCGACGGAGTTCGCCGCGGATTTCTTGTTCACTACGCGAACTGATGCCGAACTCGCCGTCGAAAGCGACCGTTTCGGGAATATCAAAAAGGTCAGTCTCGCTGTCGACATCGAGTGCCGCCAGCATGGCGGCGGTTTCGTCGGCTGTGTGCGGTGCAAATGGGCTGCCGTCTGTCTGTTTCATTGGTAAAGTGTTAGGCAATTTGCTCGCGGTACGCCGATGCAGACAGCAGCTCGTCGAGCTCGCTTTCGTCGCTCGGCGCGATTTCGAGCATCCAGCCGTCGCCAAAGGGATCGTCGTTGACGAGTTCGGGCTGGTCGAACAGCGTCTCGTTGACTGCGGTTACCTCGCCTGAAAGTGGTGCATACAGATCCGAGACGGCCTTGATCGACTCGACAACGCCGAAGGCTTCCTCGGCGGCGATCTCGTCGCCGACGGCAGGCAGCTCGACGAAGACGACATCGCCCAACTCGTCCTGGGCGAAGTCGGTAATGCCGATCCGGACGGTATCGGCGTCTGTCGTCGTCCACTCGTGTGATTCGAGATATCGCAGGTCGTCGGGTACATCAAAACTCATCGGTGTTGTATAGGTGTCGGTAGTCAGTAGGTATGATTACTTCGAAACGAACGGTAGCTCAGTGACTTCAGCTTGCTTTGGGTTGCCGCGGACGACGATCTCGACGGGGTGGCCGGTCGCTGTGTGGGCGGTGTCGAGATAGCCCAAGCCAACGCCCTCGTTGAGCGTCGGACTCATCGTCCCTGAGGTCAGTTCACCGATCTGCTCGCCGTCGCTGTCGACAATGGGGTATCCCTCGCGTGGAACGCCCCGGTCGAGCATCGTGATGCCGACGAACTGCTGGTCGGGGCCGGTTTCGTGTTGGTCGGCCAGCGCGTCGCGTCCCACGAAGTCGGTCTCAAGGTCGACCGTAAAGCCGACGCCGGCCTCGTACGGCGTTCGGGGCTGGTCGTCGGGATCGAAATCTTGCCCAGAGAGCAAAAAGCCCATTTCGATTCGGAGGGTGTCTCGTGCGCCGAGCCCGCAGGGCTGGCAGTCGAAAGCAGCCCAGACGGCTTCGGCATCAGCAGTCGGACAGAGGATCTCAAATCCGTCCTCGCCGGTGTAGCCCGTGCGGGCGACAATGCAGCTGACGCCCTCGATTTCGCTGGGTGTGTGTTCGAAGCGACCGAGCTCAGTGACTGTCTCGTCAGTTGCCGCGGCGAGAAGTTCCGGCGAGTTCGGGCCCTGAACAGCAAACATCGCCCACTGGTCAGTAGTGTTCTCGACAGTTGCGTCGAGCGCCCACTTGTTGCGGTGGGTCTGCCACCGGTCAGTAAACTGGGCGTCGTGGCCCGCGTTCGGGACAACGAGGTAGGCGGGATAGCCCTCGTGGTCGTCGAGTCGGTAGACGACGGTGTCGTCGAGCATCACGCCGTCTTCGCGGGTGATACAGCTGTACTGGGCCTCGCCCGGTGAGAGTGCTGCCACATCGTTGGTTGTCAGCCGGTTCGTCAGCGTGGTGCTGTCGGGGCCAGTGACTTCGATCTCGCTCATATGCGAGACATCGAAGATGCCCGCCGACTCACGAACTGCGGTGTGTTCGGTTCGGATCGACTCGAAGGTGACGGGCATCTCCCAGCCACCGAACGGGGTGGTCGATGCCCCACAATCCGCGTGCAGCTCGGCAAGCGGCGGGTGTCGTTGGGCCATACCAGCAACAGACTCTCCCGAAAGTAAGCTGTTGTCATCGGGCTATCGGCGGCAAGTAGCTGTTGGCCGGTTCGAACTGAACCGATCTCGAACCGAATCGACACCGAACCGAAAACGGATCGTCGATCAGGCCGCAAGCACAGTTGACTCGGGTCGGGCCGCCCGCCAGACGTTCGCCCTCACGCCGGCTCTGTCGAGATCGAGTCGAACCCGCTCGCCGACAGCACAGCCGGCAAGCTCACGTTCGAGGCTCTCGTTTTCGTACTCGACGATCTGGTAGGTGCTGTTGGTTTCCGGATCGACGACAGTCATGCCGCCGTGTTCAGTCATTGGTGAAACAACGCTGTACTCCGTTCCGTCGCGTATTGGAGGGCGGGTGGTCACAGTCGGATATTTGGCTGATCAGCAAATAAAACCCGTGATATGCTGCATACGTCCTCTTTCCGGTGGATATGTCTCACGGGTTGGCCAATCGTGTACGCTGTTGTGGCTCACACTGTTGGCTCAGCCCACGTTTGATCTCGACGGCTTTCCACGCGTCTCCTCGTGAGCTCAGTGGCTCAAGCCAGACGCGAACAGTCGTTCCACGGCCCACCACTGCCAACGTCTCACGGACCTCCCGCGAGGCGTACTCGACGACCGGATAGGTCCGAGTACCCGTCACCTCCACAAGGGTGAGCGCCCCGTGGTCGTTCATTGGCCGGTCTACGGCACAAGGGATGTGGGGTATGGTAGTTCGGACCATACATATATAATGATTAATACAACATAATAAAGCTACGGACATTTCACATACCATATTCGTACATCCCCAATTAGGCGGATTTCTGAGTTATGTTTTGGACGATAGGTCGGCGATGGCTGTGTCTCGGTAGTATCTCTGAAAACAATCATTGTGTTGTTATGTCTGATTTTGAATATTTGGCTACATCTCGACAGGGGAGTCGAGCACCAGTCGGTTGGCTCAACAGTCGTGATTCAGTACCGCCACGTTTCGTTGCCTAACCTGAGGCCGCCAATCTCAGGTGAACCGGAGGAACTGCCGGTCGTACTCTGGGTCATCTTCTCGTGGATGCATGATCGTAAACGATGCAGGCGGCAGCGACGCAAGCTCTGCTGGCAGCTGTTGTAGTCTGTCATCCCAGCCGATTTCGCCCGGTCGGGATGAAAGCACCGCCACAAAGTCGTCTTTCGTTGTTTCTTCTCTGAGCGTCCCTTCGAGTGCTGTCCACCCATCAATAGCGATGAACGACATCGAGGCCTCTGGTTCGACAAGCCCGAAGCGGTGTTCGTACTTTTCGATATCGTCATCAACAACGAGAATCCGCAGCGAGATTCCGAGCTGTGCGGCGATCTTTTTAACGAAGTAGACGTTCTCGAAAAAGCCTGCGTGTCGGTCGACACCCGAGGGGATGACAACCAGAATCCGTTTTGTGGTGTTAATTGGGTGGCCAAGACGCGCAATGTGGACCGGTAGGGTTGTTTTCGAAAGCACTTGGTCGATCACTGTTCCGAACATTCGTCGGCTGAACGAGCTGCTTCCGTCCCAGCCCATGAGAATCACATTGGACTGGATCTCGACTGCGGCTTGGACAATGCCTGAGGCGGGGTTGTGGTTGATACGGGTCTCGACATCGATTGGCACCTCCGCCTGATTCCCGATTTCTTTGAAACTCTCGAGCTCGGCACGGACACGAGAGACCTCCATTTCGGTCTCTTTCGGTGAGTTCGGCTGCACAACTGTGGTCACATGAACTGGCGTGGCTGTTTTGCTGCCTTTGAGCACGAACGAGTACTCCAAGAGCCGACGCTGAAGTTCAGCGTTGTGTGACAGTGGGAGAATAATCCGCGGATCGGTAGCCTCGTGGGTCTCGACTTCGACATCTTTCGAGAGCGCCAGCTTCGAGGCATACCGCTCGGTGAGCGCCGGGCTAATCAGCGCTGTCGCCAACAACATTAGGACGACTGCGTTGAGAATCGCCTCCGAAAAGAGCCCGATATCGAACCCGATTAGCGTGATTGCGAGGGCGGCGGCAGCCTGCCCCGTCGAGAGCCCAAAAATCAGTCCGAACTCGTTTGTGTCATAGCCCTGGATCTTGCTGACAAGCCAGGCGGCGACGGCTTTCATTGCCACCATCACGGTAATAATCACAACCGCCACTTCGAGCGTTCGGATCCCATCGAAGATGACAGAAAAGTCGACCAACATCCCAACGTGAATCAAGAAGAACGGAATAAACAGGGCATTCCCAACGAACTCGATTCGCGTTCGAAGAATGCCACCTTCGGCGATAAGCCGATTGAGCGCGATTCCAGCGACGAACGCACCAAGGATTGGCGCGATGTCGAGTACTTCTGCGAAGCTTGCAGCAGCAAAGAAGATCGTCAACACGAGCAGGAACTCGAAGTAGCTCTCTTCGCTCAGATTCTGGAAGAACCACCGCGCAATGGGTGGGGCGAGATACCACGTTGCACCGAACAACAACACCACAGAGCCGAAAATCTGGACGACTAACACCGGGCTCAGCCCACCTGCAACAGCACCAGTGACGATGGCGAGAATCACTAACGCAAGCGTGTCTGTAAACAGAATCCCCCCGAAGACGGCTGTGACGGCCTCGTTTTTCGTCACACCGTACTGGTTTGCAATCGGATACGACAGCAGGGTGTGTGAGGCGAACACTGCAGCAAGCAACACGGCAGCCCAGAACTCAAGATTCAGCACAACCACGCCGGCAGCAGCCCCAACAGAAAACGGCAAAAAGAAGCTTGCCAAGCCAAATACCGCGGCTCCTTGTGGATCCTCCGAAAAGCCCTGCAGATCAAGCTCAAGACCGACAGTAAACAGCAAATAGATCAACCCGACTTCGCCCAGCAAAATAATGCCGTCACTGTGGGCCACAAGGCCACTGCCACCGGGTCCTAACAGAGCCCCCAAAAGGACAATGCCGACGATGCCCGGAAGGCCGACTCGTTTGATGACCAGCGGGCCGATGAGGAACGTTGCAATGGCGAGGGTGAACACGTACACTGGTTCCTCGATCGGAAGCTCCGAAAGCGAAACCAGTCCTGTCACAACTGTGCTCATGGATATGAAAGATACGTATCAATATACATCATGTTACGGTGAAAACGCTTGTTAGTGTATCCAGACAAAGGATCTACTAATAGATGATGATCCCGACTATGTCCGGGCGTTTTGGGGGGAACGTTCGTGTGGATTTACCACACGGTTCGATCAAACGGCACGTCTATACCGTCTGGCCGTCGACCAGCCACTAATGCAGACTGACGGTGATCTCCGTGATGGCGTTGGCCTCTTTGTCGATGGGCCGAACATGCTTCGAGACGAGTTCGATGTGGATCTCGACGATATTCGGATCGCCGCTGAAGAGACTGGACGGCTCGCACTGACACGCCTGTACGTCGACGAGCACGCAACGCCGGGGCTCATTCAGGCCGCCGAAGCCCGTGGCTTCGAGGTGATCGTCACCAGCGGCGATGTGGATGTCAAACTCGCGGTTGATGCCGCCCGGTTTGCGGTCGAGGGCCGCGGCGACCAGCTGGCGATAGCGTCGCGAGATACGGATTTCAAACCGGTCCTCGAAGTCGCAAACAACTGTGGACTTCGGACGCTGGCGATTGCGCCCGGCGTGAGCGGTCGGTCGGACGCCCTGCGGAATGCGGCGACTTCGAGTATCACGCTAAGTGAGCAAAAAGACGACGAAGACGACGCTGAATCGTCGTAACTCGACTCTTAGATTCCACCTGAGCTGTTTTTGCATACGATGCAACTAGTTGCAGCATACGCAACCGACGACTGCCGGTAGTGAGTGCCTACTTAAATAGGCGAACCGAACGCATACATCGTCTGGTGGCCAGTGACCTCGACCGTCGAGAAATCACCCGGCTGGAGGCCATACTCGCTGGCGTGCTGGACGATGATTTGGCGATACGCACCATCCCGACACTTTACGGAGTCGCCGGTGCCCTCCTGGACGACGAGCACCTCTTGGGTGGTGCCAACCATCTGTTCGTGGATTTCGCCGACAATCTCGCGTTTGACCGCTGACATCTCTTTCGAGCGTTCCTTTTTGAGGGTCCCGCCGAGACCCTTCATATCGGCGGCGTCGGTGCCGGGCCGTTTTGAAAAGCGGGTAACATTGACCTTCTCCGGTCGGACCTCGCGCAAGAGGTCCATCGACTGTTTGTGGTCGTCGTCGGTTTCGGTCGGAAAGCCGACGATGAAATCCGTCGAGAGCGTCCAGTACTCAAGACGGTCGTCGAACGCCTTGACGATCTCGCGGAACTTCTCGACTCTGTGTTGGCGACGCATCGCTTCGAGTACCGCGTCGCTGCCCGACTGGACAGGGGCGTGAATGAAGTTATACAGCTTGTCGTGACGAGCGAACACATCGGCGAGTTCGTTGTGGATGCCGTGGATGCCGCCGGGGTTGGCCATCCCGACGCGGACGCGAAACTCGCCGTCAATTTCGGTGCAGATCCGATCCAAGAGTTCGGGCAGCTTGCGGTCGCCCTTGTCCCAGCCATACACACCGGTATCTTGGCCCGTAATGCGGATCTCTTTGGCTCCGGCATGAACCAACGCGCGGGCCTTCTCGACGTTTTCGTCGACCGGTGGCGAATCGACCCGCCCGGTGGCGAACTTGGTGATACAGTACGAGCAGTTGCTCATACAGCCGCGAGCGATAGGGAGAATGCCGATTTTGTCGTCGAGCACCGGCTCCGTGTCGGGCGTGACGGTTGGACACTCGCCGTTGAGCACGGCGTCGGGCACCTCATCCCAGTGCAAAATCTGGGCATCAATGCCCGCCTCGCGGAACTCCTCGCCCTGGGCGAGGGCCATACAGCCCGTCACGATGAGGTCGGCCGTCTCTTCCTGCAGTTCTTCGGCCCGTCGGAGCATGTTGCGCTCGGTTTTCTCGACAACCGTACAGCTGTTGAGAATAGCGACATCGGCAGCGTCGAGACTGTCGGCGGGGTAGTGGCCGCCCTCGCGGAGGGCCTGTTCGATGCGTCGGCTCT
>SL_4KL_010_BRINEDRAFT_10002679_pt1 | contig 10080 bp, 10 predicted proteins | sample SodLak_010_BRINE_2_FD_10664 | JGI IMG/M metagenome (IMG submission 10664) | reverse complement strand
TGGAATGCTCGATCAGGGATTTGAACCCTGGTCCTCGGCTCGAAAGGCCAAGATGATTGGCCGGACTACACCAATCGAGCGTCTGCAACTCTATCGATGAAGCGCCGATATATAAACTTCATCAATCGCACCGAGAATGGTGATCTGTCACACGAAAAACCCGTGCCGTGAGCGGTGTGACAACGCATCTGCTCGCAAAAAATCGTCCCGGTGCCGCCAGCGTTACTCGCCCGTGAACGTTGGCTCAGTATCGTCGGTGAACGCAGCCAACCCGGCTTCGAAGTCGTGCGTGCTGAACAGGTGACCGAATGATTGCGCTTCGAGTTCGAGACCGGCCTCGGTACTTTCGCGACCTGCCACGATCGCTCGCTTGGTGTACCGCTGGGCGATCGGTGGGCCCGCTGCCAACGTGTCGGCTACTGACTGGGCAGCCACATCGAACTCGTCGGGGTCGACCGCGCGGGTGACGAACCCGTAGTCAGCCATCTCTGCGGCACTGTAGCGGTCACCGGTGAAAATAATCTCTGTTGCGCGGCTTTCGCCAATGAGTCGCGAAAGTCGCTGTGTGCCACCCCAACCGGGCAGCAATCCGAGACGGTGTTCGGGCTGGCCAAACACGGCGTCCGTACTGGCAATACGAAGGTCTGCAGCCGCCGCAAGCTCCATGCCACCGCCGAGACAGTAGCCATCGACGGCGGCAACCACGGGCATGTCGCAGGTCTCGAATTTCGCAAACGTCCGCTGGGCGGTGCGTGCGAGTTCGACCGCATCGATCGACGAGAGCGACTCGTCGGCGAACCCGCTCAGATCGGCACCGGCCGAAAACGCGCGGTCGCCGGCACCCGAAAGCACGAGACACCGAACGTCCGGATCGGCCTCAAGGTCGTCAATAGCGGCTGACAGTTCCGAGAGAATCACAGGAGTGATGGTGTTCAGATGCGCTGGGCGATTGAGAACAACGCGACCGACAGCGCCATCGCGTTCAATACGAACGGTTGTATCATCAGAACTCGCCATGGTTCCATGTCACGGGGGCGCGGATTCAACGTTTCCCCATTAGTCACTTTGTTGTACTGTTATCCAACGGCTCGACGAGGGTTTGACTGGGCGTTGGCGCGGAGAACCGATGCAACACACATTCGCGTCGGTTCGCCCGCCGAGTGGAAAATTAACCAGGACGCCTACGGTGTATTGATTCGTTGAGCAGTGACCGGTGAGGCATCCGCACGAATCGAGTCGTACTGGGTTTGCACCCACGAAATCGCATCGTCGGAGTCGTTGACGAGTATCCCTTCAATGCCGCGATCCGCATACACGATTATACCGAGGTGCTCAGGGCTGTCGGCAATCCAGAAGCCGAACTCAATCGACACCGGTGCGGTGTACACCGACAGCGCCTCGTGATCAAGACGGTTGGCGACCGTTTCAGGATCGATCTGCGAGAGCTGTGAGAGCACACGTTCGGCAAGCACAAATTCGAGCGTTGATCCCGTTTTGACTGCGCGCGTGAAGACCTGGCCGGTGTAGCCCGAAAGCGCCCGCGGGGCGACACCGCGGATCCGATCAGCCGCAGCGATTCGGTCGAGAAATTCGACGAGAACGGCGTCGGGAACGGGGTCGGTAGCCATGAACGTTTTTGCGCCGTCAATCACGGCTGCTGGCGGTGGCGACCCCTCCAGCGTCGAGAGCAGCGTTCCCGCCGCGTGAATCGATTCGAGCGACTCGATACAGTCGGTGTAGACCGCCGCGGCTGCACGGCCCGCAACTGTCGCCCGCCAGACCCCGTTTCGGTATGCGACAAGGTCGGCCTGTTCGAGCTCTCTGACGATCGCATCGAGCGTTGACCGCGGCGTCGACAGCGTTTCGACGAGTTCGCGCTTCTCCTGTGGCTCTGCGACGATCGCCTGCAGACAGGCTCGTCGGCGGTTGATCGTGCGCAGCAGATCGTGCGGACACTGGTCTGTCATGGGTCGAGTGCGGCCGAAGCGCGGGGAGCTATCGAATGTTGGTACCCCATTACGTAGCTAATACGGGTAGTAGTATTTGATTCTGTCCTCACTCAGTAGCATAATATCAACGCGGGATAACCGATCACGTGCCCGCTGGAAATCAGTCGGCCCTCCGCTTTTCGTTCTCCTGCTCTCGCGTCAACCCCTTCGCTTACTCTTCGAGATACTTCGATCCTCGGCTTTCGCCGTCGGGGTCGCTGTCGGCTCGGCGCCTGACGTCGACCCGGTAGTGTTGGAGAATGTCGCGACCAAGCAGCAGTGGGTACTGCATGTGCCCCCGATCTTCGACACTCGCGGTCACGGTGTGTTGGTTGCCGCCGATTCCAATAACGAGGTCGACAACGGGTCGAGCCTTGGAGACCTTGTGGCTGCCCGATTTAACGGTCGTCATGCTCTTGATCGGACCCGCACCGATTTCGGCGGCGAGTTTGGTGTCGATACTGGTTCGGGTCGCACCCGTATCGGATTTCGCGTTGGTCTGTTCGGAGCCGCTCGTCCCGATGACGACGACTTCTTCGATGTAGCCGATAAGCGGCATTTCATCGGTCGTCGGCGGATCGGGTCGCGGCATTGACGACGGCCGCGAGTCATCGAGCGACGTCGCCAGTCCGTTGACCCGCTCGTCGTCAACGCGGCCCCCGCCACGCTCGATTGCGAGTTTGGCGATGTAGGGTGCGGGACTCTTGCCGGTCGCCTCGTACAGTCCTTTGAAACCAGCGGTAGGGTTGACTTCGAGGACGAACCAGCCGTCGTGACCCTCCACGAGATCGACGCCAGCGTAATCGAGATCGAGCACGTCGGCGGCGTACAGCGCAGTTTCTGCGGCCGCATCCGGCATGTCATCGGTCGCATCCTTGACCGCTCCACCGAGCGCAACGTTCGTTCGCCAGTCGCCCTCGGGGGCATAACGGTACATCGCGCCAATAATTTCGTCGCCAACGATGTACACCCGGAGGTCGCGGTGTTCGGCATCGTCGCGGTCGATAAGTCGCTGCAAAAACGCCTGTCTGTTGCCGACTTTCGGATTGACCGGTTCGGTGAGATCGACCTTCCACGTCCCGCCGCCGTGGGTACCGATCGCCGTTTTGTAGACGCCGACCTCGCCGAACTGCTCTCGCCCCTCGTTGAGCCGGCTGTTCGAGAGCGCCAACAGCGCGTCGGGCACTTGAATGTTCCAGTGCGCCAGCGTTGTCGCCGTCGCAAACTTGTGGATCGAGGTGAGCACGGCATCCGGCCGATTCAACATCGGTCGAATCCGGTCGAACGTCGTTGCCAATCCGAGACCCTCGGCTGGTTCTTCGGTGTTCGAGAGCAACATCCGATTAGCGATAACGTCGACATCGGGTTCGAGCGTCACCTCGCTGTTGCGAATCGTGATCGCCGTGTTTTCGTTGCGGAGCCAGACGGAGTCGTGGCCGAGATCCTCGATTGCGTTCAAGATCGCCTTCGTCTCTTTGCTGTTGTGCAGCGAGAGAACACCCACCCGAACAGAATCGTCTGCAATCATACACGGAAAGAGCCGACCAATGAGCATAGAAATGCCGGTCTATTCGGCGGGCTGTGGCGTGTGTACGACCAACACAGCAAATGTGTGCAGCCAACACAGCTATACTGGTGCCGCAATGTAGTCACTCTCAATGACAGAAACCGTGTGGGTCGTCCGCCACGGTCAGCGTCGTGACACGGTTGACCCCGACTTTCACACGTACGCCGACCGCATTCATGACCCCGATCTGACCGAACTCGGCCGATGGCAGGCCTGGCGGTGTGGTTGGTACTTCTGTGAGCAGGATATCGCGTTCGATGCGGTCTACGCATCACCGTTTCTCCGAACCGTCCAAACGGCGGACGAACTCTGCCGGGAAACCGATCATACATTCCGGTGTGAGCCGGGACTTGGCGAACACCGCAACGCCGAGTGGTTCGACAGCGACCCCGAAACCGCGACCGATGCGCAACTCGCCGAGTGGTTCGAAACGATTCGATTTGATCACGAGCCACTTGTCGTTCCTGTGTTCCCGGAGACACACACGGAAGCCGAAGCGCGCGCTGGCGAAACGGCCAGAATGCTTGTCGAGCAAAGCGAGGGAACCGTGCTCATGGTCGGCCACGGACTCACCGTTGGCGGCGTCGTTCACGGACTCGTTGGCTCAACTGACGGTGTTGACGCACCACTCTGTGGATTAACGCGACTCGAAAAGCGAAACGGGGCGTGGGCGTTGGAGTTCTCCGGGAAGGTCGATCACTTGGGGTAGTTGCGACAGGTGAATCGTCACCGGCTGCGCGGAGGTTTTTATAGCCGCCGCCTCACTGGTCGGTAATGACTGACGACGGGGCGTTTACGTACAACGGTGGACGGGTCGATCCAGGCGAGACCCAAAACATTCGCTACGGAATCAGCGAAACGTATCTGGGCGATCCAATCCGGATTCCAGTAACGATCATCAACGGCGAACAGCCGGGGCCGACAGCGTTTCTCTCGGCGGCGGCCCACGGTGACGAACTCAACGGCATTGAGGTCGTCCGCGAGGTCGCCCACGAGTGGGATCTGAGTGACCTCGCGGGCACACTGGTCTGTTTACCCGTGCTCAACGTTCCGGGGTTTCTCGCCCAACAACGGTATCTCCCGATTTACGACCGCGACCTCAACCGATCGTTTCCGGGCCGTGAGGATTCGACGAGTGCCAAACGAATGGCAAATCGGATCTACACCAACTTCATCGCGCCGTGTGATTTCGGGCTTGATTTTCACACCTCCACGCGCGGGCGAACAAATATGCTCCACGTTCGTGCCGACATGGCCGACGCCGCCGTCCATCGGCTCGCGCTGGCGTTTGGAACGAACGTGGTGCTCGATACCGAGGGATCGGACGGAACGCTCCGCCGGGAGGCCTCGAAGGATGGTGTTCCGACGATCACCATCGAAATGGGTGAGGCCCACCGGTTTCAACGCGGCTTGATCGATGAGGCGCTTGCGGGCGTCGAAAGCGTGTTTGCGGAGTACACGATGCTCAACACACCGACGGTTCGCTGGCCCGGCTGGCGGACGATCATCACCAGCGACCAACAAAAAACGTGGATTCGGTCGGACGTCGGTGGCATCGTCGATATGCATCACGACCGGGGAGCGCTCGTTCACGAGGGCGACGTTATCTGTACGATTACGAACCCGTTCAAAAACGACGATACAACGGTGAGCGCACCGTTCACCGGCCTAATGGTTGGACTGCTCGAAAACCCGGTTGTCTACCCCGGCAATCCGTTGTGTCACCTCGTCGAACTCGGTGGCCGAACCAAACGAGTTGTCGAACGCCAACAACGGTCAACTCGGTAACAATACTGCCATTGCAGCGGCTAGCAATCACTCGGTCACCGCGGCGACGACGTAACTTCTATACCACCCCGGCACGGAGCCACATACGATAATGAGTCAGTCGTACAATCGGGGCCTCATCGAGGACTTCGGCCGCTGGCGGGAGTTCTCGGCCGGCATGTGGGCCTGGATTTTCCACAAGTTCACCGGCTGGGTGCTTGTGGGCTATCTGTTCACCCACATCGCCGTGCTCAGTACCGCCATCCCAGCCGCAAGTCAGGATCCAGCGACGCTGGCCGCCGGCGAGGACATCTACACAACCACGATCGTGACGCTCGAAAGCCTGTTGTTGGTGCGGATTCTCGAAGTCGGGCTGCTCGCAGTTGCCGTGTTCCACATCCTCAACGGGCTCCGGCTGTTGTTAGTCGATCTCGGTATCGGGTTGGATTCACAGGACAAGAGCTTCTACGCGTCGTTGATTCTCACCGGAGCAATCACCGTTGCATCGGTACCGACGTTCATCGCGGGGGCATTCTGAGATGGCAGAACACTACTCGTCGTTCACGAAAGGCGGCCGACTGTGGCTCTGGCAGCGACTCACCGCGGCGTTTCTCGTCGTCGTGCTCGCGTTTCACTTCTTCCTCCTGCACTTCGTCTACCACGCCGACGAGGTGACGTTCGCGCTGAGTCAGTCGCGCATGGAGATGTGGACCTACTACTCGCTGATGATTCTGTTCCTCTTCACCGCGACGTTCCACGGCGTCAACGGCGTCTACAACGCGCTGATCAACCAAGGGCTGACCGGAACCAAGCGCCAGATTGTCAAATGGACACTCATTGCCGCAAGCGCGCTTCTCCTGTTCCAAGGGGTCAGAACCGCAAACGCGTGGGCCGGCCTCCCGACGTTCTTCTAACCATGAGTACACAGCCACCACAACAAGAAACCGATGAATCGACCGCCGAAACCAGCGCTGAGCCCGAAACCGAGTCCACCTCACCGGGACAACAAAAGCGAGCGGCACAAAAACGCGAGCGAGCCAACGCGTCGGCACAACGACAGGCCGAAGCCGACGCGAAAGCCAAGGCCGACGAGGAGACGCGCGAAATCAAGGTGTTCCGGTACGACCCGGAAGTCGAAGAGAAACAGGAGCCACGGTTCGACACGTTCCACGTGCCGTTCACCAAGGGCATGACCGTGCTCGACGCGGTGATGTACGCACGCGATCACTACGATCCGTCGCTCACCTTTCGGCACTCGTGTCGACAGGCCATCTGTGGCTCGGACGCCTTCTTTGTCAACGGCAGACAACGCCTCGGCTGTAAAACACAGGTGTCGGAACTCGACGAGCCGATTCGAATCGAACCGCTCCCACACCAAGACGTCGTCAAAGACCTCGTCGTCGACATGGATCACTTCTACGAGGAGATGGAGTCGGTCGATCCGTACTTCGACCCCGACGAGACGCCCGGAAACGACCTCGAAGAACAACGACAGTCACGCGCCAACCGCGAGAAAGTCAAGATGTCGACCCGGTGTATCTGGTGTGCAGCCTGTTTCTCCTCGTGTAACATCGCTGCGGGCGACAACCAGTATCTCGGTCCAGCCGCGCTCAACAAGGCGTACCGGTTTGCGATGGACGAACGCGAGGGCGAGAGTCGCAAGCAGGAACGACTCGAAACAATCGAACAGGAACACGGCGTCTGGCGGTGCCAGACCCAGTTCTCCTGTACGAACGTCTGTCCCAAAGACATTCCACTAACCGAACACATTCAGGAACTCAAGCGCGAAGCAGTGAAGAAAAACCTGAAATTCTGGTAAGGTTCAAACGTATCCAGACCAAACACAAACCATCACTCAATCATGTACGAACACGATGTAATCGTCGTCGGCGCGGGCGGCGCCGGACTCCGTGCGGCAATCGCGGCTCAAGAGGCCGGCGCGGACGTCGCGATTGTCTCGAAGCTTCACCCGGTTCGTAGTCACACGGGTGCGGCCGAAGGGGGCATCAACGCGGCGCTCCGCGAGGGCGACTCGTGGGAGGATCACGCCTACGACACAATGAAGGGCTCGGACTATCTGGGCGACGCTCCCGCAATCGAAACGCTCTGTCAGCGAAGTCCCTACGAAGTCATTCAGCTCGAACACTGGGGAATGGCATTCTCGCGCGAAGAAGACGGCCGTGTCTCCCAGCGACCGTTCGGCGGGCTCTCATTCCCCCGAACCACGTACGCGGGCGCAGAAACCGGTCACCACCTGCTGCACACGCTGTACGAACAGGTCGTCAAACGAGGAATCGAAGTCTACGACGAGTGGCACGTGCTCAACCTCGCGGTCACAGAGGAGGAACGCCCCGAAGACCGAACCTGCCACGGCGTCGTCGCCTACGACGTTGCCACCGGGGAACTCTCGGGATTCAAAGCGCGCGACGGCGTCATTCTCGCAACGGGCGGTCCCGGCCAAGCGTTCGACCACACGACCAACGCCGTCTCGTGTACCGGTGACGGCCAAGCGATGGCCTACCGTGCTGGCGTTCCGCTCGAAGACATGGAGTTTATCCAGTTCCACCCCACCTCGTTGCCATCGACGGGCGTGCTGATCTCTGAGGGTGTGCGCGGTGAGGGCGGCATTCTGTACAACGCGAAAGGCGAGCGGTTCATGTTCGAACACGGCTATGCGAGCAACGACGGCGAACTTGCCTCTCGCGACGTCGTGTCGCGGGCCGAGCTCACCGAGGTCAACGAGGGACGCGGCATTGAGGACGAGTACGTCCATCTCGATATGCGCCATCTCGGCGAGGAACGCATCATCGACCGGCTCGAAAACATCGTCCATCTGGCCGAGGACTTCGAGGGCGTCGATGCGACCAAAGAACCGATGCCGGTCAAGCCCGGCCAACACTACGCGATGGGCGGCATCGAAACCGACGAGAACGGCGAGACCTGTGTGAGCGGCCTCTACGCGGCCGGCGAGTGTGCCTGCGCCTCTGTTCACGGCGCAAACCGACTCGGTGGCAACGCACTGCCCGAACTCATCGTAATCGGCAAGCGCGCCGGCTACCACGCCGCTGGCAAAGAGATGGAGCCCGCAAAAATCGAAACGGGCCAGCGCGGCGAGTATGAAACCGCGACCATCGATAGTCCGGTCGAGCTTGGCGAGGGGGGCTCGCCGGGCGACGCCGTCGCCGACGGTGGTGCCGTGGCAGCGGGCGACCCAGCCGATCCCGACACAGTGCTCAACGCAACGGTCCGTGCCGAACAGGATCGGATTGACGAGTTGTTAAATAAAGAAGACGGTGTTCACCACTCGGAGGTTCGGTCGAAGGTCCAGCAATCGATGACGCGGAATGTCAACGTCTTCCGCGAGGAAGATCGGCTCAAGCAGGCGCTGCGCGACATCCGCGATGCACGCGACGAGTACCAGAACGTGAAGGTGATGGACCCCTCGCGAACGTTCAACACGGATCTGCTGCAGACGATCGAGACACAGAATCTGCTCGATCTCGCAGAGGCGATCACTGTTGGTGCACTTGCACGGAGGGAGTTCCGCGGCGCACACTGGCGCGCGGAGGCCCAAGAGCGCAACGACGACGAGTGGCTCAAACACACGATGCTCTCGTGGAACCGTGGATCACCGGAGCTGTGGTTCCGGCCGGTTATTCTCGAAGGCGAGAACAAGACCTACGAGCCAAAGATCAGAAGCTACTGAGTCGGCCTCGCGGTGCTGTAAACATCCCGGCAGATGGCTTGTTATGTTGTTCTGTTGCGAACAGACAAATCGTGTAGATTTCGTCGATGATCACACAGCGCCCGCGTCTTGCTCAACGACTACATGTGAGTATGTCTCTCACATACGTCGAGAGTCGAAATTCGACACGCTCAGCCCTGTCTGAATCACGCACGAACGTTCACACGAAACCCGCGTTGAGCGTTAACTGAACCGAAATCAGCCCATTCAGCGTTCAGTTGGGTTACGACATCTGACGTAGAGTACATTTATTATTGTCGAAGCCAAGGAACAGATATGATCGCAGAAACGACATCGCGGCTCTCGATGCCAACCGAACTTCGGTCGCCTCGCGCGAAACTGGTCTATCTCTTTTTGTCCATGCACGGTACCGCAACCGTTGGCGAACTCCAGGACAGTCTCAATATGAAAAAGATCGCACTCTACAGCATTCTCAAATGCCTACAAAAACAGGGATTGATCGCGAAAGACGGCGAGCGGTACACGCTGCAGTCCTCGTAGGATTTTCTCGACGGGTTGTCTCCGAACCAACGAGCGACAGCGTTCGGTAGTAGAGTAACCGAACAGTTGCCGTACTAGTGATCGACTCTTTTAGCTTGGGAAAAATGGGTTCGCCCGGATTCGAACCGCAGTCGCTCTGCTCACGGCTACGCCGCTCGCGTCGCTCCCTGTTTCGAATCTGTGCTCACAAAAAATCAAATACTGCTCACTTCGTTCAGCGGTTGTATGGGTTCGCCCGGATTCGAACCGGGGTCACGGGCACCCAAGGCCCGAAGTATGGCCAAGCTAACCCACGAACCCTCACATCCCTCTACCGGACAGGTATAATAAAGGGTTTCGCTCCACGGCCGCAGCGGCATGCGTTCGCACAGCAACCGGGAAGCTACGTTTCGATGGTAAACCGGAACGTCGTCCCCTCGCCTTCGGCTGATTCGACCCAGATCTCCCCGTTGTGGCGGTTCACGATTCGCTGGCACACCGCAAGTCCGATTCCTGTCCCGGCACTGTCGACG
>SL_4KL_010_BRINEDRAFT_10002678_pt1 | contig 10080 bp, 9 predicted proteins | sample SodLak_010_BRINE_2_FD_10664 | JGI IMG/M metagenome (IMG submission 10664) | reverse complement strand
AAGAATATGCTTGCTGAGTCTCGTCTCGCAGATAAGCGAGAATCAAAGAAGGGTGCTGTGAACAGTCTCCTCTCGAACCCACTTCAGGACGAACACATACGTATTGGTCCCTCAGATTATATCGAATGGATGGATGACACTAAAAAGGCAGATATCAAACTTGAGGGGGAGATGTTTGGAGGTGTCGAGTTTGAACTCTCGGTCGAGCTCACCGTCGAGGACTCACCGAACTCAGCGGGATCAGCGGTCGACGCCATCCGCGTTGCAAAAGTTGCACTTGACCGTGACGTTGCAGGTCCAATAGAGAGCGTCTCCGCCATGACAATGAAGCATCCTCCTACAGAAATGACAGACTCAAGAGCCCGAAAAAAGACACGTGAGTTCTTAGAAGAGAATACATCCAAAACCCAGTAGATTGGGTAAATTAAATATAAGAAGTTAATATAAAAATAAACCAAATATAGTCAACAGACAGGGGTTTCTGTGGGAGTTATTAAAACTACATCATCATACACACAGTTAATCTGGGCCTCGATTTAGCTTACCTAAGTCTGACAGAATAACCGTTTGCCAGTACACTAGATAAGTTTATTCTTACGGCTCGGAATTTCGTCAATTCGGGCACTCACTGGCGTAAGTCATTATCATCTAATACAACAGGTATACCACGAGAGGCAATATCGACAGCAAACGCTTCAGCATCAGCTTCGAGCAGTTCATGAGTGTCGTAATGAATTGGGAGTACAAGATTCGGGTCCATTTCTTCAGCGAGTTCAGCTGCTTCATGCCGATCGCTGACTACACCGCCGCCAGCGATGTTTGCAAGAAATAGCGAGACATCGAGATTAGCGAACTCCTCTAATGCATCACTGTCCCCTGGCCAAAATATTGAAACTCCATCGAGGACGAGATTATATCCAACCGCAGACCCCTTTGGATGTGGATGACCAGATTCGTTGTATGCTGGAACAGACCACACCTCTGCCTCGCCAGTATTATAATAATCTTTCTCACTGATCTGAACTATCTCCCGGTCAATCTCCTCTACAGGTATAACATCGCGGTCAATTTGTTCTGCATCGATCTCTTGATAAATAATCACGGTCCCGTCTTGATCTGCGACACGTTCGATTCCGTCAGAGTCATAATGATGATTATGAGTTACACAAACTAAATCGCCATCCTCTGGAGATAAGTCATCAAGAACACCATAACGCCCCGGATCCAGATAAACGACGTAACCTTCTTTAGATTCGATTCGGACTGTTGAATACCCAATCCACTCGACTTTCAATTCACGATGAATTATGGTCATGGCTATAATACCTTTTTCAGAGGATAAAAACCACTAGCTCATACACTCCAATAATTTACTCCAATCGTGATTAATCGAATTAGTTCACTATTTTTGTTCAAATTCAGATCTTATTTTTGAAGCTGTATCTTCAAATTCATTCTCAGAAAAATCAATCCGTTGTTCAAAAATTGTGGCTATTGACCGCACATCGCTCTCATTATATTGAGGAATTATATGAATATGTGCATGCGGTATTTTTTGTCCCGCTGCTTCTCCATTATTAAAAAAGATTGTACTAGCTGGTGCGTCCATTGCGGATTCAATTGCATTAGTTAAATTGTGTGTTACAGAATACATATCAGTCACAGTATTAATTTCCAAGTCGGTAATTTTCTTTTGATGTGACTTAGATATTACTAACGTGTGTCCTTTCGCGAAGGGATTGGCATCAAGAAATGCTAAAACGGTGTCACTCTCATAAACGACTTTATCCGAGGTATTTTCATTAACAATTGTGCAAAATATACAATCTTCTTGCATAATGTAATTATTGTATCTAGCCTACTAAAACCTAAGGACATCCTCAAAACAATTATTTGTTACATTCTGTCAATTAGTCAGATACCATTTATTTCATTCCGGTATCCCATACATATTACCTGACCAATACCGTGTCGGGGTATCGAATACTGGTTGGTTACAATCTTTATTTGACAATTTTTCTAAATCCTTACTTTCAATAGTCCATTCAATCTTAATATTGTCAGAGATGTGTTTCGGTGAGGTGGATTTAGGCAAAGCCACAACGTCCTGTTCAGTTATCCATTTTAATATTATCTGGGCTGGGGATTTATCATATTTGCTTGAAAGTTTTTGAATTTCCTCGTCCTCAACGAAATTCATACGAGCTAATGGTGCTGCGGCCTCAATTACTGTATCAGTTTCTCTACAATAATCGCACAGATCGGGGCGTTGGAACCATGGATGGAACTCTATTTGATTAATTGCGATAGATACATCACTAATATGATGCGCGCAACTTAATTGATAAGCACTAAAATTAGACACACCGACATTTTTGATGAGCCCTCTATTTTTTAATGTGGCCATTGCGCTTAGTGTTTCACGTAGTGAAATTGCAGGATTAGGCCAGTGGATTAAGTATAAATCCAGATAGTTTGTTCCTAAGCGGTCAAGCGTATCTTTACATGATTCGATAAGCGTTCCATAGTTAAGATTTTTCGGAAGAACTTTCGAAGTAATAAAAAAGTCATTACGTTCGTATTCGGACAGGACTTCCCCTATCGCCTTTTCATTATTGTACCCCTCAGCGGTATCGATGTGAGTATAACCATTTTCGATAGCTTTTGTGACACTATTTTTGACTGTTTCTCCATTGAGATCCCAAGTCCCCAGACCGATCATTGGAAGTTCGTCACCGCTTGGTAGTTTTTGCGACATTGTATTTATACGATTACAATTTAGGTGAAGAGGTAAGAGATTATCGGGGATCAAAATGTCACAGTAAGTGCTTTCGAGACAACTACTGTTCCCCGATCAAAACGTAGTTTGTACAAGAAATAAATAGAATATAAATCATGCTATATATATTTGAATTATTTAATAATTTTGTAAAACATAATCATCCGCTACCCAAGAAGACTTAAATCTGTGCGTATCTCTGTATGACAATGTCAACAAAAAGTGATATTATATTTCTAGCAGGTCTTCCAGCATCTGGAAAAACTACGATCAGATCAGAGTTAGAACGTCGAGGTATCCCATCGTATTATACGGGAGATTTTCATCCAAATATAACAGGAGAAGAGGCCGAACGGTATGGAGATGAACACTTTGATTCGGATAGTGGATTCATTTGTCAAGTTGTTGAGGCTGCAGTTGATGAGTATACGGATGAATCTCTAATTGTTATTGAAGCCCTTCGAAAGCCAGCAGAGGTTTCATATGTCAGGAGTCGTGCTGAGACAGCTCACGTAGTGGCCGTAGTATGTGATCGGGCAGAGAGAGAAAAAAGGTTGAAACAGCGAAAAAAATCCATTGAATTTCATAAAAGACGGGATCAAAGAGAACTAGGAAATACTTCCGATTCAAGTTTCGATATAGGCCACGTAATTGCAACCTCTGATTATTTTATAGATAATAGTCATTCTTTTGAATACCTCTATGACCAAATAGAATATATATTGGATGATATTAGACAAGTGTAGTATATTATATTAATGAACAAATTAGAATAGATAATCGCAATCTTTATTCAGATATATCTTAATCAATCGTACATTGTTGTTAAGTACTGATGTATACGATAACAGAAATGTAGACAAACTGTCTTGACAAATGTTGTGTCGACTGGAATAAAAAAGGTTCTTTTAAAATATGATATATTAACTTTGGGCCAGTTACTCGATTTATCCGTAAGTTTGGAAAATATCACGCATTAGCCGAACATCCTCGACTGCGGAGTCGAACGATGTGAGAACTTCAGCTTCACCTGTGATGGTTTTGATGAAATATTCCAGTTCGGCCCGAAAGCTATCTTTCAGTGATCCGATATATTTAGTCTCTTCATCACCATACTTGGTTGTCACCTCGGTGAATGAGTTCCTTAGGAAGGAGTTCGTGAAATCAATCCGAGTAGTACCAAATTCGTTGTCGACTCGAATCCACTGTTCAAATTGTTGTTTTTGAGACCAGCCTTCCGTAATAGCACAGTTTACACCATCGAAGTCAAGGATCGTACGAAGATTCGTCGCGTCATTAAAAATATCCACGTGTTCAATGGTCACGTCAGTGCCGAATAAGGACCTCAAAAGGTCTAAATCATGACATGCGTGTTCAAGTCGGAAGTAATAGCCGTTAGCAAGCATGTCATCGTTAGTCCCAATAGCACGTTTTGCCGCCTCAATCCGGTTTTTTTCGAATTTAGTCTCCTGATCCTCTGGTAATCTTGCGTCAACAAGATTGTACATCTCTCCATTCAGTTTTCGATGGGCTGGATCTACGTCAAGTGCTGATACGAAGTCGATTCCGTCCATCTTTTGAACTTCGCTGGAAAATCTCTGGTATGCGTCTGTGTAACGTTTCATATATCCAACCATAGCTGGAGCGTTGGATTGCTGATCAGCAGTGGCGAGTTGTTCGGCTCCCTCAACAGTCAGTGCGAGCGGTTTTTCCATCAATACGGGGATGTCAGCTTCTATCAGAGATGTCCCGATATCGGCATGGGTATATGATGGTGTACAGACGATGACTCCATCCAATTGAGCATTGAGTTCGTCTATCATCCTACTCGGATCACCGAAACGATGTCTCACTCCGTACCGGTCACCCAACGTTTCTACACGGTATTGAGAAGTATCACAAAGAGCGATGAGACGGACACCCTCAATTTCTACAGCATTCGGTATGTGTTTGATTTGGGCAATCGTTCCACAACCGACTATGCCTAAATTCAGTATCGTCGAGTCAGATATGCTCATAATTCTGAACATATCCCCCACATATTATATGTTTGGAAAAATCTTTAACCCAACATAACCAATACATATATAAGTAAATTATTAATATATAAAATAAAAATAAGAATATACTATCTATATTATCGGTTGAGCGATGACACCTCAAAATGCCTATCTCAAGGTATCATTCACTGATAAGTGCGATTATTATTTGGCCCCTGGCCGCCGATCGTAGATTACGATATTATATAAAAAGTTCTATTCTTTAGTAGAGCCGAACATCACCGGCTAACCACTCGTCGGTGATTTGGGGGATAGCTTCCAATTCAGTGGCTATAGCATCCTCAACCTCTTCGCGATCAAATCCTTCATCATAAACATTTACGCGGACGATCCAAGGATCAGTAAGTTGGCGGCCGCTTTGGCTGACAAGATGCGATTCAACGTAACTGTTTGTCACATCATGAACACTCTTCGAAACCCGACGAGCTGCGATGTTATACAACATGCCCACATGATAAACAGGATTTTTTCCACACTGTCCTTCAATACTCATCGGCTTTGAAGGAGTAATCAGTCCATTCGTTCGGTTACCCCGCCCGACTAAACCTTCGTCGCCACTTTCAATGGCCGACCCGATAGCTGTCAGGTACATTTGTCCAGTTTCATAATTGGTACGAGTGTTTAGATGGAGGTCTAGTTCTCTCTCTGGAATCGATTTCGCAGCAAACTCTTCAATTACACTCCTAATATGGTCAAGATGTAATTTGTAGCTTTCCACGTCTGGTGTTTCGTCAGCAATGTGCGGTATTGCCCCTGTAAGATTCACAGTGTCACCATCCTGTGTTGCCATCAGTTTTACATCTGTTCCGATCCAGTCATTGTTATCTCGATATTCTCCAGTGAGAAATTCCTCAAGATCTCGAACGAACTGCTCTGTAGGGCTTAAAGGTGCGTATCCCGTACCGTGAGAGGTGTCGTTTGAGACAAGTTCCTTACGCTCCGGTAAATCATCTAGATCACGAGGTTTAAACCAATAATCTCGGGGGTTTTCCTCATCAAATTCATCTTTAACACCCCCAGGGCTACTGGCGGTACTCACGTTGTATCGAATATCAAGGTCTGATATTGGGTCAATCGGTAATCGTTCTCCTAGAAATTCCTGTGTTGTCTCAATAAGTATTTCACGTAATGGAATCGATTCATTGCCGAATCGGTCTGACGCCCGTCCGTTGAGAAGCACGCGAATTGGGGCCGTCAATTCACCGTTGCCGAGACTAACCGAAGACATTCCACCCAGAAGTCCGACCTTGTCGAAATTGTGGTGCAAAATTGCATCGTAGTTCTCCCTCGTATATTTTGAGTACCGACGAGACAACCGCACCGCTAACTCGTCCGACATTGTATCGGGATGGCCAATACCCTTCCGCTCAATCACCTCAAAGTCTTTTCGATAACTTCCACGAGAGACAACGTCAAATCGCTCTGTCACATATGAATATTTAGTTCTGTATTTAAGAATTTATTGCTAGTAACACATTTGACTCTGTGAACGAATTTAGTAGGTGATTTAAACCAATTGTGAGGCGTGGAGGAATAGTAATACCCCATTTATGTGTTAATCTCAAGTAATACGAAATATATTAAAATTGTGGTTTAATCGCCTATATACCAGCCTGTACCTGTTCAATCATCCGTACAGATTTTCGCAATCGTGCTACTGGGTCGGATTTGGGTTGAGGACTATACTCTAGTCCAATTGTCCCTTGGTACCCTCGGTTAAGTAGTTCCGAGAGAACGAACGTTACATCCAGTTCACCTTGAATTGGACTTATCCGGCCTGGCACGTTCGCAAGATGTAAGTGACCGACGTCAGACTTACAGGTTTCGTACGTCGTGATCACATTCCCCTCTCCACGCTGGACATGATAGGTATCGAACAGCAACCCCACACGTGTAGAATCGATTGAGTTAACGAGTCTTTTACCTGCAGAGTAAGTATTGATAATATAGTTGGGGTAGTCTACCTTGTTATGTGGTTCCACAAGGACGTCGACACCCACCTGTTCACCTGCAGTGCCGATTTCGTTCAACCCGTTTGCAACTCTCTCAAGTTGCCGTTGTCTCGGTTCGTCATTTCGATCTCCACCAAGTGTAACGACCACATGGTCGCAGTCTAGACTTCCTGCGGCCTCTACTAAATCAATTCCATTCTTGATAGCTTCCTCATGGGTCTCTTCGTCAGATAAACATGGTGGATCGACTGGATTAAGTGCCGATTGTCCGGCTAGTGTCGTCAGATCAAACCCATACGTTTTGAGAGTTTCCTCGAGTGGATTTGGTGATATGTCGTCGAGGAGTGCTACTTCGATACCATCCACACCTGTCTTTTTTAACTGTTTTAATGTCGACTCGAAGTCATTCTCAGGCAGCACCGTGAACGGAGAAACAGAAATTGGAATCACAATATGAAATTCTTATGTATCAATATAATTTTTATGTAGTTATGAGAATCGATTCTCTCCCGACCACATGAGTTCTCGGTGCGTTCCGAATAGGAATTTTGCTACTTGAGAGTTACATATTTCAAAATAGTGAACAATATTGGTTCGAAAATATTTCCTTGTTTCATATTCCACTATCGAAGATATGAGTACCATTGAAGATGATACACTAACAACCTGTGCAGAAGCATTCTCAGCCGATACTGAGGCAAAGTTCATACTTGGATTTGATGGGTTCTTAGACATTATTTTCGAAATGGTTGATAGTAGGCATGATGAGACCGAATATAACAGAATTGAATCATTGAGAGCTCTGGGCGATCGGATTATCACCTCGGCCAACCAGAATAGTTCCCAGACCATCGAATGGGTACCTCAGTCGACTGGTCCCGGAGGCTATACTGTTCACTGTGGTAAGGCTCTCCGAACACTTGGTGCAGACATAGAGATGATTGGGACGTTCGGTCGACCGATTGTAGAATCTTTTATTGACCCATTTGATCATGATAATCTCTATTCGGTGGGAGAACCCACGGAAACCCACGCCGTTGAGTTTGCAGACGCGAAGCTGATCTTAATCAACTCCAAAACACAACTTTCATTGGACTGGTCACAACTCATTGACCAGTTGCCAAAATCACAACTCGTTAGTATGATCGATGGCTGTAGCGTCCTCGGGGTCGGGACTTGGGGCAAGATTTCCAATATTCCCTCAATCTGGAATGGACTTCAAGAGGAGGTGTTTCCCCAGCTTGAGGACCCACCCGCACATCTGGTAATGGATGTTGGGAATGTTCGGTTGCTTGATGGTGATGAGCTCGTAGATGGGGGTACTCAACTCAGTCAATTGGACAAATCAGTTCCGGTGACCGTAAGCGGAAATAGAGGAGAAATTAATTATTTGGCCGAGCAATTGTGCGAAGCACCTTCTGAGTCTTTTCTTGATGCAGTTGCGGACGTGCGTGAATCGTTAGGAGTTCACCGTGTAATCGGTCACAACGCTGAACAAGTTGTACTAAGTTCTAATGATGAAACGGCTAGTATTTGTACACCGATTATCGAAAACCCATCCAAATTATTAAGTGCTGGTGATAAATTCAATGCAGGTATAATTTACGGATTATATTCTGGTCTCAGGGCTCATGCGTTGCTCCTTGCCGGTGACTTAGTGGCCGGATTTTTTGTTGAATACGGTCGACCTCCTACAACTAACGAAGTATGCAATCGACTGTATGAACTATTCCATATTGAAAACAATTAACCAGAGATGTCAAATTTAAATATGAACACCATAGATTCTGATTATCACGTTCACTCAACTTACTCAGATGGATATTATCTTCCAGTGATGGTGCAACAAGCACAGAAAAGTGGGCTCAAGGCAGTAGGTATCGCTGACCATTGTATTATTTCAGATAGAAAAGAAATCGTGGATACCCGAGCTATCCAAGGTTTCTCCCTTGACAAGACCTATCAACGACGCTCAAAGGCCATAGAATTACTTCGTCCTACTGTTGACATCGATATATATGATGCTGTCGAAATCGATTACGCCCCTGCAGACGAGGAAACTATCGCCGGATTTCTCGCCGACACCGACTTCGATTACACTATTGGCAGTGTACATCAAGTCGATGGTCGTAATATTCAAGATGAGTCATTGTTTTCGTCGATGTCGGACGTCAAGTGTAAATCCATCGTCGGAGAGTACGTCGATCGGTTGGAATCGCTTATCCAGTTTGGTTTATTCGACATTGCTGCCCATCCAGATTTGTTTGAACGAAATAGACACCTCCGTGGGTACGCCACAACCGAGGATTATGAGCGTATTGGCCGAGCATTTGCCCGCTCAAACACCATAGCTGAAATAAACGCGGGCCGTATTGATGGAAATTACGGTGAATTCCATCCTTCCCCTGACTTCCTTACTATCCTACAGGATTACGATATCGAACTAACTGTCGGCACCGACAGCCATCACCCTGATTCTTTCTCAACTAGACTTCCATCCCTGGAGACAATACTTCAACGGCAGAATATTGTGGCCGAGTCACCCTTGGATTGACCAAATGGATGTTTTTCTCATATGTGAATTATTTATCAATGTGTCGGTACAGTCTAGTTAAGCTATTTGAAACGTGATTGGGTGTGAGTGTTATCGTGATCGCGATGATGTTCTTAGAATAGGCTATTTGATCTACGACAACCGCGGCTATCTGGTCGACATTCTCCAGCCGATTATTGATGCTCGTGATGATATCAAGGCTATAATCCGTTATGAACAACAGCAAGACGTGGCCGACCGAGAGCGACTCGTGGAATCCGAAGGTCTTTTGCAACACTCAAATGGATTCTCGTCGCCTGCTTCGGCTACCATGGGTTCTCCAATCCGAAGTTTGATCGGATCGAGTGCCACGAGGCAATCAATTCCTTTGCTCGCGAGATCCTGCTGATGGCGAAACAGCAGCTCGAAGCAGGCGGATGGCGAGTTATTCACGGCATCCTCGACTCAATCTGGGTGACTCCCGATCCCGACATCGACGATAGTCAACGGGAGGATCTCGATGAACTTGCTAATGAGATCACAGAGTCAGTCGAGATCCGTCTTGAACACGAAGCCCACTACGATTGGGTCGCGTTTGTCCCACAACGAGAAAGCACCGCTGGTGCATTGACGAAGTACTTCGGAAAGGTCGCTGGTGAAGACGAGTTCAAAATCAGAGGGATTGAGGCTCGAGAGCGGTCGACGCCGTCGTTTGTCGAAGACGTACAGCGGGAGTGTCTCGACCGCCTCAACGAA
>SL_4KL_010_BRINEDRAFT_10002676_pt1 | contig 10083 bp, 10 predicted proteins | sample SodLak_010_BRINE_2_FD_10664 | JGI IMG/M metagenome (IMG submission 10664) | reverse complement strand
GGAAAGCCGAGCAGAAAGCCGACAGAGAGGCTACTCACCGTCAACAGCACCGTCACGACTGTTCCCAACAGGAGGAACCGCCAGTTGGCGGCGACGAACTGCCAGTCGCTTACCTGCAGCAGGGCAAGGTCCATCTACGCTATTCGAACCACTCCGCGACGAGCTCGTCGTAGGTGCCGTCGCTTTGGATCTCTTCGAGGGCAGCGTTGAGATCGTCGACCCGGTCGTCATTCTGCCGAAGTCCAAACCCGTACTCCTCGCCGGTTTCGACCTGGAAGGCGACGGTAACTGCACGGCTATCTGCGAAATTCTGTGCAACCGGGATGTCCAGGATGAGTGCGTCGACATTGCCGTTTTCGAGATCCTGGACGCCGAGGGTGTAGTTTTCGTACTGACGAGAGTCGTCTTCATCGACAGTGCCGTCTTCGACCAATCCATCCAACTCCTCCAGGCCGGTCGTTCCCGACTGGGCACCGACAATGCGGCCGGCTAGATCCTCGAGGCTTTCGAGATCGAAATCAGCGTCATCCGAGATGAGAACTGCCTGGTCGGCCTCATAGTAGGGATCGCTAAAGGCAATCGTCTCGGCCCGGTCATCGGTGATCGTCATCGCTGCGGCGGCCATGTCGATGTTGCCCTCGGTCAGCGAGGGAATCAGCGAGTCGAACTCGGTGTCGGTCCACTCGCCGACCTCGTAGCCCGCCCGCTCGATGACGGCTTCTGCGAGGTCGATATCGAAACCCATGAGCTCGCCGTCTTCGGTGAACTCGAACGGTGGGAATCCTGAGGCGGTCCCGGGATTGATTACGTTGTCGTCCTCGCCGGTACAGCCGGCAATGGCGGTTGTAGTTGCAGCGGCACCGACGACTTTCAGGTAGCCACGTCGATCAAGACTGGGTTGGGCTGACATACATGCTAACTCGAAGCTCTTCGTTTTGAACGTTTCGACGTCGTATCCGGTTTTCCCGCCGATTGTGTCAACTGAGCTGTTTTGGTTAGCTGTTTGTCGGTTCCTGTTCGAATCTGTCGGTTGATACTAAACTAACGCAGACCGGCCGCGAGCTTTGCGGCACTCGATCGACAACGCGAACCAGGAGCTGTCCCCTTTCCGAACAGGCATCGATAGAGGTTGCCACCAGGACAACGTGTGACGAGTGCTTTCTACATCGACATCCTCTTTTTAATCCTACACAGAGAGTCGGTATGACCCACCAAATCGCCGTCATCGAAGGCGACGGTATCGGAGCGGAAGTAGTTCCAGCAGCGATCGACGTGCTCGACGCGCTCGATCTCGATCTCGAATACGAGTATGGTGAGGCCGGCGACGCCGTCGAAGCCGAGACGGGCGAGGCACTCCCGGAGTCGACCTACGAGCTGGCAGCCGACGCGGATGCCACTCTCTTTGGGGCTGCCGGCGAGACAGCTGCCGACGTGATTCTCCCGCTTCGGGAGGCCGTCGAATCGTTCGTCAACATCCGACCCGCCAAAGCCTATCCCGGCATCGAGGCAGTCAGGCCCGAAACCGATCTGGTCTTCCTCCGCGAGAACACCGAGGGTGTCTACTCGGGCCACGAGGACGACCTCTCGGATGACCTCTCGACGCTGACTCGCGTCGTTACCACCTCCGCGTCCGAAACGCTCGCCGAGTTCGCCTGCGACTACGTCAGCGAGGCCGACGACCACGACGGCTTTAGCGTCGTCCATAAGGCCAACGTGATGCGGAAAACCGACGGCCGGTTCCGTGACGGCGTCGTGAGCGTTGCCGACGACCGTGGCGTCGAGACTGACGAAGTGCTCATGGATGCCTTTGCGACGCGTGTCTGTCTCGACCCCGAACAGTTCGACGTGATCGTCTGTCCGAACCTGGCGGGTGATGTGCTCTCGGATCTCGCGGCCGGACTCGTCGGCGGGCTCGGCCTACTACCCTCGGCGAACATCGGCGACGACAACGCGCTGTTCGAGCCGGTCCACGGCACCGCCCCGGACATCGCGGGCGAGGGTATTGCCAACCCGTCGGCCGCTATTCTGTCGGCCGCAATGATGCTCACCCATCTCGGCTACAGCGAGGAGGCCGATCGGGTCGAAGCCGCCGTCGAGCGCGTGCTCGCCGAGGGACCACGCACCGGTGATCTCGGCGGCGACGCCACCACTGACGAGATGACTGCTGCGATCATCGACCAGCTATAGCCGGAGTCCGTACAGCAATATAAGTATTCGCCCATTATTTTTAAGTGTGATAATTGGGTCGAAGGGTATATCATTGACAATGGTACTCCTCAGAGGTGAATGACGGTCACCTCCACTGCGGTCCCTGGTGACAACCTCCAGGAGACGCTCGTCTCCACAGCGTCGACGGAGGGAGTCGAGGGAATCTGTCTGTTAGCGGCTCCGGATGAGGCGTTGTTGACCGACGGCTTCGAGTCGACCCTCCAGTCGCTGTCGGTGCCGGTGTTCGGCGGGATCTTTCCCGAGATAATCCACCACGGAACCAACACCGATTCCGGCGCGCTCGTCGTCGGGCTGTCGGTCGCCCCACATCTCACGACGGTCGAGGGGCTCAGCGATCCAGAGACGGCGTTCCGCGACACGCTCGATCCGACGCTACCGGCCGCCGGCTACCAGACCGCGTTCGTGTTCATCGACGCCTACAGCGAGCAGATCGAGCAGTTCATCGAGGCACTGTTTCGAACCTACAGCGTCGAACTGAACGTTATCGGCGGCGGTGCGGGCACGCTGTCGGACGAACGCCACCCCTGTCTGTTCACCAACGACGGGCTGATCAGCGATGCGGCTGTGATCGCGGCCGTGCCTGCACCGACGACGATCGGCGTCAACCACGGCTACACCAAGATTGCCGGCCCGTTCAGAGTGACCGACGCCGAGGGCTCGACGCTCCACTCGCTCGATGCCAGCCCAGCATTCGAGCTGTACCAGGACGTTATCGAACGTCACGCAGGTCGGACGGTGACCCCGGAAAACTTCTTCGGGGTCGCCAAGTCCTACCCGTTCGGCATCAGCCGCCTGGACGGCGAACAGCTGGTTCGTGATCCGTTCGCGGTCGACGACGGCTCGATGTCCTGTTTCGGAACTGTGCCGGAGGGCGAATTCTTGAGCGTGTTGACCGGCGACGCCGACTCGCTCGTTGCGGCTGCCCACACTGCCGCCGACCACGCCACAAGCGGCCGCGTTGATCCCGAACTGCTGTTGTTTTTCGACTGCATCTCACGGGTGTTGTATCTGGAAGACGACTTCGATCGCGAGCTGGCGGCGGTAACCGACCACGAGAAACCGGTTGTCGGCGCGCTCACTATCGGCGAGATCGCCAACGACGGTGCGGGGCATCTGGACTACTTCAACAAAACCGCGGTTGTGGGGGCGATCCAGGACGTATGACCGACAGACAACAGCGAATTCAGACACTGTACGAGATCTCGCTGTCGATCGGCTCGAAGGGGACGCTGGCCGAAACCGCCGACGACGCGCTGTTGGGCTACTTACAGAAGCTGAACTGCTCTGTCGGAGCGATCTTCCACCACCGGTCGGCAGCCGAGGGGGCCGACTACGAGACGATCGCCACTATTCCAGCGGTTCCCGAGAGCAACAACACGCTCCAGGCTGCGTTCGGCGCGCTGCCGGACGCCGACAGACCGCTCAGCGAGCAGCTCCCGATTTCGGGACGCACCGAGGAGGGTGCCCACTTCTGTCTGCTCGAACTCCCAAATTTCGGCGTGCTCGCAATCGGCAAACACGGCGGCCGGGTCGACGAGATCACCCGGTCAGCACTCCGACCGCTCAACGAAAAGCTCGCCGAAGCCTGCCGGAGCAAACTGATCGAAACACAGCACCGTATCGAGCGCAACCGCTTCGAGGCGGTGTTCGATGCGATTCCCGAGCCGGTCGTCAACACCGTCATCGACGACGACGGAATCGAGCGCGTCAAACACGTCAACACCCCGTTCGAGGAGACGTTCGGCTACAGCGCGGCGGCAACCCACGGCCGACCGATCGGCGCGCTCGTCACCCCAGTCGTCACTGGCGGCAGCGGGTTCGAGGTCGCAGCCGACGAGGGCGACGAATCGGAAACGTTCGCGACAGCCGACAGTGCGGCCGATTTCCTCGTCCGGCGGGTTGCGGTTGGCGGTCCCGAAGCCGACGAGTACATCCATCTGTACGTCGATATTTCGGTTCACAAACAGCACCAGCGGGAGCTCGAACGCTACGAACGACTCGTCGAGAACATCCCGGTCGGCGTCTACCGGACGACGCCAGGCCCGGACGGCGAGTTCCGTCTCGTCAACCAGGGGCTCGTCGATATCCTGGAGGCCGACTCGGCCAGCGAGTTCGAGACGCTGTCGGTCTCGGAGCTGTACGCTGATCCCACAACTCGCGAGCAGTTCAGCGACCTACTGGCCGAGCAGGGCTCGGTCGACGGCATCGAACTCGAGTTCCAGACGCTCAAGGGGAACCCGATCTGGGTGGCAGTCACCGGCCGCGCAGTCGAAGAGGACGGCGAGACAGTCTTCGAGTTGGCACTCCAGGATATCACCGAACGAAAGGAACGCCAACAGCAGCTTGCCGTGCTCAACCGGGTGTTGCGTCACAACCTTCGGAACGCGATGAACGTCATCAGGGGCAACACCCAGCTACTCAGCGAGGCGGTCGGCACACAGCACCACCCCCAGATCGATGCCATCGAACAGCGCGTCGCGAACCTCGAACAGCTGAGTAACAAGGCGGGGACGATGCGCTCGCTGTTCGACCAGGGCCGAGAGGTGACCGCCACCGTCGAGATGAGCGATCTGTTGGACGAACTGAAAGCCGACTTCCAGTCGTCGTATCCCAGCGCCTGCTTTCGGGTCGAGGCGTTCGATCCGGTTTCGGTGCAGGCGGACGTGCGACTCAAAATGGCGCTCCTGGAGCTGATCGACAACGCGGTTGTCCACAACACCGAGCCCGAACCGGCGGTCAGCGTGGCGGTGTCGCCAGCCGAGTCGAAACCGCCGGACTGCTGGGTCGATATCACGATTACCGACAACGGACCGGGGATTCCCCCCGAGGAGTGGCAGACGATCGAAACCGGCGAGGAGACGCCGCTTCATCACGGCACCGGGCTCGGACTCTGGTTAGTTTACTGGACGGTCTCGCTGCTCGGCGGCGAGATCGCGATGTCGACAGTCGAATCCGGCTCGCAGATCGTCATAACGCTCCCGCGTGCGACAACCGAACAGCCGGCCAACTGACATAAGACGATGGAGCCCGTGCGGCTTTGTATGCCACAGATCGAACTCGACGAGGAGACGATCGGCCGGCTTGATGGCCTCCGCGAGACCGACGAAAGCTACGACGAGATCGTCACCGAACTCCTCAACATTTACGAAGTCGAAGAGCTCACCCTGTTTCGAAGCGGCGACGGCTAATCCTGCGCCTCGAGATACGCGACTCTAGCCTGCTCGAAGCTATCGGTTTCGACGAGATGCGACTGTAGCGCGTCGGCATACTCCCCGGTAAGGCGTTCGGCAGCCGCCAGTTTCTCCTGGTCGACTCCCTCACTGTCGCCCCCGCCAAACCCAAGTACGGATTTCAGCGAATCAAGCAGCCCGCCGCCCGAATCAGTAGCCGAGCCACCTGGCCGCCCGCCCATCGCGGCCGTCTGGCTGCGGATCGACTCCAGCTCGGGGATGATCGAGGCGACGTTCTCCGTGTTGGCGACGATCCGTGCAGCCTCGGGATCGTCGGCGTTCTCGATTTCGAACTCGGTTGCGGTCATAATCAGTCCCCACTCGGCGTTGGTGAACTGCGAGGCCTGGACACGATCGGTGAACTGCTGGTCGACAGTCATCCGGTGGCCGACGATTGCGTCCGTCCAGTTGCTCATGGGTGTGGTAGGGACGCCTGCCGTATCAGCGTATCGAGACGGGCGAAAAAGTATGACTCATAGGTACTGGACGCTTACACCGAGTATGGACCAGCTACCACGTCGGCGAACCGTACTCGGTGCGATTAGTGGCGGCCTAACGGTCGCTGTTGCGGGCTGTCTTGGCGGTGACGACGAGGAGATCGAAGCCGACACCTACGGCGATTGGTTCCAGGGTGCCCGGAACTTCGAGGGGACGGTCGACGAAACCGACAGCGACGAGGTGACGGTTATGGTCGGAGCTAACGAAGGGCTCTCCTATGATCCAGCCGCCGTCAGAATCACCACGGGCACGACAGTCGTCTGGGAGTGGACCGGTCTTGGAGGAAGCCACGACGTCGTTGAAGAAGACGGCGTCTTCGAAACTGATCGGTACGTCGAGGAGGGCCACACTTTCAGCCACACCTTCGAGGAGTCAGGTGTCTATCGGTACGTCTGTACCCCACATCAGGCACAGGGTATGTTCGGTGCCGTCGACGTCGTCGAGGAGTAGTCACTCACTACTGTCGCCGTCCCACAGCGTATCGAACCCATCTCCGCAGAGCCCGTCGCCTGGCGGCACCGTCGCCCGCCCCTCAGAGATGTCGACTGGATCTTCGGCGAGATCGCTTTCGAGCAGCGATCCGGTCGCCAGGCCACACGCAGTTACGTCTGGGATCGCCGCGGCGACGTGGACGGCGGCTGTTCTGGCGATAACCGCGTCGATGGTGGTGGTGACAACCGGTGTGAGGCCAGCTTCCCGTGCGCGCACGGCTAGCTGGACCGCCCGCGTTGGCCCGCCGACGGCCATCGGTTTGATAACGACCACATCCGCTGTCCGCGCCTCGATTATCTCCGTAAGCGAGTGTGTCGCCAGCGACTCATCAACCGCGATATCTGTGCCGCGCCCACGTAGGGCGGCCAGCCCGTCGAGCTTGTCGGCTGCAAGCGGCTGTTCGAGGTATTCGATATCATAGTCTGCGATCCCTTTGAGCACACGCGTAGCCTGGGCCCGCGTCCACGCGCCGTTGGCATCCAGCCGGATTCGGGCGCGCTCGCCGACCCCGCTGGCGACAGCTCGGACGCGTTCAATATCTGATCCGATAGTTCTGGAGCCGACTTTGAGTTTGAGCCACTGGTATCCGTTCTCGATGGCGGTGGTCGCCGCCGAGACGGTGGCTTCGATGTCGCCGTCACCGATGGTGGCGTTGAGTGGGACGGAATCGGGCACCGTTCCACGAATCTCGGCCTGGTGACGAAGGAGGGCGGCCAGCGGTTGGCTCTCGCGGCGGGCACGTGCATCACAGCGGGCGAGATCAACCGCATGCGCCGCGGCGGGCCTCCTTGTGGGATCGGGAAGTTCGGGAACGCCGTCGCGCTCGTCATTGCTCGCGATCGATTCGAGTGTGCGGTGGCAGTCCTCGTAGGATTCGGTCCACCCTGCCAGGGGCGTTGCTTCGCCGATCCCCTGCTGGCCGTCGACTGAGCATCCAACCAGCAGCCCCTGTCGGTCGGTGATCTCTCCGGCAGCAGTGCCGAGCGGCGAATTCAACGCGACTGAAAACGGGCTGAGCCACATCAGAGTGCCAACCCGACCCCGAACAAAAGCGAGTAGGCCGCCAGCAGCTTGCCGGTAGTCTCCAACGCAGGGTTCAGCGCGGCTCCTGATGTGTGTGTCCAGACTGTTCGTGTGACCACCATGGCGACCGGGAGCGTAAGCAGTGGTAACAGCACCGCAAGCGACCATCTCTCGCCTAACCAGAGCCAAACGGGGATTAGATACGCCAGGCCGAACAGGCCGGTGTACTCCAGGCGACTCACCCGGTAGCCGAACCTGACGGCGAGCGTTCGCTTGCCGGTGGTAGCGTCCTCGCTGCGGTCTCGGATATTGTTGACAACCAGGATGTTCGTCGAGATCGCGGCGACTGGGAGGCTCGCTAGCAACGCCGTCCAGGAGACCGTCCCTGGCGGAATCGTCGTCGAAAGCGGCGCGGCGAGGACGGCGGCGGCCTGGACGTAGTAGGTACCGACTACCGCGACGACGCCAAAAAAGACGAACACGAAGAGATCGCCTAACCCGTGGTAACCCAGTGGATACGGACCGCCAGTGTAGGCGATTCCTGAGGCGACCGAGACGAGCCCAATGATGAGAATCGGTAGCCCGCCGATGTAGACGAGATAGCTCCCGACAACAATAGCTGCGGCGAAGGTGAGATACATCGCCTGTTTGACGCGCTCGGGAGCGATAATGCCCGACTGTGTGACCCTGGTAAACCCCTCGCGAGCCTCAGTGTCGGCACCCTGGATGGCGTCGTAGTAATCGTTGGCGAAGTTCGTCCCGATCTGGATGAGTGCTGCACCGACAAAGGCCGCAATCAGCGGCACCAGCGCGAAGACACCGTCAGCCCACGCCAGGCCGCCTCCGACGACGATCGGCGCGGCCGCAGCCGGCAGCGTCTGGGGTCGGGCCGCTGCGAGCCATGCGCGCGTTCCTGACAGTTCAGTCCCGCTCATTACCGTTCTTCGGGTCGCCGGGAGAGTGAATGTTCGGATTTTCTCATGGAGTTGCGGCAGTTTCGCCGACTGAATAAATACTTACTCGAAATATAATAAATTTATTGTATCGGCATTTGAATAGCCTGAGACTGCCGTTTCCGAACGCCAGTACTATTTAGGGTTGCAGATAGAAGCCGGGGTATGGTCAACTACGACTCACTCCACGATCCGAACGCGGAGTACACCATGCGGGAGCTGTCGGCCGAGACGATGGGCGTGACGGGCGAACGTGGCGGCAGCCGCGATGTCGAGATCACCGACGTACAGACGACAATGGTCGACGGGAACTTCCCGTGGACACTTGTTCGGATTTATACTGACGCGGGCATCGTTGGGACGGGCGAAGCCTACTGGGGTGCGGGCGCACCGGAACTCATCGAGCGGATGAAACCGTTCGTCGTCGGCGAAAACCCACTCGATATCGACCGACTCACCGAGCATCTCGTCCAGAAGATGTCCGGTGAGGGTTCGCTTGGCGGTGTCACTGTCACCGCGATCTCGGGCATCGAGGTCGCGCTCCACGATCTGGCGGGCAAGATCCTCGACATCCCTGCCTACCAGCTGTTAGGCGGTAAGTACCGCGACAAAGTCCGCGTCTACTGTGACTGCCACACTGCCGACGAGGCCGACCCCATTGCCTGTGCTGACGAAGCCGAACGAGTTGTCGAAGAGTTGGGCTATGACGCTCTCAAGTTCGATCTGGATGTGCCATCAGGCCACGAGAAAGACCGGGCCAACCGCCATCTTCGCGGCGTCGAGATCGACCACAAGGTCAGCATCGTTAAAGCCGTCACCGAACGCGTTGGCTCGCGGGCTGACGTAGCGTTCGACTGCCACTGGACGTTCTCCGGTGGGAGTGCCAAACGACTCGCCAGCGCGCTCGAACCGTACGACGTCTGGTGGCTCGAAGACCCAGTGCCGCCGGAGAACCACGACGTCCAACGCGAGGTCACCCAGTCGACCTCGACGCCGATCGGCGTCGGCGAGAACGTCTATCGGAAACACGGCCAGCGGCGACTGATCGAAAATCAGGCGGTCGACATCATCGCCCCTGACATGCCGAAAGTCGGTGGCATGCGCGAGACGCGGAAAATCGCGGACCTCGCGGACATGTACTACGTGCCAGTCGCGATGCACAACGTCGCCTCACCGGTTGCGACGATGGGGTCGGCCCACGTCGGGGCGGCAATTCCGAACTCGCTTGCGGTCGAGTACCACAGCTACGAACTCGGCTGGTGGGAGAACCTNGTCGAAGAGGACGTGATCGAAGACGGCTACATCGAGATTCCNGAGAAACCGGGGCTCGGTGTGACGCTCGANATGGACGTNGTCGAAGAACACATGGTCGACGGCGAGACGCTCTTCGACGAGGCGTGAGCCTCGTCGAGCCAGTGAATCTTCGATTCACCCGAAGCATAGCTTCGTCGGACCAGTAAATCACTTATTTGCGCTGCGTGACTGAGTAACGCGAACTCACGCTCGTAGCGCTCTGCTCTACGGTGTTCGACGAATCCCCCCACCCACGAGCTACCAAGCGGGGTATTTCGACTTCGAGTTGGATCTCGGCGGTCGACCCTGATTTACTCTCCACTGCTGAGGTGCTCGCCGAGCGTGCTGCTTGATTGCTCCACGGC
>SL_4KL_010_BRINEDRAFT_10002675_pt1 | contig 10084 bp, 9 predicted proteins | sample SodLak_010_BRINE_2_FD_10664 | JGI IMG/M metagenome (IMG submission 10664) | reverse complement strand
CCCCGTACCCCACGTTTTTGCATCCCGCGACCACACCTCGCGACCACACATCTTGCGACCCACACCTCGCGACCACACCTCGTGACCCACACCTCGCGACCGCGAGATGTGCGGCCGCGCATCTATTCATGTTACCTCACACGTCCGCAGTGGCGCGCCCGCTCGCGCCCTTTTAAGGGCGCGAGCGGCCCGCGAGGGACGCAGCGGTCGCGGCACGCGACCGCTGCGAGGCTGGGGAGGTGTGAGGTGCGGATCGGTGCTGTGCGGTTGCGGACGTGGCTCTGAGCGAGCGTCACCGAACACAGATCAACGGGGGATGGAACACGTCGACCCCAGAAACAGTCGGAAATACCACCGACCGCTGCAAACGACCTACTTAAAACGGGCCCTTCCCGCCGCCCATCATATCGCCGAGGCCGCCGCCGCCCTCGCCACCCATCTTCTTCATCATCCGCTGCATGTCGCCCTCGCCCATCCCTTGGAACTGACCGATCGTCTGTTCCATCATGCTGTGCTGTTCGAGGAGCTGACGGACCGTCTCCTCGTCGGTACCGGAGCCACGAGCGATCCGCTGAGTTCGAGACTGACCGACGACGCGGGGGTTCTCCAACTCCTCGTCGGTCATCGAGTCCATGATGCGCTCGAACCGCCGCATCCGGTCTTGGGTGACGTCCATCGCGTCGTCCGGAAGCTGATCCATCATCCCGCCGCCCATGCCGGGGATCATGTCCATCACCTGATCGAGCGGCCCCATCCGGTTCATCGCGTCCATCTGCTTTTTCATGTCCTTCAGGGTGAACTCCCCCTGAAGGAGCTGTTCGGGGTCCCAATCTTCGTCCTCCTCTTGGGCCTCCGCCATCGCGCGCTCGACGCGCTCGGAGAGCTGCTTGAGGTCGCCCATCCCGAGCAGCCGAGAGATGAACCCGGAGGGCTCGAACCGTTCGATATCCTGAACCGTCTCTCCGGTTCCGAGGAAGGCGATAGAGGAGCCGGTCTCGTTGACCGCAGTCAGGGCACCGCCACCCTTCGCCGTCCCGTCGAGCTTGGTGATCATCACACCCTCGATGCCGATCGATTTCTCGAACTGGCGGGCCTGCTCTTTCGCGCCCTGACCGATCGCCGCGTCGAGCACTAACAGGGAGCGGTCGGGGTCGACGACGCGCTCGATCTCCTCGATCTCCGCGATCAGGTCGTCTTCGAGCGCGTGTCGGCCCGCGGTGTCGACGATGTGGACATCGGCGTCTGCGGTCTCGTCGAGGCCGGTCCGGGCGATGTCGACCGGATCATCGTTGTCGGGATCGCCGTAGAACTCGACTTCGGCGCGCTCGCACATCTGTTTCGCCTGATCGTACGCGCCCGGTCGGAAGGTGTCGGTCTGGATGACGGCGGGACGGAGCCCCTTCTTCGAGAACCACCACGCCATCTTGGCGGCAGACGTCGTCTTTCCCGACCCCTGCAGACCGGCGAGCAGGATCGTCTGGTTCTCTAAAGGGAGGTCGGTTGAGTCGCCGACGAGCGCGACCATCTCCTCGTACACGATCTTGAGGACGTGGTCTTTCGCCGTGGTGCCGCCCGGCGGCTCCTCTTCCAGCGCACGGGATTTGATCGAGTCCGACAGCTCCATCACGAGGGAGACGTCGACGTCGGCGGAGAGGAGCGATCGCTGGATCTCCTTGACGATCTCCTCGACATCGCTCTTCGACAGCCGGCTCTTCCCTTGGAGCTTGTCGAGGCTGCTCCGCAGGGAGCTTCCGAGGTCGTCGAGTACCATCTTACCGGAGATTGGCGGGCCACGCGGTAAAGGCTTTGTTCGTCGGCGGGGCGAGCGGCGGCTATCTCACTAGTCGGAGCGCGTAGCCACCCGATCGACGATCGGCGGAGCGAGACCCACCGCGACGACAGCGAGGACGGCGCCGGCGACGACATCGGTCGCCCAGTGGATTCCGAGGGCCATCGTAGAGAGCACGATAGAGACCGCGAGCACCGTCGCGAGACCGAACCACCGTCGGAACTCTGTGCGGGTCCCGGCCGCAACGAGGAGGACGGTGATCGATAGCGACGCGTGAAGCGACGGGAACACGTTCGTGTTCGTGTTCACCAGAGCGGTGATCGCCGTGATATCGGGAACGAGTTCTAGCAGCGGCGCGTCCGCGCTGGTGCCGTCGCTCGCGCGGTCGGCGTTTCGCGGCCCGTAAGCGACGACCAACGCGTAACAGACGACTGCGATTGCGTAGTTGACGGCGTACGCGACCACGAGCGACGCGAGGGGGCGAACGCGCTCAGCGAAGAGGTACACGACGAGAGGGGTGAGCAGGAGGATGGCATAGCCAACGACGTAGACGGCGGAGAAGTACAGCATCGTAACGTCCGGCAACGATCCCTGAAACGTCGTGACAAGGTCTCCTTCCACCGCGTACAGCGTCGTCGTCGCGTCGAACCCATAGTCGTGAGAGAACTGTTCGATCCGGTCCTGAAGCCCTTTGTTCATCGCGAGAACGAACGCGAGGGCGGCGAGAAACGGCGCGACCGTGCGAACGCGCCGTCGAAACCAAGGCGTCTGGGTTCGGACGGTTCGAAGCCGCTCGACGCCGACACAGAGCCAGCACGCAGCGGCGACTCCAGCGGTGACAGCCGCGAGCAACAGGCTCACCAGGAGGACAACAGAGAGCGTGATCACGCGTTATCGATCGAGCGGTCTCTGGAATCTTGAACTCACCGGTGTGAAACGGCGCTTACTGTTCGACGAGCCGGGCGCCGGACGGGTGTGTATGACAGACGGTGGGATCGTAGCCGGCGTCCGAAAGCCCGGTTCCGAGCGCGAAGACGGTGCGTCCGAGCATTGCCATGGCAGCCCCGTCCACGTCGCCGTCGGCCACCACCTCGACCGCCTCGATCGCCTCCGCAACCTCGGGAACGAGGAGGTCGGCTTCTACCGCAAACGCCCGCGCTGCGGCCATCAGCGTCGGGAGCCGCGGGTCCGATCGCAGTCGGTCGAGCGCCCGCTCGCCGGCCGCCGAGAGGGCGGTCGTATCGCCGCCGAGGACCGCCTCTGTCGACAGCTCACCGAAGGTGGTGTACTCCACGCGCGTCCGCGACGGGATCCCGTCGAGTTCGCCGGTTCCCGGTGCCCCCGGCTCCAGGCGGATTGGGATCCCGCCACGGGCCTGCGCAACGACATCGCCGAGACCGGTGCCGCGACTCACCTCAGCCTCGTGAGCGATCCGGATGAGCTCGTTTTCGGAACACCCGCAGTCGAACGCCTCGTTCGCGGCGATGGCCGTCCCAAGCGCTGCGGCACCGGAAACGCCGAAGCCGGCTCCGATCGGGAGGTCGCTTTCGACGGCGAGGGCGACGCCGCTACCGTCGGCGAGCTCTTCCGAGCTACAGTCGGCGAACCCCTCCGAACCGCTGTTCTCGCTACGAGAGAAGCCAAGCGCAGAAAGGACGTCCTCGGCGGCTCCAATCGTTCCTGGGTCGCCGTCAATCGTCCGAGCGGCTGTCGAAGCAGTCGCGTCCGCTGCCGAAACTCGGACCGTAACGCCGTCCGTCAGTGTTACCCCCGCACCGCGAGACCCGGCCGCAGCCGGCCTCTCGTCCGGATGTGCGCTAAAGAAGGCGGTAACGTGACCGGGGACAAACGCGGCTGCCCGCTGCCTGCTCATGTCCGATCGGAGGGATGGGTGTCGATTAACCGTTGTTATCCGCGACGACGGACCGACACACCGCAGCCAGTAAATACCACCCACGCAAAACGCGACTGTATGTGGACTCAGCTTCGTCCCGTTCTCGCTGCCGTGTTGGCGATGCTGTTTCCCGGACTCGGCCACGTTGTTTTGCGCCGCTGGAGACGAGCGCTGCTGTGGTTCCTCACCATCATGGGCGGCGGCGTGGCGCTGCTACTACTATATGAGGTGGACGTTGCGAGCTCAGGAAACTCCCCGACGGAGGCGGCCGCTGCGCTGCCGATCGACGTCGCCGTTCCGCTTCTTCTGTTGTACGCGCTGTCCGCGCTCGACGCCTACCTCGTCGGACGGGCCGATATCGGCGAGCAGAAACGGGCAGACGCCACGGCAGAGGCGATCCGGCGGCGCACAGCGAACGCCGACGACGGGAGCCGACCCGACAGGACGACTCCACCGGTCGCCGCCGTCACGGAAGACGACGGCGAACCGCCAGAAGTCGAGTGTCCCGTCTGCGGGAAAGAGACCGACGCAGAGCTCGATTTCTGTCACTGGTGTACCGAACCGCTCCCGTGGGCGAATTCGGAGTAGGTGCTCTGGCCGTCAGTCGGCGAGGTACCGAGGAAAGCGGCAATCCGCGCTCCGAGCGTCGTTATCTGCCGAATAGTCGCTCGGCGTCTTCGGCCTGTCGACGATAGATCCCTCTCCCTTTCAGCCGCGGGATCTCGTGTCGATACAGCGTCTCTGTCTCACAGTCGAAGATGAGCGGAAAGACGTTGGTCCGGCGACGTGCGACCGTGTACGACTCCATCGCTGCAACGAGTGACTGGCCGGCACCCGACACCGCGAAAGCGACGTAACCGATCGGCGTGGTCGGGCCGTGTCGGTCGTCGACTTGCGCAACGAGAACCGCCCGAAAGTCGTCGGCGACGCCGGTGATGTCGGCCGGACCGGGGTCAGCGTCGTCGACGACCGTCGCGAGCAGTGCCACCTCGCCGAGAGAACTGTCGTCGGCGCGCGTCATCCACACCGGGTCGAAGCCGTCTGTGTACTCGTCGACCACGTCGAAGCCGTGCGCACGCCGATTCGCAACGACCTCGTCGCGATACTGGATCGGGTCCATAAACTGTTCACAACCCCCATGATAAAAAATGCCATACACAGTGGTGGACTCAGGAGACGAGCGTCAGCGATCACAGCGATCAAGCCGATCGGATGAGGAGTCACACAGCAATCGTGAGCGATCGTGGCCCTCACGACCAGCCGTTCTGATCCGAGCCAGCGCAGATCTGAAATGAAGGTGTGGTGTTTTCAAGCGGATATCTGCAATGTTCATCCATTCATTTTGATCCATAATGAAACACCAACAATTCAATTGGATATCAGGTAGACATCGCTACAAAAAGGTATATATAAGNGAGGGGCAAGGAGCAATATATGTCTTCGGGAAACCGTAGTCGACGCGAGTTCATTAGGGTAGCTGGAGCGACCGGGGCAGTCGGACTGTCCGCCTCATTTGCCGGCTGTGCCGACGATGGGGATTCGGGCGAATCAGTGGAGGGCGCTGAAGAGCTCGGTGAGCAGCTCGGCGAGATACAGTTCCTTGCACCGACGTCCGGTGTGAATGCGTTCCGGAACGAGCTAGCCGGGATCGTCGCCGAAAACTGGGAGGAGATCGGCTTCGAAGTCGACCTCAACGAGATGGAGTTCGGCGCGCAAGTCGACCAGGGAGTCGTCCAGCAGGACTTCGACGCCTCGCTCCTCGGGTGGGGCGGCACGCCCGAGCGGATCGATCCGCACACGTTCATCTACGATATGCACCACTCGGACAACACCGGGGAGGGCGGCCGGAACACGCCCGGCTACTCGAACCCCGAGTACGACGAGTTGGCCGAACTGCAGGTCACACAGCCCGACGAGGACGAACGGCAGCAGACCGTCTACGAGGCACAGGAGATTCTCGCCCGCGACCAGCCCCGGACGTACATCGCCAACGAAGGCGGGATGCATCCGTACGCGAGCGCTCGAGTCGAGAACATCGAGCCGACCCTCGGTGAGGGGCTCAACTCCTTCTGGAACATGATCAGCGTCACCCCGACCGACGGCGACGGTACCGTGACGATGGGGTACCCCTCCGAGATCATCTCGCTGAACCCGATGCAGGACCTGGCGACGCCGGACCGGCAGTTCGTTCGGCTGCTGTACGATCAGCTGTTCCGCATCGGCCCGGACGGGCTTCCGCAGCCGTGGCTCGCCGCCGACGAACCCGTCATCGAGAACGACGGCATGACGTACACGGTCGAGATCCGGGACGACGTCACGTTCCACGACGGCGAGGATCTCACCATCGACGACGTGGAGTTCACCTACGAGCTGTACGCCGACTCGCCGACGTACAGCGGTCTCGTCGACGTCATCGAGAGCGTCGAGACGTCTGGCAACGAGATCACGTTCACTCTCGGCGAGCCGTACGCACCGTTCACCGCGAACGTGCTCGGGCAGGTGTACATCTTCCCTGAGCACATCTGGGGCGACGTCGACCCCGAGGACCTCGCTGACTTCGAGGACCCCAACTGGATCGGGAGCGGTCCATTCCAGTTCGACGACTGGGAGCGGCAGTCCGAACTTCAGCTCAGCGCGTTCGATGACCACTTCAACCCGCCGAACACGGACCGGTTCATTCGGATTCCCGGCGCCGACGTCTCACAGCTCATCGGCGACTTAGAGGCCGGACAGATCGACTTCGTTGGCGCGGTTCCCCAGCCCGCGACGCTCAGCCGGATCGAGGATGACGACGACCTCGACAGCGCACCGTTCGAGGACATCGGCTACGTGAAGATCGCGTACAATCTCCGTCGCGACCCGTACGAGGACCGCGCAGTCCGCCGCGCGCTCTCGTACTGCGTCCCGAAAGAGGAGTACGTCGAGTTCATCCGCGACGGGATGGGAACGGTCACGGACTCCACAATCTCAGAGCACAACGAGTTCTGGCACAACCCCGACGTCGAGCAGTTCCGGCTGGACCTCGACGCCGCTCGCCAGGAGCTCGCCGACGCGGGCTACGGGTGGGACGAGGACGGGATGCTCCACTACGGCGCCGACCAGTAGGCACAGCCGACCATTCGGTCGCACCGTCACGATCTGAAATACCTCCAACATATCAATCAAAACCGTGTTTCGACATCGTAACGCACAACACACCCGGACGGGGGTGAGCGACGCGTGGGACTGAGAGAGTTTGTCGTCCGGCGTCTCGTTCAGCTCGTCTTCACGTTCTGGGCGTTCTTCACGCTCCTGTTCGTCCTGTTCCGTCTCGTCCCGGGAGACCCGACATCGATGTTCCTTCTCGATGGGATGACCCCGGAGCAGCGCGAACAACGCATCGCCGAGCTCGGGCTGGACCAGCCGTTACACATCCAGTACGTGAGCTACATCGAACAGCTGTTGACCGGCGACTTCGGTCAGTCGTTCATCTACCGCGAGCCGGTGATCGACATCATCGTCGTCCGGTTTATGAACACCATCGTGCTGATGGGCACTGCGCTGTTTTTTGCGTACCTCATCGGCGTCACGTTCGGCGCGCTGATGGGTTGGTGGCGCGGCTCCCGCTTCGAGCGAGGCGGCATCATCGTCACCCTCATCGCGCGGTCCTCGCCGGAGTTCTGGGTCGGGATCGTATTGCTCTCGGTGTTCGTCTTCTGGCTCGGTTGGTTCCCCTCCAGCGGAATGCGAGCCACCGGCGGGGAGCTCGGAGGCGGGTTCTTGCAGCGGTACGGCTCGATCGACTTCCTCCGGCACCTCTTTTTGCCGGCGCTCACCGGCGCGATCGTCTACTTGGCGACACCGACGCTGTTGATGCGAAGCACGATGCTCGACGTATTAAAAGCCGATTTCGTCGAGATCAAGAAGGCCGAAGGATTGCCGGAGATGACCGTACTGTACAAGCACGCCGCGAGAAACTCCGTGCTGCCGCTCGTCACCGTGATGGCGATCGCGACCGGCGCCGCGATGGGCGGCTCCGTCGTCATCGAGACCGTCTTCAACTGGCCCGGAATGGGTCGTGAGATGGTGCGGGCCGTGAACACTAACGATTACCCGATCGCGATGGCGGCGTTCTTCCTTATGGGATCGGTCGTGATCCTCATGAACTTCGTCGCCGATCTCGCGTACGTGTACCTCGATCCCCGGGTGGAATACGAATGAGCACTGACACAGATACGACACCGCAAGGCGCGGTTACCGGCCTCGAAAAGCGGATCGAACAGCTCCGAGATGGCGTTGGGGTATTTAAAGGCGATCGGCTGGGCCAGATCGGTATCGCGCTCATCCTCGTGTTCGTTTTCGTCGGCGTCTTCGCTCGACCGATCACGATCGAGTTCCTCAACGTCACCATTCCGGGGCTCGCCCCCCACGATCCGAACGCTCGCGCCGTCGGCGGTCGCTTGGAGCCGCCATCGCTCGCGCATCCGCTGGGAACGACACAGCTCGGCCGCGACGTGTTCTCACAGCTGATCGCCGGCACCCGCGTGACGCTTCTAGTCGGGAGCCTCGCCGCGTTCATGGCCGTGTTCATCGGCACGAACGTCGGACTCATAAGCGCCTACTACGGCGGCTGGGTCGACGACGTGTTGATGCGGATTACCGACATCGTCTACGCGGTGCCGTTCCTCCCGTTCGCGATCGTCCTCGTCGCCATCGTCGGCAGCAGCATCGTCAACATCATCGGCGCGATCGTGTTGATCCTCTGGCGATCGACCGCCCGGGTGATCAGATCGCAGGTGTTGAGCCACAAACAACGCCCGTACGTCGAGAGCGCCGAAGCGATCGGCGCGAGCGACATCCGGATCATGTACAAACACATCCTCCCCAACGTGCTGCCGCTGGCGTTCCTGTACGCCGCGTTCGCGGTCGGCTACGCCGTCATCGCGGAGGCCAGCCTCTCGTTCCTCGGCTTTGGGGACCCGAACATGCTGTCGTGGGGCGAGATGATCTTCACCGTATACACCGCAGACGCCATCCGACAGGCGTGGTGGTGGGTGTTCCCGCCGGGGATCGCCATCACGCTGTTCGTGATGTCCGTGTTCTTCATCGGCCGGACGCTGGAGAAAGTGATCAACCCCGAACTGAGACATCAAGAATGAGTTTACTCGATATCACCGACCTGAAGACGTACTACCGGGCCGAGGGCGGTTGGGTCCGCGCGACCGACGGCGTGTCGCTGTCGATCGACCGCGGCGAGACCGTCGGACTCGTGGGCGAATCGGGCAGCGGAAAGACGACGCTCGCGAAGTCGATCATCCGGCTGTTTCCCGACAACGCGGAGATACACGGCGGATCAATCGACTACGACGGGACCGAGATCACGGAGCTCACCGATAAAGAGCTTCGCCGCCGGATCCGATGGCAAGAGATCTCGATGATCCCGCAGAACGCGATGAACGGATTCGACCCGGTTTACACCGTCGGTCAGCAGATCGTTCAGGTGATTCGTCACCACGAGGACGACACCTCGAAGGCGGCGGCCAGAGAGCGGGCCCGCGACCTCTTCGACGAACTGGGGATCGAACCCGACCGGATCGACGACTACCCGCATCAGTTCTCCGGCGGCATGGCCCAGCGAGCGATGATCGCCCTTGCGCTCGCGCTCGGACCAAGCCTCGTGTTGGCCGACGAGCCGACCACCGCGCTCGACGTCGTCATTCAAGACCGAATCTTAGAGACTATCAAGGAGAAACAGGCCGAGATCAACAGCGCGATGATCATGATCACCCACGACATGTCGGTCGTCTCGGAGACGTGCGACCGCATCGCGGTGGTGTACGGCGGGCGGGTCATCGAGATCGCCGACGCAGAGACGATCATTACGAACCCCCGGCACCCGTACACGCTCGGGCTCCGGAACGCGTTCCCAGACATCAGCGACGACGACCAGGAGCTGATCTCCATTCCGGGCACGCCGCCGGACCTGGTCGATCCCGACGAAGGCTGCCGCTTTGCGCCGCGGTGTCCGTTCGCCGAAGAGGAGTGTTGGGACGTGACGCCCGAACCGCAGGAGTACGAGCCGGGTCACCTCGTCGAGTGCCACCGAGCCGACGAGATCGACCACCTGCAAGCGGCGGCCGGAAAGAAGTCGACGTGGCAAGACCAAGAGATCGGAACGCGAGACGCGGCGCCCGACGGTGGGGTGGTCGATGACGGCGCGGTCGATGACGGCGCGGTCGATGACGGCGTGGTTGACGCGCTCCCCGACGCGGCAGCGGATCCCGCAAACGGAGGTGACGACGATGAGTGAGCGGCCGAGCGAGACGACGAATCGCATCGACGACACCGAGACGTACAAGCTGGAAGTCGAGAATCTCGAGAAGCATTTCCCGGTCAACACCGGGATCGTCTCTCGAATTCTT
>SL_4KL_010_BRINEDRAFT_10002674_pt1 | contig 10084 bp, 9 predicted proteins | sample SodLak_010_BRINE_2_FD_10664 | JGI IMG/M metagenome (IMG submission 10664) | reverse complement strand
GGAAGGGGGGACGCCCAGCTGGGCCGCGCCTGCCAGCATGGGGGCAGGCCATGATGCTATGCCGCCGCGCTGGGCTTCGTCGGCGCTCCGTGCCGCGCCACCCGCGTTCCTTGAGCCTCCTGGTGGAAGAGGGCCGGGGGCCTGGTGCGAGAGCGTAGCAAGGCGCGCGCTGGTGCTGGCCGCGTAGTTGCTCAGCTGCCGGGCGCGCTGCGCATCCAGCGCCTCGGCCGCCGCCGGGCCTGCGGCCTGCTGGCCAGGGGCTGGGGAGTGGGAAGAGGGCCGCGCAGCAGGGTCCAGGTGAGGAATACGCTTGCCTGGCTGCGTCTGCGTCTGCGTCTGCGTCTGCTGCTGCGCGGCCTTGGCGCTCCTCACCAACAGCTGGGTGAGGTGCGTGAGCATGGCGCTGCAGTGCTTCATGTTCATGCGCGCCCCGTACCTGCAAGTAGTTGAGCCCCCAGACACGACATGGCTCTGCGCCTCTGCCTCTGCATGTGCTTGGACACCACACATACACATGCACAACTCACAACACACAAACACATGCATGCACCCATGCATGCGCACATCGCAATCGATGCATACTAACAGAAGGGGGAATGGCAAATTACTGCTCTTCATTCAGGAGGCGAGGAGCACGCTCTGATGTGATCCAAAAGTCCTACAGCTGGACGCCCAAGGCAGCAGGCGTGCTTCATCACTGTTGCACCCACTTGCTGTGTGTGAGCGACAGGGCCTGCCACGAGTTGCAGCTCTTTATCTGCTGCATGATGAGGCGTCCCTCGTTGGCTGCATGCACCTCAGACTTCAGTGGCTGCGCCATGTGCCAAGTCATGACCTGAGGAACATGGAGCAGCAGAGGCGAGCAGGGCAGCAACTTCACCACCTGCGTGTTTTCGTGCTCGAGACAGCAAGGTAACTGGCAAGCTTTTCTTGCATTAAAAACTGACACCATTGGCTCTTGCCCTTACTTGGCTCCTCATGCTTCCTGCATGGATGGCAGCGCCTGCCTCCTGCCGCTCTTGTGGCGTCTTCAGCGCGCCAGCCGCAGCCTTGCTGCTGAGGTTGCTGGTACCCTGGAGCAATAATGATTTGGAGGAATTTCAAATGTATTCTAGCACTTGGCTGCTGCATTGGAGCTGTTGCCATCATGGCAGTGCGCAGAGGAAGAGGGAAGCAGCGTATACCTTTTTCTTCCTCCTTTTACAGCCATACAGCAGACCTTGTACAATACATCCAGAAGAAGCACCCCCTCTCGTCCGAGGGAAGCTGGATGCCCAACAGCATTCTCCCGGGATGCGTCCCGCACGCATCGTAACTCGGAGCCTGACTTTACATTGCTGTAGCCATTTTATAGATAACGAATACTTAATAAACATTAAGCCTGTAACATCGCTACTCACTTCGTGGACTTTGCCACTGCGGCATTTCTCCTTTTGTTTAACTAAATTTAAATTAATATACTTATTTCATTAGTTTCATGAACTTCTCCATGGGGATGATGCCCGTTCCGTCGATCCTCGGCGGCAAGGTGTTTCGGTCTTCGAAAATGCAGGACTGGTATAACTTGAAAATTTCCAGGACTTCTATGCAAAGACGGAAGTTTGGAAGGCCTGGATCCTTGGTCCTGGCCCGCGTGGGTAACAGCCGTCTGAGGGAGTCGGGCCGGTCAAGCACTGAAAGGTGGGTGCCATTGATTCCTTAAAGACTGATCAGTGCGGCCATCTGGATTAGGGTACGTATCCTAATCAAAGTGGCAACATCTATCTTGCGGAATCTCATCGAACTGGTACCGTACCAGTGGTACGATTTGAAGCTTCAAACATGTGCATGTCCCTCAAGTAAACGAGCTGAGACCTCAGCTTGCAAGTTCCAGATGCAAGCAGGCCTAGCCACTTGCACGAATCGCCAGCATCTTGAACTTTTAAGCAGATCTTTGCTGAGTGGCACAAATGTGCACAAGTCTAACGATCCAGCCTTGAATGACTGATACTAATCTGCCTGGTACATTCTCATTCCAGCAAGCAAACTGATGCCAGCGCTGTGTCTCACATGTGAGATACTCGTCTGTACAGACACATGTGTGCATGCGCATGTGTGCAATCTAGCTGGCTACATGCGTAAGCTTGTGAGAGCGTGAGATCCTTGTAGTAAAATTGAGCATGCACCAAGCTTGGCTTCAGCTTTCTTAGTGCAAGACGATCAGATGCACCTGGAATTGATTTATGTGGGTTTTGGTAATCTAATCATCATGATCAATGAAAAAAACAAACTTTGTGAGCCCTGATGCACGCAACTTACATGAATGATCGCTAGTGGCAGGGCAATTCAATCTTGAGTGGTGTGCTCTTTTGTTTGAGAGTCGTAAGCCCAAACAATGTTATCACGAAGGATGAATGTGGATCAGCAGTGATGATTCAGATTATGACATGAGTGCACTGTGGCAGGATCAATTACCGCACCCTGTAGCATCTGCAACACACAGGATGAACAGAGCTTGCAGTGCTTGTGCTTCTTTGAACTAGCGGGTTGCAGCATACCAGCCTAAATCACAGCCGCACCACAGACTCAAACATTCCACACATACGGCAATGTATGGGTTTATGATGAAGATAAATGGTAATTTCATCTTTTACCGAGTTGTGACACTGTTAATCATAGCTTGATTGCACTTAAAAGTACGCACTGTAGACAAGCTCTGCTGGTGTTGATTTACCTTCAAAATATGTTCTTTATTTTATGAATTGTGAAAATGCACGTGCTCCTTGGACACAATTGATACAATTACTCTAATTCATTCCTTGCAGTCAATGGATGGGGCTCCGCAGGAGCAGGAATAGGCATCCTGATCATGCCTGCTCTTTACAAGGTGAGATAAGAAAGGAAGCTAGTAATAGCATTATTGCTGAAGCTCCGCTAAAGCGAATGCAGTAGATCACTGCATGAGATAAATGGGAGGGAAGAGTTAGGTGAGCAGCTTGAGGGCATTGGAACAACCTCCCTTGTTGCCCCTCAGACTTGATTTGATTGATCAGAGCTATGGTTCTGATAAATAGACTCTGATATGCACCATTTGATGCGTCCTTTTTCTGTCAACACTACAGGGCATTTCTGCCCACGCACATGAGTTTGCTTCATGGCGATGGGCTATGTTGGTACCAGGAGGCCTGTGCTTAATTGGTGGCATTGTAGTGCTGCTCCTTGGATACGTAATTGATCAATTTAAGCTGCTCTTTACCCTGCGTTTTGGCAGATGTCAGAACGTGTTCTACTTTGATTTAAATTCCTCTCCAGTTGCACCTTCTGTTGGGGAGTTTCAATTTGCTGCTCAATGCTTGATTTTTTTATGCAACCAAAGTTTTGTTAGAGAGGACTGTGTTCATGATGCCATTGGATTTATAAATGGCTGCCCGTTGAAAAAGGGCTTAAAAACAATGTTTACTGATCCACGTTGTGGCCCAGGACACTCCAACTGGCAACGTGAAGAGCCTTGAGAGTATTGGCTCAATGTCAAAAAAGCCTGTGCACCCCTTCGTGCTTGTCAAAGTCGGGCTTAAGAACTACAGGTCCTGGGTTCTGGCAGTGATTTACGCATTAACGGGAGGCACAGAGGTGAGAAATTGTATCTGGTCAGTGTCCAACCCTCAGAAGCTCCGACATCCTGTTTGATGTTACATTCTCTGTGCACAGAATAAGGCTCTTGTCAGTCTTGTCTTACGGATGCATTACACTGAAATTTGCACAGACTTATGTGAAGCACACTTTGTGCAAAAATACTCTATATGGAGGATCAACAATAGAATTTCAATGTGTGCTACTTTTTCACTTGTTACTATGACTAGCCTTTTTCTTGCCACCAGGCTTCATATTGATGGTAGAACCCCTGGAAAACCCCACAAGCTATGTAATTCATATTTCTTTGGTCCTACAGCTTGCCATCCCCAACATTCTGACAAGCTACCTCTTTGATCAGTTTCGGGTATCGATCGAGACGGCAGGAGGGTTGGCTGCCTTATTGGGACTCATAAATATCATAAGGTAAGGTAATTCACCTTATGCCTTATAAGGGTCGACAGTGCTGTGAGACTGAGCTTAACTGTATGCACAGAGGAGCCTTGCCCCTCTTTTGATCATTGAGCAAAGCATTAAGTGGATCTTTTCCTGTTGCAAATCGCAAGAATAAAGAAAATTGCAAATCCCAACGACTAGATTATATCAGGAGCATTTTTTGTCATTGGACTGCTTTTAGAGTGCATAAGTTATGAACACGCTGACTAAAAGTATAAAGTTTCTGACCAGACTTTCTAACTTGCGGTGCCCTTACAATGCACAACAATTAGCACTATGCTGCTCTGTGTCCTCTTTCCCTACCCTAATCCTGGTATTGTTTTATACACCTTTGCTTACATGAACGCCTTGATCTTCTGGGGCTACTTTTGTCCTAAAGCCCTGAATCATTGATCCTTAGCCCTTGACTTTCCTTGTTTCTTCAACATATGTTATAACCAAATCCTTCAACCTTCGGTGACTTTTATTTGCTGCGAGGCCTGCATTTCTTCCACGGAATGCATATTGTAGTCATCTATCCGCTGCCAATTTGACAAGAATACAACTTCAATTACAACCTATGAAAAGAACACATCTCATTCACTACCTACCTCGCTCAATCCTTCCTTCCTTCCTTCGCACCTTTCTTTCCCCCTTCTTCCCTCCTTCCGCGCCTTGCACACATCTGAGATTTCAACGTCCCTTGCAGCTGTCCCATTGGAGGCTTGGCATCTGATACATCTGCAGAGTGGTTTGGTGTTCGGGGCAGGTACACTTTCTTGGAAGATACACGCATCTAGCACTGTAATTAGACTTGCAGTCATTTGCAGAGACATGTCGCAACTGTTTCATGTCTATTTATTGGCAATGTCTTTTTAGTTGGTGTTGTAGTTTTGATACGAATCTTCAAATCAAAGTCCATCCTGGCCAAATTATTATCTTAATTGGACGAAAGAGCTGTACTAGGTCGTGCCTGCATGCAGCGAGCTGGGCTGCGATGTTACCGTATAGTTTTGTAGCATGTTCTTTCTGATTGAATCTATCCTCATCTTCTGATTCATCCTCATCCATTACAAAGCCTTGATACGCAGCCCAAATTTTCAAGCCTTAAATTGACACGTTCTATTTCTGTTTATTTTTGCAGAATTTGGACTTACTTCACAGCACAATTTGTGGCTGGAATGTTCCTTTTGGTCATGGGCCTTTCCAGTGACAACCTTGGAGTCACCCTCGCAATGTTGGTACTGGGATCTTTCTTCATGCACATGGTGCGCTGCAGGCTAAGCAATCATGTACACAGATCTACCTTCACCTAAGAATAAGTGCAAACTATCTGCCAAAGCAACTGGGTTATCACCAAAAGATATGAAGCTGGTCTGCCACTCATAAACACATGACTGCTGGGCATTGTGCTATTGGATGAAAACAAGGTTTACTGGTGTGCAGAAATATTAAACAAGTATTTATGTAACACAATACAAATTTTCTGACTGTCTACTCTATGGGAAACAAAATTAAGCATGGTGTGCAGAGATTTGCTTGGGGTTCTGGACGGTCATGGTAATTGTCTTCTCATGATGCAAAAGTGAATTTGCAAGCTCTTGATGTGACAGTCATGTAGATCAAAACTATGGAAAAAAATTTAGTTTCAGATGTCTGCAATTCAGGCCATCACAGGACATTTACCTTGTGTGGGGATGAAGTGCACGAAGTGCCTGCTACAATTTAGAGTTCAATTTCCATCCAGAGTCTTCATGATAACTCACCCTATGAATACATCATTATTTACAGGGCAATGGAGCTTACTTTGCCTTGGTGAATTTTGTAAGCTATCGAGGAAGGGGCGTCATCAGCAGTGAGTAACAGTCTTATGAACATTAGCACAGAGCTGTTACAGCAGAATATCTCAAAAACTAGACTGGGAAAACTGTACAATGTAAAGAGCAGCTGTAACATTGATGTTAAGCATTCGGTGAGTGATGAATGCTCCAGGCAAAGTGCTAACTCTTGTGAGAATAGCAACTGGTGCATGCTTGCCCAAAAATTGCAGGCCTGGTTGCGTCAGGAGCAGATGTTGGTGGAGTAGCCTTACAAGCCATTTTTTGTGGCGAATTGTGAGTGCCAGGCCCTTACATTTCATGCTTGCAGAGGCCATGCACAATCGCACCATGCCATGCCACACATGATGACACTTTCCATCCATGCCACACATGATCGCACTTTCCATTCATGTTCAGAAAGAGAGCGCCAGCTGCCCAAGACTTGGGCCTTTCTCTCTCTCTGATCATGGATCCCATTCAATTTGCCATGTTTTGTACCTCATCCATTGAGCAGCAACCTTGGTGTGCACTGCCCGTTTTGAAGGTTCCAAAAGGTGTCCGATGGCATCCTCTGGAACGGAGTTGCAATGCTGGTGAGAGCGTGCTTTGCCCCCTTTGTACCATGCTGAGATTTCCGCCAAAGCCTCGATCCTACACGAACTAGATCTTGCTGTTCATTTGCTTGGGTATTTCTCTGTACATCCAAGGTTTTCTGACCTGCGCTCTACCTCACTGGTCACACTCCACCTCGCTGGTTACACTCTACCTCACTGTCCACACTCCGTCTAACTGGTCGCACTCCACCTCGTTGGTCACACTCCAACTTACTGGACACAGGCCTCATCTCTCCTGCTTTTCACACTGGTAAGAATGAAAGGTGCAGGCCTTGCTGGGACTTTGCTGATCCTGCCACGCTGCATCATCAAAATGAGATGATTGTACTACGAGCATGTCAATCGTCTCCTGTTGCCTGTACATTGTTTCTCTTTTGCTTGCCCTCAATCTCATTGGCGAGAGCAAGCAAAAATTGCACTTGCGTGCACTTCATGATTTGGACTTTCAGGGCTGTGATTGAGACAACTCAAGCATGCAAAGGCTGATGAGGTTGCACAAAAACGCATACACAAAACTTGGGTTTTCGCGTTTTCCATTGGGACAGTGGTGGCCATGCTGGGGATCCATGCTGACTTTTGCGTTTTTCATTGGGACAGTGGTGGCCATGCATTGGGACAGTGGTGGCCATACAAAACTTGGGTATTTGCGTTTTCCATTGGGACAGTGGTGGCCATGCTGGGGATCCATGCTGACTTGGCCAAATGGGCAGCACACTGAGATGGAATACTTTGTGCAGGTGCATTTAATCTATCTAGTGCATGCATTGTTTGTATCTTCTCTAACAAGAGCAGGTGTAGAGAAGTGACACAGTGTCAGCATTTGTGCTCAAGACAGCAGTGTGAAGTACAGGCAAAACCGTCTGCTGTGTTTTTGATCTGGTCCTCAATTCACAAGCTGCTTGATTTCAGCGTATGTTGTCCATCTCTGGCCTTGGTTGATCAGGAATTTACAAAGAAAGAAATTGAAGAAAAGCGGCACACAGGAGCCCGGCGCTTTGCAAAGACGACTGCTGCTCAAGAGAAAGGAATGAAGTTTGCACGCCATTTTGGCAACAAGGAGGATGATGACCAAGACATTAATGCTTAACACGAAAGGATTTCTCATCACATGAAAAGGGTGCTGAACAGAGATTTTACCTTTTTACACCGTAAGTTCAATCAGTGCTTTGTCTGTTGAGAAAGGAGCAATGGGGTGCACTGGTTCTGAAGAGAATCTGGGGTCCACCTAGATCAGAATGGCTCCTGTGCATGCAATAATGCAGACTTGAGTATGACTGAACTTGGATGAACTGCTCAACACCTGCCTTCTAAGAGGGAGGAAAATGAGTGAAGACCTGATATCTGCATGGCTGGCAGCCCCATGTATAATAGCTGAATTGGACATGAAGCTGACGCTGCATGGCTTCGCGGGTCATGGATGTCTGGTAGTGCATTGTGGATTGAACATGAAGCTTAAGATGTGCATTTGAATGTGTCATGGAAAGCTGATCAATCACTGAAAGTCAAGGATATGCGGTGCATTGAATATGGAGCCTATAGCTATATGGGTCATGGATGTTTGGTAGTGCATTGCGAATTGATCATGAAGCTGAAGGTGTGCATTTGAATGAATGGAAAGCCGATCATTCACTGAAAGCCAAGGATATGTGGTGCATTGAATGCAAAGCCTGTACCTGTATGGGTCATGGAGGTTTGGTAGTACATTGTGGATTGAACATAAGCTAGAGATGTGCATCTGAATGAGTCATGGAAATAAATGAAACACGGTGTGTTATATATGGAGCCGGAAATGTAAATGATGTCGTGGGTGATCTATCTAGTGATATACGGACCAAGACCTGATATGATCAACAAAGCAAGGTTGCTTGGTTGCACATATCGAATAGACATGAGCAGATGTGGCTTGGTGTGCATGGTCAGGGATGGCCTTGTGTGTGTGCGTGTGTGATGGCTGTGCATGTCATGGAATGCAAGATGAGAAGCCCGTTTGTGTTCTTGCACTTTGAGCAAGCTTGGAGGCTTTTGAGTTACAAGAAAAGTGAGAGCTCAACTTAATTACGGAGACCTTATCCTCTACATCAGCTTTTGTAAACGATGTAGCCAGCATGAAGCCCTGACTTGTGCAGCACAGACATTTTTACAGGTATGACGTTTTTGGGCCAGGCTACCGGGACCTAAGCTCGTTTCTGCTCTAAGTGATACCGACCAACCATTCAGTAACCCCTGACAGTAAAGCAGGCATTTTTGTGCTCTACATCCCCTTGCTTTTTTTTATATCTTGACATTAATTTTACCAATATCACCCACCTATGGCCCTTCTAAGACCCAAAATGTGAGGCAAGTTTTGTGCCTCAGACCATGTATGATGTTGAACCTAACTTTGCACAATTGCTGGCTGCGGCAGTCACCGCAAGCTCGTGTCGTGCCATGGCTCATTCCTTCCCGGTCACACTTCCAGAGGTCGGGAAGTAGGAGCCTTATTGCATAGCATTGCAAGAACAATTGCAGTCAGTGCCACTCAAGTGCAGGTGACCTTGTAACCGTGCATGGTATGAAAGAAAGATGAACAATGCACTCATAGGAAACCCCTTGACGTGTAAGACGGAAGAAGACCATCACAAAAAAGAAACGAAAAGTGTGTAAGAAATGAATCCACTCATCCTTACATCAATTAAGAGGTAAGGTTTAACGTTTTTAAGGCTGTTTCCTTACATCAATTAAGGAAAAGGAGACACATTGGCCCGAAGAGCCTTGAGTCACCACCATAGTTAGGTTCTCTTAGTAAGAGATCTCGGACTGCAGGCTTGTACTCGCTGGTGTAGGCTTGCTTCCTTTCTCTGGTCATTGCACAGAGCCCACAGACAAGAAGAGTCTAGTTGCCTTCTCCACACAAAATCATGAAGGCTCAGTATGAGCCAGTGCTCCTGCAGCTGGAAAGTGGATGAAGTTTTAAGACAGATGTATTGGAAAGGAAAAATTGTGCAGGCAGCAAGACACTCCCTCCACCATGCATAAAAAACAATGATCAATTACTAATCTAATTAGTTAGGAACAGGAGAAATGTTGGCTTGAAGAGCTGCAAATCTCCTTCACCAATCCAAAAGACAACTGGTGGGGATCTGAAGGATGGCTGGCAGCCCCCTGCTCCACACCAAGGCCTTGAGAGCAATTTACTTTCCAAGTGCGCGTCTTCTTGTAGTCAATTAGTGTGCATAATGTGCGGAGTGAGCATGCAAGGTAAGGGCAATCTTGAAAAAACTTTGTGAATCGAGGCCGAGCTCTTGATGATGATGCAGAGGGTTTGAATCACAGATCAAACCTCCACATCAAGAAGGTTAATGCAAAGTGTAATCTTTTTTTGGTCGGCGGCAGTGCAACTGTACAATGCTTAACTCACAGCAATAGCTCCACTGCGAGAAAGACTTTACAAGCCGACATGCAACTGAGCTCACGGTGCAGTGGTTGCTGGTCATCTCACATCCTATCTGCCATGAATAGTCTAACACAATCCTACAGCAGCTGCAAACCACCCCTCCTCCCCACCTGCAGCGCAGCCTCCAGGGGAGACTGAGCCTGCTCCACAGCAGCAGCAGCAGANGCGCGCCC
>SL_4KL_010_BRINEDRAFT_10002673_pt1 | contig 10086 bp, 10 predicted proteins | sample SodLak_010_BRINE_2_FD_10664 | JGI IMG/M metagenome (IMG submission 10664) | reverse complement strand
AGCGACCGCCTACGGCGGGTCGGAACCCAATCTCGGTGCCGTAGATTCCAACGATCTCCCCGACGACGGGGATCTCGCCGCTCTGGTCGAGAAGGCTGTCGAAAGTGTCCGGTCTGGCGGCACCGACGCCCGTGTCACCCTCGATGCCGCTGTCACGGCACTCCGGGGTGGAGAAGTAGGGTGCCGCCGGCTCGCTGCATGGGCTGATGACGGTTACGCCCACCCCGACGCTCACCACTTACTGACTGGTATCATTACACCGACCGGGGAGGATGGTCGCGGAGAGCGAATCCGAACATCGAGCTGGGCGTTCGACCCCGACGCCACCGAGGGGACTCTCCTCGATGTTGTCGGGACTACCGAACGCGACCGTATTGTCGCCGACCGAAACGATCACGGTGCCCTCTTGCACACACCTCCAGACCGCCACAGTGGCGGTGGCGAAGAGAGCCCGCTCATCGGCCTCGACGCTACGGGCCGCGAGGATCTCTGGTCGACCGCACTCGGTGAGAAAGTAACAACCGCTGATATCCACACCACGCCTGGAGAGCGATCAGAGTTCCTGCAAAAGGCGCTGTCGCTACGCGTGATACAAGCCTCCGACCGGCCACGCCCATATGAGGGCGATCCCACGACCAAGGATACTGACGGCGATGTGGCACTCCTCGAAGCCCTCGCAGACGAGTACAGCGGCATCGAAGCCCCCAGGGTCCGCGGTGGCAAGGTCGAGACTATCGGGAAGCCCGCCGCGATCACCACGAAAGATGTCCGTGAGCTTCTGGAAACCGACAGTCGTCTCGACGACGTTGTCGACGAATGGGAGAACTACGGGAACGTCACCGGTGCCAACGACCTCGGCGACCACCGTCTCGCTGCACTCCTCGGCTCTCAGCACTACGGTGACGATGCAATCGAACGGTTCTGTGCCCTCGCCGGCGAGGAGGCTGACACCTCCCGCGACGGAGGTCGGGGAGTGAGCCTCGACTACGGCGGCGATCTCGCCAACTCCTATCACAAACACATGAGCGAGGACCAGACCATGCAGGCGATTCTTCGGTTCGCTCGCGGTGACAGCGGGGCGACGGTCGTCGCCAGGACCTCCGCGCTCCGCGAGGACCTCCCCGTCGTCGGCCGAGCCCAGGTCGTCGAGACCTGGAACGACACCGCGACCAAGATCGCCCGTGAGTACCGCCGCCTCGGTTCCGAGTTTACAGCCGCTGACGTTCGGGACGCCGTCGACGTGACACCCCGACAGGTCAGACGGGTGCTCGCCGAGCTGGTGGAAGCGGGATACCTTCGTCGAGAGAATAACGGACCAGGGAGAGCGCACGTATACGAACCGGCTTCCCAGACACCTGGAGCGGGAGAGGTCGATCTCCCAGAACGGGGCGATGCGGTTGAGAATGGAGACACAACCGGACGATCTCAGTTTAGTGAATACTATACATGGAATGTCCGGGTGTTCGGGGCAAACGCCTCTCTCGGTCGCCTTGAATTACCCACCCCCGCTGACGATCTCGGAGCACCGCCCGCTCCGAGCAATGTCGACGGGGTCGAACCCCCGAGCTAACCCGGCCCAACCCGCTTGACGTTCGCCCGGTCGCCAGCCGTAGGTACGTCGATAAGGTCGTTTATCGACCGTTTCGAAAAACACCCCAAAATAGGTTCTATTCTGCTTACGAGACAAACAACTGACCTGTGGTTATTCAGTTAGCTCCCAGCCTCTCCGGGTAGTCCACCTCCGCCAAATAAGTCGAAGTGGTTGAACTCAGATCGGTTGAGAAAAACTATATCCTTCTTTTTGTATGCGACTGGTTCGCTTCTGTCTGCAGGCTCTATTTCAGATACCTGTTGGTAGAACCAACGATCCGTGGTGTGTTCATATATCACGAGTGTTACTGAAGCCTTTTCAGAGATTTCGCAGTAATCATCCCATGCCTCGCCGCAAATTGGAAACCGTGGCTCTTCAGCCCAATTTGAGGGCTTCAACGATTTGGCTTCAACAAACTGCAGGCGGTCGAGTAGGAAGAAGTCAGGAAGACGTAGCTTATTATCTCGGTCTTCCTCCACGAGCGGTGCTCCGCTGTCTGATGCCTTCCGAGTCTCAATCACCTGAAGCCCAAAGGCGATCATAATCTTGAACAATTGGTTCTCTATGTCTATTCCTTTTTTTGTGTCGTCATTACCGCGGTCGAACATTTTTTTGTATCTCCCGGGAAGCAGCGAGTATCGTTGTAAGGACGAGACCCCTGATCCCTATACTGTTGTAAGATGCCTTCGCATATAAAGCGCAGCACCAGATTTTATATTAAACCTAAAAGTGTGTGATTCGAACAGCAATCTATTAATCCCTGAATGAGTTATTATAACTCGTAAGGACGAGACCTCCGGCCGTTCTAGCCGGGGTATCCAAAGTTCGAGAGTGCCTACCGTAGACCTCGATTTCGCGCCGTACTGTTGAATTCACCCGTCGTTTTTCCTCGGCAGCTGTATCTACCTTGATGAGGACGCCATATCGACTAACCCGACAAGCAATCTCGCGTGAGAGAGTCCCGGTAGCGGAGAGATCTACACGGAAGGCCACGGTCCGGGTGCCCCTGCTGCCTGGGAGAGCCGCCGGTGGTGGAGAGCGTCGAGTGGAGAATCTGATTTTGATCCAAGCATGGCCTTCGAACCTTATTTTTAGTTCTTTTATATACTTGTGATCGGGTTAAGGCTATATGAACAGGTACACCCAATATATTAGCAAAGTTTATTAACCCACGTTTTGTATGTAGATGTGGAGCGATGGATTACACTAAAACTCTGGCATGTTTGCTGGCGATCTACGTCCAGCAGGCTGTACCGTCAAAAAAGCCGCACACGTCTTCGAATATCCCACGTCGGGAAAACGACCGTGTTGATGAGGCTGTCCCAGCATATGAGGCAGTCCTCGATTACATCCATGATGAAGCGACAGACTACCACGGCCGGTCGCTTGAGGATGTCCTGATTTCGGCACCTATGTTGACCGAGATCTTGGACATGAGTAGTGCTACCGCTCGTCGCCATCTTCAGTACTTCCGCGAACAGGGGTTGTTGGTCGAGCATGGTGACGATGCACGGCGGACATACTACGAATTCAACCCAGACTACACTGGACTGGGTGACGAGAATATCCGATCAGAAAGTACGATCATTGATAACGCAAAGCAGATGCTCAACCTGGCGGTTGAAGAATAGACCTTTCGAGAGGAACGATGACCTACCTCATAACATACGAAGCAGACCCAAGCCAGATCTTCGATGAAGTTAGCGGTGAAGAACGAAAGCAGACACTCAATAAGCTCTATGAGGTCGCGAGTTCGGAGTTTCGGTCACCAGACCAGTTTGATGTCGAACCTCTCCGAGGCAATGATCCTCGATGGCGGTTCCGAGTCGGTAACGGAATCCGTGTGTTCCTCGAAATCGACCAAAACTCAGAGGTCCTGCGGATCTCTAGGGTCTCTCGACGGGAGAACTTGTACCAATAGCTTCGGCTATTTGATAATCTGTCGTGGCGGTTGCTCGCCGCTCGCGTCGCGAACTCGGGCGATTCGAGAACGTCCTCACGGAGGAGAGCAGGATCGCGGTGACCGTCGCTGTCTGTGGTCGGTAGTGCAGGTTCGCTACCGTCTGATATTGATTTTAAAACATATCACAACCCAGATAACTGATTACACTTCCTACTAAACTGAGAGGCGGAAGCTCTACGACGACGAAAATATCTTAATCTTAAGATTAATTTTATCCTTATGTTTAAATTGTTTTGGACCGGTGAAATTCACAGCACAGCGGCTGTCGTGCCGTCAGCTTCTGGATTGGTTGATTGATCCTCCCAAGCTCTCACTCATCAACGTCGAGATCGGTGATCCAGACCTCGGACCGCCCACGCCCGTATGAGGGCGATCCCACAACCAAAGACACACGATGATGTAGCACTCCTTGAAATCCTCTCAGACGTATACAGCGGCATCGAGGTCCCCAGGGTCTGCGGTGGGAAGCACAATCCCGGTGCCCGCCGCTGCTTGGGGAAAGCTGGCCGCGGAGGCGAGAGCACGTTCGGGGGTCTCGACCGGAAGCGAGCCAACCTGTATTTGAGATCTCCAAAACTCCTAAGCAGTGTCAACACGAACGTCAACGTAACAATGGGAGCAGCTAACGAACAGATTAGGGTCAGTGGCTGGGTGAAGCAGATACTCGACCGTCAGCGGCGTGAGGGAGAGTCCTACAACGATGTCCTCGAACGGATGCTCGAAGAAGAGAGTGATCGTGATCTGCTTGCTGGTTTTGGTAGATGGTCAGATGAGCATGCTGATCGTGTCCGGGAAGCCCGCAAGAAAGAAAAAGAGGATTCGAAAGAGCGGATGCGACAGCTGGCGGGCGACGAATGAAAGTACTCGATGCCAACTTTCTCATCGATTATTTGAATGGCGTCGACGCAACGGCGGAGTACTTGCTTGCACACGAGTCCGAGCAGTTCGTGTTCCCAGCACCAGCGTATGCCGAAGCGTTAGTTGGTGAAGGCAATGCTCCCGACGGGGATGTCGCCGAGGCGAAGGTAGATCTCGCTTGGGGCGAGGTCTACGAGACAAATAAACAGACAGCGACGCTCGCCGGCGAGATCGCGGACGAAGTTGGGCCGCAGGGGCCGTTTCTCACCGGTATGGATGCACTGATCGCTGCGGTCGGTCGCGAGTTGGGTGCGCCAGTCGTGTCGGCAGACCGTGATCTCACACATCCAGAGACGAAGAAAGTCGTCGATGTCGAAGAGTATCGGGGTTGACCATCCTAGTTACGCTGCTATTCTAACAAATGTAACCGCCGCCGGTGATCGGCACCACCAGGCGTTTGTGCCTGTTTCTTAGTTTGCTGTCGGCTCGGAGGACCACTCCCTGTGAGAGTTTGGTCGCGTCGCAAAGTCCTCTAGAGTTTCCTGTTGAGAATCTCGATAGCACTTTGTACAAACACGAATACTGCATTAGAATGACGTACACCAAGTGTGCGTAGTTTAGAGAGCGTTAGAGATAGCACGGGAAAGCAGTTACACAACCACCACTCGAAACTCTAGACCGCTTTGCAACGCGACCAATCAGTTGAGAACGGGGAGTTGTTGATTACCTTGTGAAGTCTCGAAGGTCTTCTCCGGGCTTTTCAAAACGGTCATGCGTTATGTAGTGGCTGGCTATCATAGCCTCTATACGCAACGAGAGTCTGTAACTCGCCATCATACCGGCGGGCGAGTTGCTCACACACGTCTGCGTCTCTTCCTTCTCGGGTCGTCGTACAGTGCACGTCTAAGATCGCTTGTGTGTCTGTATCAACGAGTTTCGTCGCTTCAACAGTCTGAGCACGGTAATTTGTACGTTCGCAGTAGTGTTTGCTGGCCGGTGATCTCTCATAGTAACCGTGATCCGCAGAGACGATCTCGGTGCCCGTCTTTGTTTAAGTAAGTAGTAAGTAATCGAACCGCGCCCGAGACAGCTAAGATATCAGCCAGATTCTACGCTGACGCCGCCCACCTGTAATAAAATTCGACCTAAACGCAGAATCACGGTCCGTAGAGCCTCCAACGGAGAAGTAGAAATCACTCCTCTCTTAGAACATACAAATCGGCCAATACAGGCAATTTTGCCGGCGATATCGGCCGCAATCGGTTTTCAGACCGTTTCGAAACGTATCGAATTAGCAGTCTTGTATACCACAAATCAGCGGTTTGAATACGCTCTACGTTCCGAGAACACCAATTTTAGACATATATCGCGATATCCAACAGTGCTAATTTTGTTTGACGTTCGCCCTGCTTCAAACACGTATTCTTTATATCCTTTTTATACTCTCCAAACCATTTATATACTACCCGTATCACTCGGTGACATGACCCGCAAAAGTGGGATTGATAATCTCAAGACCCCGCACCAACTAGACTTGATGTTCGAAACGGCTGCAAAAATCAAAGATCCGGAATTAGCAGTGCAGATGGCGTACCTATTGATCGTTGCATCGATCTTCGGAGCTCGCCCTGGCGAAACTCTCCACTCAACGGAGCAGGAGAACGTGATCCGCTCCAAAGTGGACGGCGAGATCGTGTTCTTCCGTATTCCACGCCACATCGATATCGAGAGTAGCTATGCTACAGAACTCGCAAAACGCTCATCGTCCGAAGACTGTGATTTCGTGGACCTCGACGACCTAGAATACCAATCGGATGGGTGGTCATGTAAATCAGATGCAGCAAACCGACTTATACCGGTACTGAGAGAACGCGAACGTGAGGTGATCAAACTCTTCTTTTCATACTACGGTTCGCCGTTGGAAGAGTTCGAGCATCCCAACACGCTCCTCCGACGTTTTCGCCGTCTTGCCGAACTAACAGACGGTGTTGATGCCGCATACGTGACAAGCCAAGGCATGAGAGCCTCCTGCGCCGTCTATTGGGCGAACCTCGACATGGACCCGCATTACCTACAACAGATGTTCGGGTGGAAGTATCTTAGTACAGCCTACTATTACATTATGGTGTCCGGGATGGGCCTCAGAGATGAGATGATGGCGTGTCTCGATATCGAACGCTCATCAGCCTATGATGTCGAAAAAGATCCAAAAACGTTCGTGGAAATCAGAGAGAACGCTGACCAGTTGATTGAGGTTGAGAATGTGACGCCCAACACCGATCAAGCAGGTGCTTCGTTCCCCACCGGAGGCAAAGGCGGCGATCCACTCGAAGCTCATGCGCAGTCGGCACTTGACGAGTTCAGCGACACATCGATTGTAACAGACCGCTTTCCGGTGGACAATGGTGCATACGCTGCGGCGGACCCTGTGTCACCGTTAGTAGCGGCCCGGGTGGAACTGGTGACGGATCGTTTGGAGAGAGAGCGGCAGATGATCGAACAGCACCCAGACCCAGACGTAGGATTCGAAAAGCGTAGAACAGCAGCCGCGGCGGGCGGCATGCTATTGGTATCAGTACTAATGGGCATTACCTCCGCCGCAAATGGCCTCCTAGCCGGTGTCTTCGCGGGCGATACAACCGCACTGCTGTCACTCGGGTTCGCGGGTGCTATCGCGTTGCCCTACATGGTGTGGTCTACACACGATCTCATGCATGATGATCCCGAAGAGGTCGAGCCCGAGACGCTACTGGACAGGGCGATTGTGACTACTCATGCAGCAGTAGACCCGGTAGCCTCGAAAGTCTCGAAGTACATCCCAGACTGGTTCAAATCAGACTGACAAGGCCTCTCTCAGGGAAAATCCGGGTACGATACAGCCGCCGAGGGCTTGTCGTTCCAATGAGAGACAGTATCGACACAGTTGAGAAACAGCGGCAACCCGATGTCTGTTGTCGGTACTTCATTCTCCCGTCTTGTGATTATCGGCTACCTAACCCCAATCGAGGGGATCGGGGGGCAGAACTCTCGTTGTAGTGTCGGTAATGCCCTCCGGCGGTGGTGTTGGTCGCTTAATAGTACAAAATCCTCTTGAGTGTAAACTGCCTGAATAGGTGCAAATTCGACTACCTTTCTCAATGGATAACCAAGTCTGTTCTCCTCTTTGGTTAGTTCCTATAAACAATAAATATAGATTTCACGTCATTGATTAAAAAAACAGCAGCAGACGTATGTCTGACTTAATCTTAAGGTTATTCCTAATCTTATTCGATATGTATGGTTGATCAATTCACGTCGGCACTCGACGAGGTAGAGGAGGCCCACACCCGTTATGGTGAGCAGTTGGGACTCATCGAGGACCGAACACCATTCGCAGCGGAATCGCTGCCCGATGCGCGGGTCGCAGTTCGTGTCAACGAGGATCTCCTTCAGGAGGTGGCCTCGCACATACTCACCCGTGCTGGTCACGTTTCGGTGATCGACAAGCGCGGTGCCGGGAAGACACACTTTCGAGAGCTCGTCTACGACGCCCTGAGTGAAGGCCCTCGAAGCGACGAGTTCGCCATCGTTCGCATCCGAGAGGTCGAGAGCATTACCACACGCCGACTCTACACACGCCTATTGGACGGTCTCTCATCTTACGATGCGGTCGAGGTGCCCGAAACCTACCCTCGGGCGACAGATGAGGTCCGGCAGGTCGTCGAGGATGTCGCCGAGCAACTCGAAGCCGCAGACGTAACCTGCATCGTTCAGGTCGACCAGCTCGAAGACGCCGCCCGAAACACTCGGACGTTCGAGCAGTTGCTCGCCGGACTCCAGAGTATCGGCGATCTCGGTGAGGATGAACCCGCATTCATCCTGTTCCTTTTCGGGACCCCCGAGGCAGCCGACCGAATCGACGAACTCCGAGAGACGCTCTCCTCTCGACTGGTTGCAAAAGATCGTTCGCTCGAACGCTTCGAGTTCGCCGAGACCGAGGAACTCATCGCTCGGTGGCTGGCGTGGGCTCGTGACGAGGAGTACAACGACGGCTATCTCTCGGATCCATACACGGCCTCAGCAATCCGTGAGATTGTCGACCGATCCGACGGCACGCCGAGGTCGATCAGGCAACAGTGCTACCACGCCTACCGAGCAGGGGCTCGTCAGTTCGCCGACGGTGACGGCGTCGACATCACAGACGAGACAATCGAGACATACGCTTAACCTTAAGATTAATATTAGAACCATGAGCGAAAACCCAATGACCGACGCATTCGACGCAGCAGAGGAAGAGCAATCAGAAACCAGCGGTGCTGACAGCACCGATGGTTTCGATGCCGACCAATACTTGGAGGCACTGAACAGCGACGGAGCACCGAAAGAGAAGACCGTCGGCATTGCTGTGACCACCGAGATGCACGCCTTCTACCACGAGCTGCAGAACGCCGACCAGATAGAGGTCAACCCCGCCCAGTCTGTTCGCGATCACTTGGAGAAGCTCGCCCATCGGCATCCAGAAGTCTTCGAGAAGGCGATGCGGAAATTAGAGATCGAGCGTGAGTTCTAACTCGTAATCAAACTATTAACCATAAGGTTAAGATTAAAACTGATGTAGCGCGTTCTTAGAATAATTTCTATATAGCAGGATGTGATTTACCACAACTCCCGGAGTGGATGGATGGTCTGTCGGTGCAACCCCTACACTTGGAAGGCTGGAGACGGGTGTGTTGATCTCGCAATGCGCGCTGAGCGGCTTCTGAGCTACTGAGACGGGGATAACAGACGAAATGTACTCTCTGTTTGTGGTAACAAAAAGCTCGTGAAATCCGCTGTGTGTTGAGCGGTCTGTTGAAAAATTTAACCTGTCGAAAGTAGCCGCTACGGGCCTTGGCGAGACCGATAGCTCGTGAAATGAGGTGTGTGGAGAGAGGGCCCCTCGAATAGGAATGCCCTCCGGGGCTGTGGGGGCCAACGGTGGCTGCTGCTCTATCGCATAAAAAGCCCAGTACGCTCGCGCGTATATTACAAGTAACAGTAGGGCCACTCAACCGAGACCGGAAGACTGGAAAATCGACGGACTGGAGCAGGTTGTTGACCGGGAATAGACCGGGAAAAACACTGGAAGAGACCGGAAACACAAACACCCCACCGTTACAAGTGAAGCTCCTGCGGCAAACTCGGTAAATTAGACGTAATCCGAGAACCAGTCGGGAGCTCCGACGTACTCAGCCCAGCACCGCTTGTGACACGCCTCGCCGCGGTCGTTCGGGATCGCCTCGTCGAGGTCGACCATCTCGCCGCAGAGATCACACTCAGCGCGGTGGCCCATCTGCCGAGTCTCAACGTCGAGGCCCTTCACCTCGACGTACAGCTCATGCAGAGCTCGCGGCGACAGCCGCACCAGGACTTTCTCGCGGTCCTCCTCGTCGCGCTCCTCGGGCGTGTACGTCAGCACCCAGTCCTGGCCGGGCTCGCCGTCGCCGGCCGGTCCGAGCGAGATCGACCGCGCCAACTCCTCGGGGATGTAGTGCCATTCATTGTCTCGAAACCGGGGGTAATGCCCGTCAGGACGTGGGTTCTCCGGGTCTATATCGCCGCTTTCGTCGGTCATTGCTCTCCTCCCTGTGAGATTTCGTCGCGGACGATATCCCGCACCCGAGCGTCGAGATCGTCGCTCGAATCGGCGTGGATG
>SL_4KL_010_BRINEDRAFT_10002670_pt1 | contig 10091 bp, 9 predicted proteins | sample SodLak_010_BRINE_2_FD_10664 | JGI IMG/M metagenome (IMG submission 10664) | reverse complement strand
CAGCAATATTTTCGGACGCGCCAAGGTGGCAGAGTCTGGCCGAACGCATCCGCCTGCAGAGCGGAACCCCCGCCGGTTCAAATCCGGCCCTTGGCTTTTGATTCTGTTCGAGACTGTTTCAACCAGTTGTGTCTTGTTAGTCAAATTCTACCGATTGCAACTTGTCACTGAATGTGGTTACTTGTCGGTATCTGAGACTTCTCGTGCAGCGATGTGCATTGTCACTTCGATACTGTCTCCAGCATGCCGGCCTATCCCTTCGAACTCTGATAATACTCGCTGCAACGTTAGGATTGGCGAGGGCCGTTGGGTTTCGAGGTAGTTCTGCACTGCCGTTATTTCAGCCTGCAATTGCTGTATTGTCTCGCTGGCTTTTTCACTGGATTCGATAGAGGGCTCGAGGACTGCGGTTCGTGTGTCGGTGACTGCTGTGTCGGCGACCGCTGTAAGTGAGTTGAACTTCGATTTCGTCTCATCGTCCAACTGTTCGTCGCCTTCAAGCAGGTCGGCAATCTGCAGTGAGCAATCGATTATCAGCATAATATCTTGTGCGATCGACCGGTAGCCAATGAGTGGAAACCCAGTTTCGAGTCCCATGGTCTGATTTAGCTGTGGGTTTCGGTAGGTTGTAAACAACAACCGGAGAAACAGCGAGAACAGCTTTTCTGCCTGTGGTTTGTAGTGGCGTGCTCGAGTAGCATCATTGGCCTCGCCGTCGAGAAATGCTGTCAGAATATCGTCTCTGATCATTGATTCGGTTCGCCAGAGGCGTTCGAGGAGTTCTGGCAACTCGAAATCACTCGGTGCAACAGAACACCGTATATCGATCTGTGACCTCGAGTGTTCGATTGTCCCCAACCCCATAACCTGCGTTTCGGTACGTTCGACTGTCTCGAGTAGCTCCGTTGGTAGTATCTCGTCGTGTACGATCCGAATTTGGTTTTTCCCAAGTATGTACTGGGCCAAAATAACCCGCTTGAGCGCTTCGGGGGTCAACGATGTCGCATCGACTGTGGCGCTGTCGTCTGTTGTTGTGGGTGCATCCGGGACGAGCAACAGCGAGCCAGTTGTTTCGTCGCGCTGGATGGTGATTTTTTCGCCTTTCTGTATTCCCTGAGTTCGTGCCCATTCTGCCGGTAACGTTACTGCCAACGTCGAAGACCCAAGTTGCTGGATCTTTCGCTGCATCCGGAGTTCGTCAGTTGTCATCTGTTTTTACGTACTGCCAACTGGGATGTCCTGTTTGTCGCAGGCTGTTCGATAAATCGGTGCAAATAGCTTGCTTCACTACTATAATCACAGCCGTTAGTTACTTAAATTCGCGTGTTCGGTCGATATTTTCTATCGTGGCTGTTGTTTTTTGAACAGCGTAGTTCAGTCGTGCCACTGAACAACTCCTTTCTGTGGTTTCTAGACGACAACACTTGCTAAAAGACGATCGGCGACGTTTTTATTGCTGATACCGGTTTCTCCCTATGCGACTTGTATAAGGAAATATATATACAATAATATTGTTTCTGTCTCCCTGTCGTCTACTACATTCTATGTTTTGGTTTATGCCAAAGCTATTTACATCCAAACCTATCCATAGATAACTGTTGACGTATGAGTAGCCAAAACGAAAATAGTAAAAATAAAACGAGACAAAATACAGCACCAGACAGTAATAATAAACAATTAGTGCACTCTCGACGGCGCGTCCTCTCGACGGTTGCTGCGGGTGTTGGTACAGCCGCTCTTGCCGGCTGTCTTGGTGGCGGGGGCGAAAATGGGGAGCCGACTGCTAGTTCACCACTTCGGGTAGAGTTCTTTGGTGGAATTTTCAAAGAAATTCTTGATGAAGAGTTAGTAGATCCATTTCACGAAGAGACAGGAATTCCAATAGAATCCGAGGCAGGACTATCTCAGTACGAGCTAACACGACTTAACTCGGCAGTCCAAGCCGGAGAAGCTCCAGTAGATCTCTTTGTTGCACAGCCTCGAGCACGCATGCGCGGCCAAGATATGGAGTTGTGGCACACCCATGACCCATCCGCAATTCCTTCATACGAGGATGTTCTTCCCGAACTACGACCAGAGACTGATGACGGAGAACTCATCGCTGTTGGTGCATTTGGCGTTTATGAGTCGCTAGTAACGAACCTCGACGCAATCGATGAGCCGCTAACGAGTTGGCATGCACTCTGGGACGACCAATATGAAGACCAACTCGCGATGCAAGATAGTTTCGACAGCCATCTACTCGACATTACTGCTCACATCTTTGACGAGTTTGATGGACGAGAGACACTCGAAACCGAATCGGGTATCATGGATGTTCTGGAAAAGATACAGGAGATCCGTTCACAAGTCACGATGTGGTTTGATGCCGAAGCTGAAGCTCAGGAAGGTATGGAAACAAACGACGTTGGCGGTGCAAAGTTTTTCAATGATGTTGGCGTCGTAATGGAAAACGAGGACGAAGATAAATATTACAACGCTGTTCCAGAAGAAGGTCTCGTCGAGAATCACGCGGCTTGGGTTATCCCCAGAAGTAGTTCGTATACCGATGCTGCAGCAGAGTTCATCGAGTATACACTCCAGCCAGATGTACAAAAACGAATTACGGAGAATCTCTTTACTGCGCCGGTGCTTCAAAACGACGTTCTCGATATTTCCGATGAGTTGTACTCGGCGGTACACGGACCTGGGCCTGACGAAGCGATTCGGCCGAACTACCAGATGTATATTGACCGTGAAGAATGGCTCGATGAACAGTGGCGTGATATGATTCTCCCGTAGCGATGGGAGTCGAACCTCACTCCAAGAAGGTGTTTAGTCGTGGCCAGTGATGATATTGTGAGCGGGCAGACACGTGCAGACCGTGCTGTGAATGGTCTGAGAACGGTTCGTGACCAACTGTCGGCGGTGATCTCTGTCCACGGCCGCCGGATTGTCGTTGGTTACCCGATTATCCTTTTAGTGTTGTTTGCAGTCGTTCCAGCTGGAATTATGCTGGTTACGAGCTTCTATCCGAAACCATCGGGTGAGTACTACTCAGTTGGATTTACGCTTACTCACTATCAGCGGATATTTGAGGGTCAAGCACTAGGATACATTTCAACGACGCTGCTTATTGCTGCGATCACGGCGGTAGTCTGTCTACTCCTCGCGTTCCCAATGGCTTACGGGCTGAATAGGTTCTATTCTCGAGAATTTCAGAGAAATTATCTTCTGATAATCATTGCCACAATGTGGCTGACCGTAATTATCAGAACATATGCGATCCAGATTCTCTACTCAGCTGAAGGAATATTCAACCGATTCCTTGTAGGTACTGGGGTTGTTTCTGAGCCAGTACTTGGGACAACTGGGTTGTTTACCGTTATTACGGGAATGGTCTATGGGTTTTTACCGTTCGCATTACTCACAATATACGCTTCAATTAACGAGGTCGACTCCTCGGTTGAAGAGGCGTCGCTGAATCTTGGTGCGAATCGGTTGCAGACGATATGGCGTGTGATCATTCCACAGGCATCACAGGGTGTGTTACTTGCAGGTGGACTCGTGTTCATCCTCGCAAGCGGTTCGTACGTCGTTCCACGACTCCTTGGAGATCCAGATCAGTGGACGGTTCCGGTGTTGATTACACAGCAAATTTCCGACCAACTCAACGTTCCGTTTGCGGCAGCCCTTTCGATCATGTTCGTCGTCATCATCGATGGACTGTTTCTCGCTGGCTACTGGCTCTACAAACGGCTCGTTTCTGTCTCAACGACTGATCCTGACACTCAATCGACGTGGTCGAAGATCGAAACGATAGGAACAGACGTGTTTGGTGCAGTGCCAGATAAGCTAGCTGACCGGTTGCCTGTTTTTCTTCGCGTATATCTCTGGGTGATGCTCGCCCTCTTCATACTACCGCTGATCGTCGTTATTTCAGTGTCTTTCTCACCGTCGTCATTTATGCGATTCCCACCATCGGGACTCTCACTACAATGGTACCAGTCGGTTTTGCTGTCGCCTTCATGGTTGAGTGCAATAGGAAACTCGTTACTCATCGCGACGTTTGCGTCAATTCTTGCAACAAGTATCGGCGCGTCCCTTTCGTATGCGATCGATCGGTTTGAGCTCCGATTCAATTCGCAGTTGAGTTTGCTCGGCGTGCTCCCATTAGTGATCCCACCAGTGATTGTAGGCGTCGCCCACATGAGTTACTTTTTGCAACTTGGGATCTGGGGGACAAGAACCGGTGTGGTGCTCGCCCATGGCGTTGTCTTTTCGCCGTTTGCCTTCGCGCTTGTCCGACGAGGTCTTCTCAACATCGACAGACATCTCGAGGAGGCTGCAGCCACCCTGGGTGCGAATCAACGACAGATCACGCGAACGATTACACTCCCGTTGCTTGCATCATCGCTGTTTAGTGGTGCACTGTTTTCGTTTGTGCTCTCTCTCAACGAGTACATTATCGCATTTTTCCTCACAGGATTCGGGTTTAACACCGTTCCTGTCGAGATATTTGCAAGTCTTCGGTACAACTACTCTCCAGACATCGCCGCAATCAGCACCTTGTACATCATCCTGACGACGGTGGTTGTCTATGTGCTGGATCGTCGATTCACGCTGTCACTTTGGGACTAACATCCTTCTGCTCTAATTTTATGCCCGAACTCAATAGTGGCTACTTAGTTCCAAATTTAAAATAATATGGTCATATATAATAAAAACAAAAGTTTTATGTCCAGTTAGTTCAAAGATTGATGTGTGTCAATATGATACCGACAACAGACGATCCGATCGGCGGACAACCAGCACTGCTTGTTATTGATCCCCAACAGACCGTCCCGGAAAGCGAAGAGGCGATGGCTTCGGGTGCAGCATCCATTCCCGGTGGCCGCGATGCCGTCATGGAAAACATCGATACTGTCGTTGATCATGCTCGAAAAGCCGATATTCCGATCATCTGGGGAAAAGAACTCCATCGTCCAGACTTTGCTGACTACGGTGCCGAACTCGAGTCATGTGAACCTGAACACGGAATTGTCGGCACTTGTGCCGAACAGTTCGATTCGATTCTCTCGATAGATGAATCAGACATGGAACCCGCAGAGTACATCGTCGTCAAGCGGCGGTACAACTTCTTCCACCGTACAGACCTCGAGCACATTCTTTCGACTTACGAGATTGACACGCTCATTCTTGTCGGCTTTATGACGAACATATGCGTTCATTACACCGCTCACGGTGCTCACGAGCACGATTATGCGTTCCGCGTCGTCGAAGAGGCGACCGCTGCACCCACACAAGAACTTCATGAAATCGGACTCAAGTGTATTCGTTATCTCCAGCCTCGAGGCGTCCGGCCACTCGAAGAAGTCACGGGTCGACTTGATGAGTACGAAGGAAACAGTATCGTTAAACGAGTCAAAGAAACAGGTAGCGTGACTGCCGAAACAGGTCCGGTTACGAGTTAATTTCGATCTTCCCAGTCAGGTTTGGCTGGAAACTCAACGTATGCCTCGATTTTGTCGCGTGCATCTTCCATCACTGAACTTCCGTGAGAGACAAGCCCAATGTCGAACTCGAATTCCAACAGTCGCTCAAGATGACGTTCGGCAGCAATCAAATCGTTCGAGTAGATTGCTTCTGTCATCACAAAGTATCCTTGTGGTAACCCACGACGATCAGCACCTATAAGCACGTCACCGAGCACAGCAATGCCTCTTTTTTCGTCAACAAACGCATAATTATCATCGGTATGCCCTGGTACGTGGACAGCAACAAACTCATTGAGACAGTCACCATCTCCGAATCGATTATCTGGTTCGGCTGTCGCCTCGAATACTGACTCTTTAGGTATCCATGTCTCTGGGTCGTACCGTTCTACGATCGCATCGAAGCCGCCAATGTGGTCGAAATCTGCATGGGTAATAATTACTCTGTCAGGGGAGATATCAAGCGTCTCGAGTTCCTTAATAAGCGTTTCGACAGTGTCTGTCGATCCCGTATCAAAAAGTGTCGAGACGCTTCCATCGAAGAGATGCGCGCGATAGGACTCTTTGACTGCAGGAAGTTGTATTTCATACACGTCTGGGGCAATTTCATTGGCCATACTATAACTAAATCTGTTCCAACGTAGCTTTTTGTTTGAGTATCCTGGAACACCTTATACACATAGATATTCTTAATCGGCAAGTGACAAGTACACCTCCGTCATTGTCGCCACCATGGATAATAGTGGAGCCGAAATACGCACAGTCGGGCCAACTCCCTCGAGACAAACTGGTTCAACCGAGACGTGGGCATCTGGGCGAATTACGCTTTCGGGTGTCGAAAAACGATACGGCGATGTTCTTGCAGTAGATGGAGTCTCGGCAGTCATCGAAGACGGGGAGTTTTTCACCCTTGTTGGGCCATCAGGCTGCGGAAAAACAACAACACTCCGGACAATCGCTGGCCTCGAGACACTCTCAGCAGGGACTGTCGGAATTGCTGGGAGAGACGTGACAGACACACCGCCGAACCATCGGAACGTCGGGATGGTCTTTCAGGACTTCGCGCTGTTTTCTCATATGACTGTTGCAGAGAATGTTGCCTATGGACTTGAGGTTGAGGGTGGAATCGATTCTGAAACAATCACTGAGCGAGTCGAAGAAATGCTTGAGTTGGTCGAACTTCCGGAATACGGTGACCGGATGCCAGATCAGCTTTCGGGTGGACAGCAACAACGCATTGCGCTTGCGCGAGCACTGGCAAAGCAACCAGATGTGCTCTTGCTTGACGAACCCCTCGCAAGTCTTGATAAACAACTCCGCGAGACGATGCAAGTCGAACTGCGTCGCATTCAACGTGAAGTGGGTATCACGACAGTACTCGTTACACACAACCAGAAGGAAGCTCTCACCATGTCAGACCGGATTGCCGTGATGAAAGACGGCACGTTCGAGCAGGTTGGAACTCCGAAAGAAGTCTACGAAACGCCTGCCTCGTCATTCGTTGCTGATTTCATTGGCACCGCGAACATATTCAACGGGACAGTCAAATCGACTAGCGAAGCGATCACTACAGTCGACTGTGGAACCGTCTCGATCGACGCTGCCGATGCTACTGTCTCACCTGGAGAGAGAGTTTCTGTTGTCGTCCGCCCAGAAAATGTGGGTATTAGTGTGCCATCGGAGACAGACGCTACCGGAACAACACTCGAGGGAACTGTTGGGATCACCCGATACTCTGGAGATCGACTTGAGTATCACATGACTGTCGGAGATGGCCGATCCATCATAGCGACTCAGGGGTCGAATCAAAAGATGTTTGAAGTTGAGGATCAAGTTGTCGCAACAATCGACCCAGAAGAATGTTTGGTTGTCCCTCAGTAGGTAAAACAAGTTCGGAGGAATACCGATACCTGCTCCGTCTGGACAACTTTTCAGATAGGTTTGTATGATTATTTATGAGTTTGAGATTCTTTATTCGCCGGCAAATCTGTCCGAACTAGAAACGCTACTGATTTTGACAATTAATTTTGAGCGTAGTATAAGGGAATATATATACAATAATATTGTTTCTGTCTCCCTGTCGTCTACTACATTCTACGTTTTGGTTTATGCCAAAGCTATTTACATCCAAACCTATCCATAGATAACTGTTGACGTATGAGTAGCCAAAACGGAAATAGTGAAACTAACACAAGCGATTCGTCTCATTCAGCTAGTGGAAATAAATTGATGTCGCAGTCTCGCCGTCAGATGCTCTCGACGGTTGCTGCGGGTGTTGGCACAACTGCCATTGCTGGTTGTCTCGGTGGCGGTGGTGACGAGCCGCTGACGATCTCGGTGTTCGGCGGAGCATTCAAAGAAATCCTTGATCGTGAGTTGTTCGAGCCGTTCTCCGAAGAAACCGGCATCGAGTTCCAATCCCAAGCACAGGGAGGGACGGCCGAAGTGCTTCCGACAATTGAGGCTGGCGTTGATGCTGGTGAGGCTCCAGTCGATGTAATGATTCTCACACTTCCAGGTGTGTTCCGAGGAGAGAACTCAGACCTGTGGCATCGGTGGGATCATGACGACTTCGACAATCTACAGTACATCCAAGAGGATCTCCAGAACACCAACGATGACGGTGAACTGTTTACGATGGCAGGACTGGGCTGGTTTATTAACCTCGTTCATAACACCGACGAAGTAGACGAAGGGCCGACTTCATGGGATATGCTGTGGGACTCCCAATGGGAAGACCAGTTAGGCATTATGACGCCTGCTGTAACCGGATACCTACCCGATGTTGCTGCAGCGACCCGGTTCGATGAGGGTCAGGATATCCTTGATACAGAAGAGGGTATCAGAGAGGTATTCGAGGAACTTAGCGAAATCAGATCTCAGGGAGCACTCTGGTATACGAACGAAGCGAACTTCCAATCACGGCTCGCACAGGGTGAAATCCCAGCCGGCATGTTGTACCACGATATCACACGTGTCCTTCAGCTCGAGCAGGACGCACCCATCGAAAGCACGTTCGCCGAGGAAGGATCGATCTTCGAGACTGGCGAGTGGGTTGTTCCGCGGACGACAGACAAAATCGACGAGGTCAGAGAGTTCATCGATTACTCGTTGGATCCTGAAGTACAGGATCACGTCGCCCGAGAGCTGTTTACGACGCCGATTACCAAAACAGAGTACACAGAGCTTGATGACGAAGAGTTCGAGGCGGCTGCCGGTCCTGGTATTGATGAAGCCATTCATCCGAACTTCGAACTATACGTCGAACAAGAAGAGCTCATAAACACACTGTGGGATGAAATGATCGGCGAAGAAGGCGAAGATGCCGAGGAGGAGGAGTTCTAGCTGTGCCCGGAGTCACGCTCGAGGGGGTCACCAAAGAGTACCCTGGTGGGGTCACTGCGGTTAATGACGTCTCGTTAGTCATCGACGAAGGTGAGTTCGTGACGCTTGTCGGCCCCAGTGGCTGTGGGAAAACCACAACGCTACGCACCATCGCTGGTTTCGAACAGGCGACAACCGGAACCGTCGGTATCGCGGGTATGGAAGTCAACAACACACCGCCTGACGGCCGAGACACCGGGATGGTCTTTCAGGATTTCGCGTTGTTCCCGCATATGACGGTCGCCGAAAACATCTCCTACGGGCTCAAAGTCCGAGGCGAAGACGACGAAACGATCGATGCCAGAGTCCAAGAAATGCTCGAGTTAGTCGAGCTACCCGAGACGGCCGACCGCAAGCCGACGCAGCTATCGGGCGGCCAACAACAACGGATTGCCGTCGCCCGTGCTGTGGCACCTAAACCGAGCGTGTTGTTGCTTGACGAACCGCTTGCGAGCCTAGATAAGAAACTCCGTGAGACAATGCAGGTCGAACTCTCGCGCATTCAAAAACAACTCGGGATTACGACACTGTTGGTCACTCACAACCAGAAAGAAGCACTCACCATGTCCGACCGGGTGGTCGTGATGAACAACGGTGAGTTCGAACAGGTTGATACGCCCGAGGCGGTGTATTCGAACCCTGCCTCACCGTTCGTTGCTGACTTTATTGGGAATGCGAACCTCTTCGATGGCACTGTCGTTGAGTCGACCGATTCTGGAAAGACCACGATCAACTGTGGTGGTATCACACTACAGGCCAACACATCGAAGCGCCAACAGCCCGGTGAGAACGTGACGGCGATGATCCGACCGGAAAACATCGATCTTGCCGACCAGTCGGTTGCGACCGACGGTGGAGAGGCCATCACCACGATTGATGGAACGGTTACGTTTACACAGTTCGGTGGTGGTCAAACCGAGTTCTTTGTCGAAACGGAGGCTGGCCAAGAGATCACATCGATCCAACAGTCCGAACACACCACACTCACAACAGGTGACCACGCTGAGTTACTGGTTCGTAGCTCCGATGTCCTGGTGTTTCCGAACGCATGAGCACTGACACAACGACAATTGAGCGGATCAACAATCTGGGGGCGGTATTTCAGCGAACAAAATACGTGCTGATATCGTATCCTGCACTCATTCTCGGCATTTTTGTCGTGATTCCGATGGGACTCCTGTTCGTTGTGAGCTTTTTCCAGAACATAGAGGGTGGCTTTTACGAACCAGTCTT
>SL_4KL_010_BRINEDRAFT_10002669_pt1 | contig 10094 bp, 2 predicted proteins | sample SodLak_010_BRINE_2_FD_10664 | JGI IMG/M metagenome (IMG submission 10664) | reverse complement strand
TCTTATCTTTCTTATCTTTCTTATCTTTCTTATCTTTCTTATCTTTCTTATCTTTCTTGGATGGAACATATAATGTTCCCAGAACTTTTCTGTTGAATTAAACCTTAATTACACTCTAATGCCTTTAGGGTTAGGAGAAAAAACTTGAAAATTTTCACGAGTTTTCTTAGCACATTAAAGTTCTATTTTAAAAATAGAACTTTAAAAAATCAATCAAACCATAAGCCGACAGAAAACTTTTTCTTTTCATGTCTATAATATATATTAATTATATAATAGTTTTTTTTGCCTGCTGCTAGATTCGAACTAGCGAACCTTCAGCTTATGAAACAGACGCTCTAACCACTGAGCTAAGCAGGCTTTACTTAAATAATTATTGTTCGTTTTTAAATATTATCATTTAATAATAACATTTTTTTATGTATTATTATTTAATAATAATTATTACGTGCAATCTATATTTTTGTTTTTTTTTACTACCCTTTAAAAAATACGTCGTATATGTTTATAGTATGGAGTAGTTTACTACTATACTCTAAGTAAACATTTATGTACATAAAAAAAAATTTCTTTTCTTACACTTTAAAATTTAAAGTGTAAAATCCGGAAGGAAAATAAAATTTTTTCGTTTCTTTTAACTTTACAAAAATCTTCAACGCTTTTTTCTTTTCTCCTTAGAAAATCGCTGAATATTTTTTTCTTTTCTTACAGAATTTTGAATCTTGGGTTACCTGGGACTCGAACCCAGAACTTATCGGTTAAAAGCCGAGTACTCTACCATTGAGTTAGCAACCCTTAAAAATTTTGCGGTTTTTTATGTAAAAAAAACTTGTTAGTTTTTTATCTACTTCATATATAAAATATATACTGTTTTTTCCTAAACGAAACGAAATTCTGTTTAATGTTATAACAGTAGATTTTATAGAGATATAAACTGAATTATAATTTGTAATTATAGCATAAAAATTTTATAAAAAAAAACACTAAATAAAAATTAAACTAAAAAAATTTATTAAAGAAAAAAATAAAAAAAGATTGAATTATTATTCGGATATTTATTATTTATTTGACAGAATGTTTTTCTAATAAAGTACAAAGCCCTGACTGGCTTTGTTCGTCACTTTAGGGATCCTCTCGTGACGGATACTCCTTACGAATGAATTATTAGTTACTTGTACTCGTATAAATATAGATATATATCTATTACGTTAATATACAAATATTAGATTGCATAAATGGAATGGAATCTAATATAAATATATACTAATAACCAAATATAAAATACGAGATTTTTTTTGTTTCTTATAATGACTATAAGCTGAAAAATAGCTAATAGTCATTATAAGAAACAAAACGTGATTTTATGAAAGTCTTAATTTTTAAGACTTTAATACTTTATAAACTAGTTATTTATAGTTTAACTATTTTATTAAAGATTACCACCACGAAGCGATAGTAAAATAACAACCATTGGACCAGCTAAAACAACAGTGAATAAAGCTAATAATTGTAAGATTAAAGTCAGTGACATATAGTAGGTGTAAAATATAAAATTATGGATAAAAAATCTAAAAGTGAAAATATAGTTTACTAATAAAATTAAAATTAATTATTTTCTTATGATGAATAATTCTATTCTGTATGATTTATTTAAATTGTTATGCGTTTTTAATTTTTNTATTATTTATTATAATAAATAACATAAAAATTTTAAAGTTAAAATTTTAAAAAAATATTTTTTTCTAAAAAATTATTTTAAATTTTTTCATTGAAAAAATTTTCTAAGGAGGGGATTTTTTTTATGCATTAAATCGAATTGTAAATATAAATTGCGTGAAAAGGGAACTTAAAATTTTTTTTTTAAGTTTTTTCTCCGACCCCTTTGAAAAAATGTTTGCATAAGGAAACATTTTCTTAGCTACCGCCTAACGGGAGAGAAAAAGATTTATTATTTATTGGGGAATTTATAAAATATTACTGAAGGGCCCCGGAATAAAAATTATAAAATCATAAAATTTATAAAATTTACGGACGGGAATAAAATTTTCACATGTGAAAATTTTATAAATTTTATTCCCTTAGGTAGGAAATTATAAAATTTTATCCGCTTATTTTAACTAAAGAAAAAAATATTTTTTTCTAAAGGCCCCGTATTTTACCTAAGGGCCCCGTAAGGGAAAAGTAAAAAATTTATAATTTTTAGCTCCTGTACGGAAATTTTATACAATAAAAATAAAAAATTTTATTAAGAAAGATAATTTTCTTCGGCGGGACGTGTCTCCTTCGAAAGGTAAAACGGTCTTAAGGAAAGAAAATTCCGTTAAAAGTCTCCGTGTTTTTCTTTGAAAAACACGGAGATCCTACAAAGAAAATTTTTTATCTAAAAAATTTTCTAAATTTTATAAGGACGCAGACTACAAAAGTTACGGAAAACTCATTAAACTAGTAATTTCTGTTAAGGATTTCTTTTGATGTGGTCCTTTAAGAATATTGGATTTTTCGCTATAAGAATCAAAAGGGTTATCGTGAATTTTCTCTGAATCATATCTTAACGAAGAATTGATAGAGTTTGGCGCGAAGCCCTGACGGGCTTTAGAAAATTTTTTTTCATTAAAAAAATTTTCTTTCCACGTCACTGTATTATAACGAAATAAACCAATATCAAGACATAAAGCTTGAAGTTCACAAATTAATACTTTAAAAGCTTCCGGTGTACCAATCGTAAGATCTTTATTTAAAATTAAATTAGACCATAATGTCATTCGTCCTGTTAAATCATCAGATTTAACAGTTAACATTTCTAATAAGGTAAAAGCAGCACCATAACCTTCTAAAGCCCAAACTTCCATTTCACCTAAACGTTGGCCACCTTGTTTTGAACGACCACGTAAAGGCTGTTGAGTTACAAGAGAATAAGGACCTGTAGAACGCATATGGATTTTATCATCCACCATATGAACTAAACGTAACATATAAGCTTGTCCAACGGTAACAGGTTGATGGTAACAGTCCCCTGTACGACCATCATAAAGGCGTATTTTACCAGGATATTGGGGATTAAAAAGCCATTTAAAACCAGTTTTACGGCGTGCTTCATACAATTTATTGAAAACAAAGCTTCTCGAAGCTTCAGGGCCGTAAATTTCATCAAATGAAGAGATTCTATAATTTTCACCTAAATATTTCCCGGCTAATCCTAATAAACATTCATAAATTTGTCCCACATTCATACGTGATGGTACACCTAATGGATTTAGGACCATATCAATAGGAGTACCATCTGGTAAAAAAGGCATATCTTGGATGGGTAAAATTTGTGAAACAATACCTTTATTCCCATGGCGACCGGACATTTTGTCCCCAACTTGAATTTTACGTTTTTCTGCTAAGTAAATATGAATAGTTTCAATATCTTTAATGGATTTAGTGGAATAAAAAGGGTTCTTTTCTTTAGAAAAAACCGGAGAATTTGTTTTAATGAAATTCCGGTTGCGATTTATTAAATTTTCTCCGGAAATATTATAATTTTTGTTTAATTCTTTTTTTAATTGTTTCATTATTTTCTGATTTTTGTATTGTCCATTAACTATTGAATCAAGAGTTCGTATAACACGTGAGCTTTTAGAGAATTTAGACGAGTAAGAAGAGATTTGAGAAATTCGAGAATGACAAAAGGAATTTTCGTTACGATTTTTATTTTCTGTTTTTAATTTTTTTAAATATGCCTTAGGCAGGTTGCTCGTGCTTATAAATTTTTTACCTGTAGGTATTTTCTTTTGTACGTCCTCTCCTACAATAGAATAAAGAGAATGTTGTGGTCTCAAACCTTGCAATAGAATATTACGCGTTTTTTTTGTTATAAGAAAACTTTTCGTTAAGTTACTTACAGGACTGGTAAAGGCACCTGTACCAAACGTCGTTCTTTTTGCGAATTGGAAAGCTAGAAAATTTTTTTCTAAAGAAAAAAATTTTCTTGACGTGGAAATAAAATTTTTTTCATTGGAAAAAATTTTATAAAGGGGCCCTTGGGTAAAAAATTTCGGGGAGAAATTTTCTAAATTTTTTTTATAAAAAATTTTTCTAAACCCGTAAGGGCTTCGCATAGTTTTACGTTTTTGTTGGGATAGTTTAGGGCTTTTAAAAATTCGATTACGTAAAAAATTATTAGGGTAAAATTTTTTCTTTAGTTTTTTTATTGTTTTTTTGTTTTTTTTTATCAGTGAAGAAAAACCTACTTGACCGCGTGATGGTTTAGAATAACTTTTAATAAAATTTCGCGGTAATTTTAGACTCGGGTCTGTAAATTTTTTTCTTAAAAAATTTTCTTTGGTTTTTGTCAAAAGATCGTCAGTGGTTCGCACATGCGCTGCCGCGTTTCGCGAAACGCGGCCCCCATACGGAGATATTGTCAATGGACTTCTTACTACGCTACCTGGCTTAACGAAAATTTTTATATCAATAACTTTTGCTTTGATCCCTTTTGGAGCACGTAGAGAACTATCACGAAAAGGACGTATTTGTTTATCTAATATAGTATATAATAATTTTTGATAAGGTGTAAATTCTTTTTTGTTTATAGGAGTTATTTTACCAACTAGAATATCCCCTTCTTCAATAAAAGAACCTATTTTTACAATACCAAAAGAATCTAAGTGCGCAATTTCTTCTGGGGAAACGTCTGGTATATCACGCGTAATTTCTTCACTATGAGTTGTGCGGGTTTGAGGTATAGAAAGTTGAGTTTTCCCTTTTTTTGTTGGGGAGGTTTGTGCTGTTTTAGTTGTACGACGCTCTGATGCGCTAAGTCCTGATGTGCTCAACCCTTCAGCTTTATTCCCTTTTCGGGTTTTACTCTGATTTTTTGTTTTTTCCTTAATTTCTTTATTAGTTAATCTTTCTTGTTGTGTAATTTCGTTTTTCTGTATATTTTCAATTTCATAACGCTCTATATGTACCGATGTAAATACATCATCACTTACTAAACGTTCACTTATTAATATAGCATCCTCGAAATTATAACCTTCCCAAGGCATATAAGCAATAAAAATATTTTGACCTAATGATAACTCCCCTCCTACACTATTCGCGCAATCTGTTAAATAATCCCCTGATTGAACCCAATCCCCTTCAAATACAGCGGGTTTGTGTGTTAAACATGTGTCTTGATTTGAACGTTGAAATGTTTCCAATTTATATTCTATTTTTCTCATTGACATTGTTCTACGAAGCTCATCAGGGATTTGTACATCAGCTTTTTTCACGACATTCGATTCTTGCATTGGTGCTAAGCCCTGACGGGGGCCCCTAGACAAAAAACTTAAAAAATTTTTGTTTAAGTTTTCTTCGCTGGTCAGCTTTTCCGTTTTTAAACAAAATGTGTTCGTCGTTGAAATATTATTTTTTAGTTGAGGCGAAAAAATTTTAAAAGCTTCTTTTAAACATATGGGTTTTTTCGCATTTTTAGTTTTATTCTCTCGAATTAAATTCTTTGAATTTTCTTCTCTAAGAAAGAATTCTTTTTTATTCATTTTTTTTGTTTTCTTAAATTCATAAGGTTTATAAATTTTCAAATAATATTATTACTAGTAGTTATTTTTAAATTTTTTTAATAAATCACCGCGTTTCTTAAAAGAAACTCGGCGATTTAGCTTTTTCCGTAATAAAAAAAAAATTTTAAAAAGGTTCTAAGAAAATTTTTTTTATAAAAAAAATTTTAAAAAGGTTCTAAACATTATAAAATAAAATTTACCTAAGGGCCCGGGTGGTGCTTTTTATAAATTTTTAACTAAAGAAAATTTATATATTTATATAATTTTAGAAAATTTCGGGGGAATTTTTCTTCCCTAATGGCCCCGGACGTTATTTTAGGATTTTTATTTATTTTTTTTATAATAAAATAAATTTATTTTAGGATTTTTTAAAATATCTAATTTATCTGACCTGTAAAAAAAAAAATTTTTTTTTTACGTAAAAATTTTAAGGGGGAATTTCAGTAAATTTTATTAGGGGCCGCGTTTTTTCTCTGTCCGTATTTTATAAAAATGAAAATAACATCTTTTTCTTTTTATTTCCTTTTTACTATACAAGCAGAGTATTCGATTATAATATATAATATTATAATATAGAATCTATGTTCTATGTTCTATGTTCTATGTTCTATGTTCTATGTTCTATGTGTATTATTTACAAAGCATAAAATTTTAAAGTATAAGTTGTTTATTTTGTAGACACAACAATTTTCTTAGAACTAACGTAAGTTACTAAACCACTATATTTTGATTGAATAACATTACCAGAATCAGTAACAGCTCTACCTTCTAATCCAGTTCCAACAATAGGACGTTCATGACGAATTAAAGGTACAGCTTGTCTTTGCATATTCGAACCCATTAAAGCACGGTTAGCGTCATCATGTTCTAAAAAAGGAATTAAAGAAGCAGCAATGGAAATCATTTGTAACGGAGAAACTCCAATAAATTGAACCGATGAACGTGAAATTTTAGTGAAAGTTTCAGCAATACGGGAAGGAATCATGGCTTTAGGAAGAAAACCAATAGGAGAAACAAATAAATCAGGTGCGGCTAATTTAATTCTTTCTTCTTGTTCAGCATTTAAGTAATACATACCTGTATTTTTTTGAACTTGGCCTTTATAAACTTTATAAAAAGGACTTTCAAGAATACCTGAGGTATTAACTCTGGCATAAGTTGTCATAGAATTAACTAAACCAGTGTTTTTCCCTTCAGGTGTTTCAATTGGACAAATACGACCGTAATGCGTTGGATGAATACCTCGAATAGCTAAAGTGGCAGTATCGCGTGTAACACCTCCAGGCCCCATTGAACTTAAACGACGTTTATGAGTTAATTCAGCTAAAGGATTAATTTGATCCATAAATTGAGATAATGGACTTGTCCCAAAAAATTCTCGTATAGCGCTATTAAAAGCTTTATTATTAATAATAGAAGACGAGGTTAAACTTTTAATTTTTCGACGAACTGTACTTTTTGAAGATAAAAACTCTTCACCAGTCATTAAGTTATTCTTCGAAAAGGGAGAAGAGTGAAAATTACGTTTTTTATTGATACTTCTCTCCACGTTTTTATTTATAAGAGGTAATCGATTGCGAGATAGAGATTTCTCAGACGACGTTAAATTTGATTTCTCATTGTCGAATATTCGAGATTGCGAGTTTGTGCGAAGCCCATCCGATTTTGAACGAGGATTAACACGTGAAGGGACCTCAAAATTCATTAACTCTTTGCGTTTACTCTCTAGCATATTTTCATTGTAACGTATAAATTTCTCTAATCTTACAAGACCTACTCCTATTTGGATTTGGATTAATTCCCCCGAAGTTCGTACTCTACGGTTTTTTAAATGATCTATATCATCTGTTTTAAAAATACCTTTTTCAACTTTAATTAAATAATCAGTAGCATATAAGACATCAAGACCTGTTAACGTTAATTGTTGAGATGCAATAGTTAAACCCAATTTTTTATTAAAAGCAATTCTACCTTGTTTCCCTAAATCGTATGAACGAGGATTCATAAAACGATTATATAACCACTGACGACCTAATTCAGTGAAGTTTTTAACTGGTCCTTTAGGCATTTTATTTTGCGTATTATTTTTATTTGTACGGTCTTGATTACTATCAGTACTGTTGTTACTTACTGACGCCTCTTTATCTCTTGTATCATTTGTAGTTTTGGTTTTCGAATGGAGTAATTGATACATGGCTTCCCACGCTTCTGCCGTATTTTTTAAATAAGCATAATTTTGTTTTTTTGAATTAGTTGTTTTTTTAGGTTGATATTCTTCTAAAGAATCAATGTTATTTTGTTTTTTTTCTAGTATACTGTCAATTTTTTTAGGGAGTTCTGCACTATTAGATATTCCTGAATTCCGTTGACTTTCGGAAATCTCTTTTTCTTCTGTGGAAGTTTTTTTGGCTGATTTAGACGTTTTTTGATTTCTTTGATTCTTTTCCAAATTACCAAAGACTTTCTGAGGATCCATTATAGATTTTAGAATCACTTTTTCCGATAATCCCATTGCTAATAAAAACCAATATATAGGAATTTTAGGGCCTTTTTTCATTTGCGCCCAAATATTTTTTTCTTTATCCATTTCAATTCGTAACCAAGACCCACGCATACAAATTAAATCACAATAAAAACGTTTATATGTATTAACTGGTTGTAAAGATGATCCTTCTCCTTTTGTAAGATCATCTTCTTTGTTTTTATTATTTGACTTAGAACCTTGACGATCTTCATAATTCTCGTAAATTTTTTGTTGGTAATAAATACCTGGACTACGTAATATTTGATTTACAATAACTCGCGCAGCACCATTTAAAATAAAATGTCCACGTTTTGTCATTAAAGGGATATTACCTATATAAACCCATTTTAAGATGATTTGTTTCTCTTTTTTATTTGTTATTTGTACTGGAACATACAATTTACTAGTATAACTTTTATTTTTAATAATTGCTTCGTGAGGCTTATATTCAGGTCGTGTTAATATATAATATTCAGGATAAAAAAAGAAAGAATAATCTTTTTTTCCATTCGTTATAGGATTTCTTTTTGAAAATTCTTCAATTAAACCTTTTTCTAATAGATCAAAAAAACTTTGGCGTTGAATCGTTACAAAATCGGATAGATAATATCTATGAATTGGCATATTTATCTATGTATGTTTATATATTTTTTTTTTTCAATCGGTCTTAAGAAAATAAAATATTAAGGAGGAAAATAAAATTAAAAAAAATTTTATTAAGTTATAAAATTTCCATAAAAAACTCCCCGGTATTTTCTAAAATATCTGGCCTAAAAAAAAAAAAAAAATTTTTAATTACCTACCGTATTTTTTCTTTCCGTATAAAAATAAAAAATTTTTTTCTTTGCCGTCCGTAATAAAATATATTCTATACATAAATTTCGTTTGTTTAAGCATAAAATTTTTATTAAAAAAACTACCTTAAAAATTTTTTTTTTATTAGGTTAATTTTTTTTTTTTAATGTTTATATACTTTTTAAGTGTGCTTATAAAATAAAAAACGAAGCGTGCGTCTGAAACAATATAAATATTCTCCTTCGCCTAACTTTATTACTTTAAATATATATATATATATATATATATATAACAAATTATATTCAGTTTATAATTAACTATTATTTAAAGTTACATGCTAAGCTTATTAAGCTTAGCATAGCTTCGCTTAATAGTGACGTGGCGATTGACCTATTAAATTAAAGACGATCAAGTCTTTATACATTTTACTTGACTTCGCTTTTTTCTAAAGAAAAAAGCGAAACGTTTTTTAGAGAAAGTAATAAAATTTTTTTAAAATTTTATTAAGACCCGTTTTATTTTAAATAAACGCGAAGGGAAGAGATTCTGCTCTAAAGCTTAACTTTGTATCTCCCCCAAACAAGATTTCGCGGGAATTGTATAGTTTTTTTGAATATAAATTTTTTCTTTTTTTAGTGACGTGTAAATAAAATTTTTTTCATTGAAAAAAATTTTCTAGGGCTTATAAAATTTTTTTTATAAAAAAATTTTATTTCGAACAGGTATTGATTTTTTTTTTTTTATTTATTTTAAAAAATTTTTTTTATATGAAATTTTAGGGAAGAAAAATTTCCCCTAAATTTTCTTTGTCATTCAATAGATTTTGAATATATACAAAAATATTTTATTTGTTAACGCTCTAGTAACACTTGATTTTATAGGATTTCCCTAAAACTAAAATAAGGTTGGTATAGTATGTTAAAGAATAAAGTTTACTTCTATCTTTAATTTTACTTGTAAAATTAAAAAGTAACATACGAATATTATTTAGTTATGTTAATTATATTCAATTTTTAATTTCTCTTTTCTCCGCTTTTTTTCTTAGGGGCCCCTAAGAAAATTTTCTGCCTCGGGGCCCCCCCGAAAAATTCGGTTTTTTCTTATGCCGAACCGAATAGTTTTGTTTGCTTTATTAATATTTTGCTTTCTAATATTCCGGTAAAAAAAATTTTTATTCCTTTTATAAAATTTCTACATGTAACAATTTATAAAATTTATAAAATTTT
>SL_4KL_010_BRINEDRAFT_10002664_pt1 | contig 10096 bp, 13 predicted proteins | sample SodLak_010_BRINE_2_FD_10664 | JGI IMG/M metagenome (IMG submission 10664) | reverse complement strand
CGACTCTGGCTTGTCGTTTCCCGCATTTTCCGCGCCACACTGCGCTCGCCCCGTGCCTCCGAAGAACTCGGCGTCTCCCGTGAGGACTGTTTCGACTTCCACTCGAGTGCTCGCCAACTCGAGCGGGTCGCCGATCACGCCGTCAAAATCAGCAAACTCGCCCTCAAACTCGACGACGTGCCGGCTGAGGTGGCCGATCCGCTCGGGGAACTGCACGCGGAGGCGTTCGACATTTTCGAGAAATCGATGGATGCCCTCTTCGCCGACGGGAGTGACGACGCGACCGAACTCGGCCACGCGGCCCTCGAGTCCGTCCTCGAGATCGACCAGTACACGCGTACTATCGACGACCGACTTCGCGAACTCGATAGCATCGAAGCCCAGTCACTTGGCCTCATCGTCGACTCGCTCTCCCGGTGTGCGGACTACGGTGGAAACATCGCCGAGACGGCCCTCCAGAAGGCTGCGCCACGGCCGTGAACGTGATGTCGTCTCTTGCGTGAAGGGACCGACCACACCATCCGGATCACTCGACGCTCGTTTCAAACACGGTCCTGATCCCGCTCGAGTGACGACGTGGGTGAGCGCCAACCAGTCGGCGTTCGTCGACCTCGAGAGCATGCGCTGAACGGAATTTTGTCATAGGGGCCCGATCAGCGCCTTTTCTGGTCCGTGGGTAATCGTCGAGAGACGATCGTACACCCTCGGTACACACCACGGAGACGTCGCTTCTCGGTCACAACTCAAAAACGCAGGAGAATATCGCTACTCGAGTAAGACAGCGCTGACCTGTCCCGTCTGGCCGGGTCGAGAGGTCACCCGGGCCTCGCCCTCGCTCGTGTCGATGACGGCGCCTTTGGTGATGATGTTTCGGCGGACGTAGTTGGGGTTTGCGTCGTTCTCGAGAACGTCACTGATTTCGGCGGCGACGGTTTCGCCGTCGATGTTGACGCTGGCGACGTTGGTGGCGAGTGCGCGGGTTTTCTCGCCGTTGCCACGAACGTCGACGGTGCGGAATCGGGGTTCACCGACCTGTGTCTCGGTTGGGTGTCGACCGAGTTCGTGTTTGCGTCGGTTGTTGAACGGTTTCAGTCGGCCGCCGGTGCGCTTTCGCGTGGAGCGTCCCTGGTCTTGCATACCCACACGAAGTCGTGGCGCATACTTGAATGCACCTTTTCGGATCGAGGGAGAGCGAGTCGAGTNACGTGGNTACGGCCCGTCGATTAGTCGTCCGCCGGCGTCAACGCTTGGGTGTCATCCTCGAGCAGTCTATCGAGGGCGTCGACCATCGCGTGGACGCTCGCGTTGGTAATGTCGGACTCGCTGCGGGCAACGGTGACGGACCGATCGTTCCGTGTCATCGTCACTTCGACCGTCACGACGGCGTCGGTGCCGCCGGTAACGGCGTCGACGTGGTAGGCCTCGAGGTCGGCGTCCGCGGCCGAACCGATGGCCGATCGGACAGCGGAGACGGCAGCGTCGACCGGTCCGGAGCCGGTCCCTGAGGCGACCCGTTCGTCACCGCCGACGGTAAGTCGAACGCTCGCCGTCGGTACCTCGCCCCCGCTCACGGCGGTGAGGTCGAGGAGTTCGACAGTTCGGTCACGATCGTTGCCGGTGACGTCCTCAGCGATCGCCAGGAGGTCAGCATCCGTCACGCGTTTGCCCTTATCACCTAGTTCGGTGACTCGAGTGGCGATGGCGGCGACCTGTTCGTCAGTGGCACCGACATCGTGTTCCTCGAGTGCAGCCCGCACCCCGGCCCGGCCGGTGTGTTTCCCGAGTGCGAGACGCCGTTCACGACCCACCGTTTCGGGCGGGTATGGTTCGTACATCTTGTCGTCTTTCAGCGTCCCGTCGGTGTGGATCCCGCTCTCGTGGGTGAAGGCGTTCTGTCCGATGACGGCCTTGTTCGGGGGGAGTTCGACACCCGTCGAACGGGCAACGAGTTGGGCCAGATCGTACAGTTCCTCGAGGGCCACGGTTTCGACGCCGTAGACGTGCTCGAGGGCGATTGCGACCTCCTCGAGGGCGACGTTTCCGGCACGTTCGCCGAGTCCGTTGACGGTACAGTGGACCAGGCTGGCCCCTGACTGGACGGCCGCGAGGGCGTTTGCGACCCCGAGTCCCAGGTCGTCGTGGGTGTGGGCACTCACGGGACCCAGAGCGGCGAGTCTGGCGACCGCTTCGGCGGTTTGTTCGGGGCCTGCGTGGCCGACGGTGTCGGCGAAACAGGTCCGATCCGCCCCGGCGTCGAGGGCCGTCGCCATGACGTCCTCGAGGAAGTCCAAGTCAGCTCGCGAGCCGTCTTCGCCGATCACTTCGACCCAGAGGCCGTGGGCCGTCGCGTACTCGACCAGTTCGGCAGTCATCTCGAGGACGTCCTCGCGGGTCGTCCCGACTTTGCCCTCGACGTGACGGTCACTGGCCGGTACGACGAGGTGGACCCCGTCGACGTCACACTCGAGGGCCAGTTCGATGTCTCCCTCAAGGCCGCGACAGAAACTCGTCACGGTCGCGTCGAGTTCGAGGTCGGTGACCCGGCTGATGGCTTCGCGTTCACCAGCACCGGTACAGGCGCTGCCGGCTTCGATCACGGCGACGCCCGCCCGCTCGAGTGCACGGGCGATGTCGACTTTCTGCGCTGGTGAAAGCGAGACACCGGGGGCTTGTTCACCGTCACGAAGGGTGGTGTCGAGTATCTCCACTGTCGAGGTATCTTCGAGTGGCACAGTACCGAAAACGCCGGCGTTAGTAGGAGGCTTTCGGGAAGCCAATTTCACGGCCAGCCGGGTCGCCCCGACTTCCTCTATCCTCCGNTGGTGACGAGGTGTGTTTCGTCATGGTACCTGCCCTTGCCCGAGCGGGGTATAAAAGCCGCCGGTCACGGCACTACCTGCCACGGTCGGCAACATTGGCCACATGTGCTGTGTGTTTCCCCACCCGAATTCCCGTCGAAACGGTCCACACCCGACCCGAACTGCTACTCGAGGCGGATCTCGTCTCCGACGACGACACCATCGGCTGCACCTGCCGGGAGCTCGACGATGAGGTCCCCCTGTTCTCGCGCGTACCCCCTCCAAGGATGCAATCGTTCGACGCGGGTCACCGTCCCGTCCGCAGCCCAGATGACGTCGAGTGGACAGAAGACGAAGAGCATGTGGATGTCACGGGTCTTTACCTCATTAAATCGGAAGGCGAGGGCGTACCCTTCCGGAAGCGAACGGCGGAACATCAACCCGCGCGTCCGTGCAATGAGTGAATCTGCGGTCTCGACGTCGGTCGCCAGCGTTCGGCATTCATCGTCGGGGTCGGAGACGAGGCGCACGTGCTCGAGTGGGTTCGGGCGCCACATATATCCATGGCTCGTATCCGGGAATGATTGACCATCGCCCACCGGTACATTGAACCAGGACGGCCCCGAGCCACAGTGTATGGAGAAAACGCCCAGTGGGACGTCGGTGGGCGTCGACGATCCGTACGAGTTCGCGGGTGTCTGTGAATATCTAACCGGCGATGGACGGTGTCGGTACGCCTACGAGTTCGGCGAACACGATCCGGCCTTCGCTCGAGAGCGCGCACGTGAGGATTTCGAGTGCTTCGTCGTCGACCCCGAACACGAGTACGCCTCGAGTCCGGAACCCGAGCCCACGTGGGGAGCGTGTCCACACTATCGCTCTCGAACCGACGAGCACGTCTGCGTTCGGTGTGGACTCGAGGAGCGTCGTATCAGTGACGCACACGCCGACTCGGTGTCGACGCCGACGAAACGCCCCTTGCTCGAGGAACACCACCTGTCGTATGCCCGGGACGGGGAGACGCTCTCGCACGAAATCACGGTGATGCTCTGTCGCTGGTGTCACGCGAAAGTCCACAACTCGTGGGCGCGGATCACCGACGACGTCGCACCCGATCCTGCAGCGCTGGCTGCCAAGGAGTCCAGGCGATCGGCCGAACTCGAGGAGGCGGCCTTTCAGACGGCTGCCGAGCGGACAGCCGAGCGCGAGGACTCGGATGCAGTCAGGGAGCCCTAACAGGTTCCGAGCGAAGAGTGTCCATCTCGGAGGAAAAATCGTTTTGAGGGTCCCCACACGAGATGTGGGTATGGTCGTCACCACCGAGCGGGACGACGCCACCTGGTACGAGTGTGAAGAGTGCGGACTGTTGTTCGACCTCGAGCACGATGCCGAAGAGCACGAACAACACTGTGATTCGGAGGGTCCCTCGTACATTCAGTGACCGTTTCCAGCCGATTCTCTGCGTTCGTGAGATAGCTCCCCAACCCTCGAATGGGCAGTTATCACGGTGTACCGATGCATGGCAGGCCGGGCGCGAGGTGACTGGTACTGGCGCACAGCAGCGCGTATCAACCCTCGACGAGCTCGTAGCTGTGCTCGCTCAACTCGTCTTCGGCAAAGACGAACACGCGCCCCTCGAGGAGGTCGTGATCGGCTTCCACTCGAACCGAATACCCCTCGGTCCGCACGGTGACGCCCGGAAAGAGGGTTTCTTCATCAGTGGCCTCGAGTATCAGCCGACCGACGCCCGTCGTCTCCAGAATGTCGTCGTGGGTATCCCGATCGTTCACGTACGTCATCACCCCCTCGACGCCGTCGGCGTCAGTCACGAGGACGTGGACGTGTTTGCCGGGCGGGGTGGTGAGACCGCCCTCGACCGGTTCCGGGACGCCGTGGTAGAACGTCTCTCTCCCATCCAGATAGCGGACGACGACGCCACCGTCGACGAATTCGACTGGTAGCGTACTCGGGGCGACGTTGTTCCGTGCACTCATAATCGTCTCCTTGTACCGGAGGACGAAAAGGCCGACGAACCAGCGCCACCAGAAGCGGCCAGAACCGCACTGACCAGCAGTCGTAAATACTCCCTGGGCGAGACATGTCGTATGGACGGTCGGGCCGTTGCCCCTGGTGCCGGAACGGTACTCAACGCTCTCGCCTCGGGAACTGGATCGGCGTTCGCCATCGACATCGACACCACGGCTACCGTCGAACTCCACCCGGAGTCGCCGATCGACGGCCACATCGTCGACGTCCCCGACGGCGATACGACGCTCATCGAAACCTGCCTCGAGCGAACGCTCGAGCGATACGGGACCGAGGCCTTACTCGAGCGTGACATCGACCCGGAGCGTGTTGGCGGCCAAGTAACCACCGAAAGCACCATCCCACTGGCAGCCGGTCTGAAAAGCTCGAGTGCGGCCGCGAACGCGACCGTGTTGGCCACGCTCGATGCGCTCGACCTCGCCGAGGACGTCGATCGACTCGAGGCATGCCGACTCGGTGTCGAGGCCGCCCGTGAGGCCGGGGTAACCGTGACCGGCGCGTTCGATGACGCCAGTGCGAGCATGCTTGGCGGCGTAACGATCACCGATAACACTGAAGACGAACTGCTCGCTCGCGAGGCCGTCGACTGGCACGTTGCGGTGTACACCCCACCAGTGCAGGCGTTCAGCGCCGACGCCGACGTCGACGCCTGTCGCAAAATCGCCGATACAGCGGCGGTCGTCGCCGAACTCGCGCTCGATGGACGATACACCGAGGCGATGACGATCAACGGCTTTGCCTTCTGTGGAGCCCTCGGGTGTTCACCCGAACCCATGCTCGAGGCCTTGCCCGACGCAGCGGGGGTCTCCCTCTCCGGAACTGGCCCCAGCTACGTCGCCGTTGGCGACCAAGACGCCCTCGAGGGAGTCTACGAGCGATGGGCGGCGCGTCCGGGAACGGCAAGACTGCTCGAAACGCGGACCGATGGAGCACGGACGGGATGAGAAGCGACGACAACCGATCACCGGTCACCGACCGAAGACGAACCACAGCCACCGACGACACATGACCCAACACACCGACGCGGAACCTGAGGACTCGACCGAACGCACACCCGAGGAGATGGAACTCGAGGAACTTCGAGCCGAAATTCAAGAGATCGATCGTGACATCGTCGAACTCATCGCCAGACGGACCTACGTCGCGGATACCATCGCCCAGGTCAAAGACGCCGAAGGGCTCCCGACGACGGACGAGTCACAGGAAGCTCGAGTGATGGACCGCGCCGGGGCGAACGCCGACCGATTCGACGTGGACGCCAACCTGGTAAAGGCGATTTTCCGGTTGCTGATCGAGTTNAACAAGGTTCACCAACGAGAAAACCGCTGAATCAGCTGATACCGAGACTTAGTTTGAGGGCTTCGTCCACTGCGGCCATTGTTTCTGATCCGAGCGTTCCCACGACCGTGTGGATCCGTTTTTCCATAGAGACGACGCGGATTTGGTCGAGGCGGATTGACAAGTTATCCATACGGATCGTCGGAAGCATTGACACCCCCGAGAGGTGTAATTTACGCTGATACTCGCTCTATATCCCACTCGAGAGCACTTTCCGTCCCTGTTGGAGGCCTTTGATGTCCGCGACGACCGCTTCGAGCATCGACCGGGTCACGTGTGGCATGCAGACGACACGCGTTTCACCAGCGCTGGTTCGTGAGAGCCGCCAGCCGAGGTCACGGAGCCCCTCGAAGGTCGCTGTGGGAAGGTCGGTGACGACGAGCGGGAGGGTGGGCTCGACGACGCGATACCCGAGCCGTCGGCACTGCTCTGCGAACCACGTCGCGTTTGCCTGTGCGCGTTCGTACTGGTCGGCGTAGCCTCCGGGCCACAGTTCCTCGAGTGCGGCCACGGTGCTCGCGACGCCCGCTCCGGATCGGGTTCCGGTCAGAGTGGCCTGGGACGTCGTCTCGAGGTAGGGGGTGTCGACGGCGAGTTCGTCGAGCAACGCGGCGTCTCTGACGAGGAGACCGCCTGCAGGGATCGCAGCCTGGCCCATCTTGTGCGGGTCGATGGTCATCGTGTCGATGGCGGCGTGATCGAAGTGCCACTCGTACTCCGTAAACGGCAACACGAAGCCACCCCAGGCCGCATCGACGTGGCAGAGCGCGTCGTGGGCGGTGGCGATCTCGGCTAGTTCGGGGATCGGATCCACACGCCCGTATTCGGTGGTTCCGGCGACACCGATGACCAGTGCGGTTTCATCGTCGACGGCTGACCGCACGGCGTCGACGTCGGCTCGTCGATCGGCGTCCGTCGGAACGACTCGGAGGTCGATTTCGAGGACGTCCGCTGCTTTCCGGAAACTGAAGTGGCCGGATTCGGGCATGACGACGTTCGGCCGACTCGATCGGGCCCGTTCACGGGCGATGCGGACCGCCTGAATATTGGCTTCGGTCCCACCGCTGGCGATGTACCCCGCTGGATCGGCTAGTCCAGCCAGTGTGCCGAGGCGCTCGATCGCCTCCTGCTCGAGGGCGGCCACACTCGGATAGGTGCCGGGATCCCCGGGATTCGTCGCGAGAAAACGCATGGCGGCTTCACGGGCGACCGGGTGGGGTTTCGTACACATCGAGGAGAGTACCCGGTCGAACGACTGCGGCTCGGCTCGCATACCCAGACTGACGGGCGTAACCGGTTTATTCGTTGTGACTTCTCTCGAGGTGAACGGTCTCGGATCCGTCGACCGGTGGGATTACCCGTCTGGGAGTCAACTCGAGAATATGAGTGTCTTCTCGACTGTGTCCAATCGAGTTGCTCGAGCGGTCACAGACCAGCGAGTAGCGATTCGAGAGGACGGTGTCATCACCTATCTTCGCTCACGCCCACAGGCCGCCCTTGGCTGGGTGGGAGCCATCTTGCTCTCGTACGACTCGAGGCGGATGTCACCGACGGACGTCCAAAACGAGTGGGCCGGGCGGTCGGGCACGTACTCGCCGACGTTTTATGCGGCACTCGGGGAAACTGGCGGGACGGCCTCGATTCGGTCGGTGCTCGACGCTCGAGTGGACCATGACGCGGCGGTTCTCGAACTCGGCTGTAGTGCCGGACGGAACCTCGAGCACCTGCGAGCCAACGGGTACGAAAATCTCTCCGGGATCGACATCAACGAGAATGCGTTCGACGTCATGGCCGAGTCCTATCCCGAACTCGCCCGTGAGGGAACGTTCTATCAGGATGCCCTCGAGGACGTACTCCCAACGTTCGACGACCGACAGTTCGACGTGGTCTTTTCGGTCGAAACGCTCCAACACATCCACCCTGATAACGACTGGCTCTTCGACGAGGTGGTTCGGATTACCGATGACGTCCTCATCACCAAGGAAAACGAACCGGACGACGATCAGCTACTCACCACGAACCACGTCGACGGGTTCCCGCTCTATCACCGAGATTGGCAGGCTATTTTCACCGACCGTGGACTGACACACGTCACACAAACGACTGACTCCGTCGATACACTCCGGGTGTTTCACCGTCCGGATTTCGAGTGACGACCTCTTATTACGCTAGATCGCCAGTACTATTTTCACCCCTCGAGGCAAATCGCTCATCTATGCCACGGATTTCACTGCGGCCGCCGTGTATGCGCTCGAAACACGCCTCGAAAGGAGCAGCGAAGGGAGCAGAAGTCGGCGGGGCCGTCGGCGGCGTCGGTGGGCCCGTCACGGGAGCGGTCGGTGCCGGGGTCGGTGCAGCGACCGGCTATCTGGCGGGGACCGCTCGAGATCGCGTCGAATCAGTGCTGAAGCCATTTTGATCGCGGCGACCGGTTCTATGATCGCGTCACGCCTGCTCGAGTGACTTTACAAACGCATAAATTGCTGCCCCGGTAGAAGCCACGTATGGACACCCAGGAGTTGCTCACGCGGAACGTCGACGAGGTCGTGACCGAAGAGGAGGTGGCCGCGATTGCGGCCGACCCCGCGGGGAAACGCGCCTACGTCGGATACGAGCCATCCGGTGTCTTGCACATCGGACACTTACTCACGGCGAACAAACTCATCGATCTCCAGGAAGCCGGGATGGAGGTCGTCGTCCTCCTCGCCGACGTTCACGCTTACCTCAACGGCAAGGGGACGTTCGAGGAGATTCGGGAGACGGCCGAACAGATGCGCGCGCAGTTCCTGGCCTACGGCCTCGACGAGTCGAAAACCGAGTTCGTCTACGGCTCCGAGTACCAACTCGAGGAGGACTACGTCCTCGACCTCCACGAACTCGAGCTGTCGACGACGCTCAGCCGTGCCCAGCGCGCGATGGCCGAGTTGCAGGGTGGAGAGACGGCGAAGGTGAGCCACGTCGTCTACCCACTGATGCAGGCGCTCGACATCGAGTACCTCGATCTGGATCTGGCCGTCGGCGGGATGGACCAGCGGAAAGTCCACATGCTCATGCGTGAGGAACTGCCAGGCCTCGGCTACGAGGCCCGGCCCTGTCTCCACACGCCGATCGTCGCCGACCTGACGACTGGAGAAGGCAAGATGTCCTCGAGCGAGGGCGTCACGATCTCGATGGAGGATTCGACGGCGGATATCGAGTCCAAGGTGAATTCGGCGTTCTGCCCGCCGACACGCGACCCCGAGGGGGACCTCGAGAATCCCGTCCTCGAACTGTTCGAGTACCACGTCTTCCCGCGATTCGAATCCGTCCTCGTCGAACGCCCCGAGAAGTACGGTGGGGACCTCGAGTACAGCGAGTACGAGGACCTGGCGGCCGATCTCGAGTCCGGTGAGCTCCACCCGGCTGATGCGAAGGGAACGCTCGCGACGTACCTCGATGAGTTGATCGCGCCGGGTCGAGCAGCGCTTCGTGAGATTCGCCAGGACTGAACCACGAGGGGGCACGACGGATCCGCAGGCGACGCAACCAGTGACGAAGCACAAAATAATAACTACTCGCGTGATAAACGATCGAGTATGACACTCGAGATTGGCGTACTCGGCTACCGCTTCATGGGGAAGGCCCACGCAAACGCGCTCGCACGGCTCCCAATGTTCTTCCCGGACGCACCGGACGTCGAACGGTCGGTCCTCGTCGGCCGCGACGAAGCGGCCCTCGAGACGGCCGCCGACGAACTCGGGTTTCAGTCCACGGCGACGGACTGGGAGGACGCTATCGACGACGTCGACGTCTTTTACAACCTCGGCCCGAACCACGTTCACGCCGAGCCCTCGATTGCCGCCCTCGAGGCAGGGACCCCCGTTTTCTGTGAGAAACCGCTCGCCCCGACGCTCGAGGGGGCCGAGGCGATGGCG
>SL_4KL_010_BRINEDRAFT_10002661_pt1 | contig 10102 bp, 9 predicted proteins | sample SodLak_010_BRINE_2_FD_10664 | JGI IMG/M metagenome (IMG submission 10664) | reverse complement strand
TGTTCGTGGGCGGGGAAAATCGAGCCGATGGCGTCCTCCCCATCCCGTTCGGCGATCAACGCCCGTAACTCGGCTTCGTAATCGGCACGCGTAATTTCTTCACTCGGCCCAACCGTCACGTCGAGGGTCGATTCGACCAGTCGGTCCACCGCCTGGCGACCGAACCCCGACAGTGGCGCGATGTAGTCGAGATCGTGTCGGTCCTCGAGGCTCTGGGCCTGGGCACGTGAAACCGTCGGCACACGATCGTCACGGCGCGTCCCGTCAGCGATTGCATCGAACCCGACAGCGGCAAGTTGCTCGAGGGAGTGTTGATGGACGAGCTGGATACCGTTTCGTGGGAAGCCATCCGCCCGGATCGTCTCGACAGCCTCGGTCGCAACGTCGGGGTCGAGGTCGAGGCGTTCGAATTCGAAACCAAGGGATTCGGCCGTGTCTCGGGCATACGTCCAATCGTCGGTGATGCCGAAGGTAGCCGTCATCAGCGTGACGTCGTAGAAGTCCTCGAGCAACATCGCCGCGAGCGTCGAATCTTTGCCGCCACTGTAGAGTAACCCGAGGGTCATCGGGGCAGTCGATCCACCGCTCGAGTGAGACGCCGGCATGTTAGCGCCGTTTGATGTCAAATCGCTGTTTGTCGGGTTTCAGTTCCTTGAGTAGCTGTTGCATCTTGTCGTCGTCGATCTTCCCCTGGAGGCGACCGCTCTGGGCGAGGGCGATGATCTGGCGTTCGACCTGTTCGCCGAACTGCTGTTTACTCATTTTGACGGTGTTGAGCCGTTTTCTCGCCTCGTCGGTCACGTACTGTCGGAGGATGGCCTGACGCTGCGCTTCGGCCTGTTGCTGGGCGGCCTCCTGGGCTTCCGGGTCGACCTGTCCCTGGCCCTGGCCGCCGCCGGCTTGGCCCTCAGCCCGCTCCTGTAGCTGCTCCATTTTCTTTCGGCGCAGTTCCTCGAGATCGTCGTCCGGTTGTCCATCGTTCATACACACGTGTTGTCTGGGGAGCGGGAAAATGATTACGGAGGTGTTGTCGAATCGCCGGCGCATTCGGCCCTGCACTCTCCAGAGCTGTCGAGGAACCCACGAGAGAGCAGACGCTCACGAACTGATGTCGAAAACCAACGGGATCGCTCAGGCGTAGCGCTCGAGTTCCGGACGGTCGAGGTCTTCGAGGACGTTTCCAGCGGTCTCGTCGAGGAGGCTGCGACCCTCGGCGGTGATGCGTCGGCCCTCACCATCGGCGGTCTCGACGAGGTCGAGTTCCTCGAGTTGCTGCAGCGCGGTGCGGATGACGTTTCGCGAGCCATCAGCGCGTTTGTCGGGGGCGACCTGGTACCGGTTCGAGCCGCGTTTTGCGCCGCCGTACTCCGTCGCCAGTCGTTCGACGCCGACCGGACCGTCTGCAGCGACCTTCCGGAGCAAGCTTGCTGCGCGGGTTGCCCAGAACGCCTCCTGTTCGGGCGGGAGTTCTCGGTTGGTTCCGCTTTTCGTAAACGCTGCCCACTCCGGTTCCTCGAGGTCGTCTGTGAGTTCCTCGGCGAGCGCTTCGATGAGCGCTTCCGCCGGAACGTCGTACATCGTAGCCATTGGGGTTTCGTTCCCTCTGGCGGCATTTAAGGCCATCGTTGTCCCGTTCCGTGTCTCCCGGTGCGTTCGGGCGATTTGTGTACACTGTTCACACCGTGCCCGCAGTCGGTTCGTTTTTCGCCCCAGAGGCGAATAGCCGCCTATGGACGAACGGGCCGCACTGGCCATGCTCGAGGACGTCCTCGAGCCGGTCGGCGACGATGCTGCCGTGGTCGACGACCTGGTGATCACGACGGATATGCTCCACGAGCGGACGGACTTCCCACCGGGGACGACGAAGTACACTGCTGGATGGCGCGCCGTCGGGGCTTCGCTCTCTGACGTTGCCGCCATGGGGGCCGAGGCGACGGCCGCCGTCGCCGCCTACGCGGCTCCCGAGTTCGATGCGCGCGCACTCGAGGCGTTCGTCCGTGGGGCCCACGACGTGTGTACGTCCGTCGGGGCGTCCTACGTCGGCGGCGACCTCGACACCCACCAGGAGTTCACCGTCGCCACCACGGCAGTCGGCGAGACAGCTACCCCCGTCTTCCGGACGGGAGCACGCCCCGGTGACGCGCTCTGTGTGACCGGGGCGCTCGGTCGAAGCGCCGCTGCACTCGAGCAGTTTCAGGCACGCAACCTCGAGACCGCGAACGAACTCTTTCGGTTCGAGCCACGTGTCGACGCTGGCAAACACCTCGCCGAGTACGCCACCGCGATGATGGACTCGAGCGACGGACTCGCACGTTCATTACACCAGCTAGGGGCGGCGTCGGAGTGTGGATTCGCCCTCGAGCGTGGATCGATTCCAGTCGCGGCGTCGCTCACTGCTGTCGACGAGGATGCCGAACAGGCGACGTGGCCCACCGATATCGTCGACGACCCGGTACTCGAGCGGGCGATTACCTTCGGAGAGGATTTCGAACTCGTGTGTACGATGCCTCCCGAAACAGTCGAGGTGGCGCGGTCGGCGCTCTCGTGTCCGTTGACGGTCATCGGCAGCGTCAGGGGCCCAGCCACCGGAATAACGATCGACGGAAATCCCCTGCCCGATGCCGGCTACACCCACGGCGGCGACGAGAGCGAGTCTAGTTGATGATCTCGACGGGTGCGGGCATGAAACAGAGCACGCCGAGCGCGAAGGTCACGATGCCCAGGACGAACCGTTTCCGGTCGAGTCGGTCGTCATCCATCGGCACCGCTGGACCAGCCGCAGCGAGCAGGACGGCGAAGAAGCCCCAGAAGATCCAGATGAAGACCGCGTTCCAGCTGTAGTCGCCCACGTAGTAAAGGCCCGCGGCGAGGACGAAGAGCGCCCCCGGGACGAGTGCGGCGATGGTTTCCTGGAGCCGGCCGGCCATCGCGCGCAAGATGTGCCCCCCATCGAGTTGGCCGACCGGAATCAGGTTCAAGAAGGTGACGAACATGCCGACCCAGCCCCCGATGACCACCGGGTTCACGTTCTGCGTCGGATCATCCGTGTACAGCGGCTGGTTGACCGCCGCCGCGATCAACTCGAGCATCGGCGGGAACCCGAGTTGGATCTGGGTGGCGTCTGGATCAGCGGCTCCCTCGGGGACGGGCACGGGTGGGAGGTAGAGGCCGACGACGGTGACGGCGACGGTCGCGACCAGACCCGCGAGCGGGCCAGCAACGCCGATATCGAAGAGTGCCTTCCGATTCGGCATGTGCCCTTTCATTTTGATGACGGCCCCCATCGTGCCAATCAGGGTCGGGACGGGGAGAAAGTACGGAAGGGAGGCGTCGACGCGATGGTGACGGCTCAACACGTAGTGGCCCATCTCGTGGACCCCGAGAACGAACAGGATGGCGAGCGAAAAGGGCCAGGCGCGCCACATCTCGGTTGGCTCGGCGATGGGATCGATACCGTACCACATCGCCCCCGCGAACAGGGTCGAGGCGACCGTTGCGAGGAAGAGCACCACGTTGGTCCAGGGAATCCCGTCGATGCCTAAATCGATCGGCTCGGCCTCGAGGACGTACTCCCCGTGGTGAACCGTGAGCCGCACGTCGTACCCGGCTTCCCGGAACACCCCCCAGAGTTCCCGCATCATGGGCTCGGGGGCCCGTTTCGGGGTTCCGTAGTACCGAATCGTCTCACCGTCGACGCGAATCTCGTAAACCGGAAAGAGCGATTCGATAGCCTCGAGCGGCGGCCCGTCTTGGGCGCGCTCGGGCGTGGCGGCATCCATTAGACAGGCGTTTGGGCTGGGTAGGTATAAATCGACTGACGCCGGTCAGAGACGGACAGAAATCGTCGTTCGAGTGCTGTGCGCTGTGGGAGCCACGACTGACCGGACGGGGGCGGTCACGCCGCAGGTCAATAATAGAGCCGAGCACTATCTGGTCAGTGGATGCGTGGTGTCGAGGCTTCGCCTCGAGGTGTCTGGGATCGGTTGAAAGCATGGCGGATACTTGGATGGCTATGCTCGTGTAACTGCCCAGAGCCGCCGGAATGGAGGAGGCGGATGGGCAGTGGATCAATTCAGGGGTGGGCAGTCGTTCGTGGGCACGACGTACCTATGCGGGGGCGACGCGCCAGGTGGTCGCGCTCGTGTAGGACCATTTCTCGATCTCGAGGTCGGTCGCTGACTCCGAAAGCTTCACCATGAGCGCACCGATCTCTTTCGGCGAGAGGCCGACGTCGTCGGCGATGAACTTCCCTTTGAAGTACATCTCGCCGTCATTGGCCTTTTCGCGCAGGTACTGTTTCAGGCGGTTTTCTTTGCAAGCCGTGGAGGGTTGGGCTGTCGTGCTCATCGACAGTCATGGCTACTGGTGGCAGGAGGTTATAAAGGGAGGTTACTTGCCCCAGTTTCACTTTACTTCAGGGAATCAGGGGGTAATCGGCGTTTTACGCGAGTTCGATTGTCGTTTTAAAACGGCCCGAGAGGTTCTTAGACGTTTTAGAACCGGTTCTAATACGTTATCTTGAACGCGTAGTGAATACTGAATTACAGACCTTTTTTCGTCAGACACGCATCAGAACAGTGCCAGATTTCACCCGACGCTCACCGCTCGTGGACCCAAAACGTCTCCTCAACTGTCACTTCTTTCTTGAACAGGGGAACTTCGTCTTTCAGTCGGTTGATCCCATCTTCGACCGTTCGAAATGCCTCCTCGCGGTGACCGGCGAGGACGACGACGTGAACGATGTCCTCACCGTCGGCGATCACGCCCGTCCGATGGTAGAGTTCGACGCCAAAGACACCGTCTCGAGCCTCGAGGTCGGCTTGCAGGGCTGCCATTCGCTGTTCGGCGACGCCTTCGTACTTTTCGAACTCGAGGAGTTCCGTTCGGACGTCGTTATCGCTATCTTTAGCCCGAACACGTCCGGTAAACGTGGCGATCGCGCCGGCCCGGTCGGCCGTCTCACGCCGCTTAATCTGGGCCACCAAGCTTTCGAGGGTTTCGTAGGGGTCGGTTGCCTCGAGGGCGCGCTGGACGGCGGCCACGTCGAGGTCTCGCGCTTGTTCGACAGCGGCGAGGATGTGCTCGCCGTCGGTCTCGGGGGCTTCTGTGCTCCCGACGACGATTGCAGGATGTGCCGACTGGTGCCGGTCGATGCCGGTAACGATGGCGTACGCACAGGTCGGAGCGAGGGCGTTCAGTGCGTCGGTCACCGTGAGATCCGTGCCGGTGGCGGTCCAGTCGCCGTCGGCACCGAGGGCGTAGGTAACCTCACCGCCGGGGGTGACCGTGGCGTCCCGGACATCCGTAATGCCGTCGGCAATCGTGGCGTCGTATCGGACGACGCCGACGCGGCCCGATAGAGAGAGATGCTCGACGAGTTCGTCTACCACCCGATCGATCCGGTCGCCGGTGGCACCGTCGTCGATAATGCCGAGTACGTGCATACTACACAGGTGAACGCCAATCGCTTTGTAGCTATCGTCGGCGCGTCCCGTCACGGCAGGGCGAGCGTGGAGAAACCGTCCACCGGACGGCGTTAACAACCCTTAAGACGGCCTCCCGGTTACACCGCGATAACATGAAAGTGGTCGTTTCAATCGGCGGAAGCGTGCTGGCCCCCGAACCCGGCGCTGATCGGGTCAGGGCCCACGCCGCCGAAGTCACCGAACTGCTCGAGGACGGCTGTCGGGTCGGTGCCGTCGTCGGCGGTGGTGGTGTCGCTCGAGAGTACATTGGGGCCGCCCGAAACCTGGGTGCGAACGAGATCGAACTCGACCAGCTCGGGATCGACGTCACCCGACTCAACGCTCGTCTGCTCATCACCGCTCTCGGTGAAGACACCGTCACGGCTCCGGCTCGAGATTACGAGACGGCCGGCGAGGCCCTCCGATCTGGCGACGTTTGTGTCATGGGCGGGGTTGCACCCGCACAGACGACCGACGCGGTGGGGGCAGCCCTCGCCGAGTACGTCGACGCCGACTTGCTCGTGTACGCGACGAGTGTTCCCGGGGTCTACTCGGCCGACCCGAACGAGGACGACGACGCGACGAAGTACGCCGAACTCACGGGCAAGGAACTGGTGGACGTGATCGCTGGCCTCGAGATGAACGCTGGCTCGTCCGCGCCTGTGGATCTCCTCGCGGCGAAAATCATCCAGCGCTCAGGGATGCGAACGATCGTCCTCGACGGCACGGACCCGTCCCGGATCGGGCGGGCGGTGCGCTACGGCGAACACGACGGCACGGACGTCATCCCCGACGGCGCCGGTGCCGAACCGACGTACTGGGCGAGCGACGAACGATGAGTTCCGACGACACCGTCGACGCCGATCCCTACACCCTCCAGCGTGACCCCGAGGAGGGCGACACAACCCATCACGTGTTCTGGGCCGACGAGGTTGCCGACCGGATCGAGGCTCGCGAGCCGGACGATCCAATCGTGATCAAAGGTGGGATCTCACCCTCCGGTGTGCCCCACCTGGGGAACATGAACGAGATCATGCGCGGCTACTACGTGGCCGAAGTGCTCCGCGAACGTGGCCACGAGGTCCGTCAGGTGTTCACCAGCGACGACCGCGACCCACTCCGTAAGCTCCCGCGAACCCTCTGTGACCTCGAGGGGAACCTCGTCGATCTCGGCGACGTGAACGCGGGCGCGCTGGGTCGAAATCTGGGTTCGCCCTACACGGCGATCCCCGACCCCTTCGGCTGCTGTGACTCCTACGGTGACCACTTCTCACGGATCATCCAGGACAGCGCCGACGCCCTCGAGGTGCCGATCGACCTCGTCTCGACGACCGACCTCTACACCTCGGGCGCGTTCGACGACGTCGTCGAGTTCGTGCTCGAAAACCGCGAACGTGCCGCCGAGGTCCTCTCGAGTTACCAGGATACCGTCGACGCCGACTACGTGCCGTTCAATCCGATCTGTGCCGAGTGTGGGAAAGTGACTGAAACGGTGACCGACATCGACCTCGAGGACGGGACAGTCGCCTACGAGTGTACGGACATGGAGGCTGGCGACCGGACGATCAGTGGCTGTGGCCACGAGGGAACGGCCACGTTCCGGGACGGGAAAATGCCCTGGCGGTTCGAGTGGCCCGGCCAGTGGCAGGTGCTCGACGTCGACTTCGAACCCTTCGGGAAGGACCACGCGGAGGGATCCTGGCCCAGCGGCGATGACATCGCCCGAACCGTCTTCGACAGCGAGCCACCCGTGCCGATGGTCTACGAGTGGTTCACCCTCGACGACGAGCCCTTTTCGTCATCGGCGGGGAACGTCATCCTCGTCTCCGACGTCCTCACGTTGCTCGAGCCGGAAGTCCTCCGGTATTTCTTCGCGAAAGACCCCGCCAAGGCCCGGGATTTCAGCGTCGAGCGCCTCGACCTGCTGGTCGACGAGTTCGATCGCCTCGAGGCCATCTATTTCGGGGAGGTCGACGCCAGCGAGGACGAACAGGCCTTCGCCGACCGGGTCTATCCGCTGGTGATAGGTGGGGCCGACGGGCTCCACTCCGTCTCGTCGGGTGAGCCAGCCGACCGCGTTCGGCTCCCCTACACCTTCGCCGCCGTCCTTGGAATGACCGACGACCCCGACCTCCGCGAGGAAATCGCTCGCAGAGAGGGCCACATCCCCGACGACGCCCCACAGTGGGCCGTCGACGGCGCACTCGAGCGTGTCGAGCGAGCGCAGGCGTGGGCCCGCCGGACCGAAAACCAGTTCGATTACGAACTCAAGCGCACCGAAATTCCCGAGCACGATTTCGATGCCGACACCGAGGCCGCCCTCGAGGACCTGGCCGACTTCGTCGAGGCGGGCCACGACGGTGAGGCGATCCAGGGCGAAATTTACGAGGCGGCCAGACGCCACGACGTGGCCGTGGGGGACTTTTTCGCCGCAGGCTATCGGCTCTTTTTCGACGAGGACCAGGGGCCGAAACTCGGCCCCTTCTTGGCGAAGGTGGATCAGACGTTCGTGGTCGAGCGGTTGCGCCGCGAGCGGTGAGCGCGCTTGAGGCAGTATCGCCAATTATCCGTTTTTTGTAGTGTAATGCTATCAGATTCGTAGCTAGGGTTTTAGTCGCCGGTTTATAAAACGGTTATTAGTAATCGATTGATCCCCTCCTCAATGTCAACGCCCGGTCAGGGCGGTTGGTCTCGAGTTGCCGTTATCCAACCCAAGACACTGGCGACCGAGAAGTCCCACGGAACGGTCGTGTTTCTTTTGGCTGGGTCCGTCGGTTTGCTACTGGAGACTGCCCTGAAAGCCCCGACCCGCTCGAGGGCTGCGACTCGCTGCGATCCTCGGACTCCGTCCTGCGGTTCTTGCGTCGTCTCGCTCCGCGAGCGAGTCGCCCCTTTCGACCCCACCCAGCGGCGGTTGTTCGGCGGGCTTTCGCCTCACTGAACACTGACCCCCGTACTAGGGGAAAGCACTTATCACGGCTACACACACGGTTCGAATATGCACCGCCGCACCGTCGTGACCACAGCTGTGACTGGCGTCGTTGCCGGGGCGGCAGGGTGTCTGAACATCGGTGGAGAGGGCACCGAAAGCGGAGATGACGCTGCCACCGATGCCTATGAGGCCGATAGCAGCTACGAACGGTGTACTCGCCCGTTTGTTCCCAAGGACGAACTCCCCTCCGAGAGTGCTGACGAGGTCGCAGCGGCCCTCGAGCAGGGCGAATACACGGCGGAGAAACTCCACTACCCCGCTCTCGTCGCCGAAGACGCGATACTGTGGGACGTCGATAACAACCACTACTACACACACCGAGTCGATACCGAAGATTCCACGCCAATCTTGATTTTCGAGGAGACCACGCCATCTCGTGCGGTGTCCGGCGAGGTGAAAATCAGCAATCAAACGACCGAGACGGTCGACATCGACGCCACGATCTCGACGGCGGACGACGTGCTCGTCGAATCCGAACTGTCTGTTGACCCGGCAGACGATATTTCGGCAGTTGAATCGATATCGAACGACGAGTACGCCGGCCAGTCGTGGCAGGCAAGCCGTCTGCCCGGAATCGAATTCCCGGACGAATTCCGCGACTACCACCTCGAAGTCGTGATTGAAACCAACGGGGACGAACACACCGAAACGAGTACGGTCAGTATCCACCCGTGGTTCGAGTACTACTGGGTACAGGTTGCTGAGGATGGTGTTCTTGCTGACCCCGTGTGGGAGAACAATAAACTGTTTACTCAGGGCCCAATCGACTCGAAAATGGGCGAGCATTGGGAATGTGCGTCCCCGGCTGAAGGGTGGCCGACTGACCGAGACTGACGGCGTCTCTCAAAAGCGTCTCGAGGAACAGGGCCTTCTCCGTTTCAGCGACCGGTAACCGATCGAGTGACGACTTCAGACAAAACGCCTTTGACTACGCCTCCCTCATGAGGGGACAATGGAGCCGTCTGCGTCCGTCGTCACCCTCCAATCCCTACTCCCTCTCTCGAGTACGCTCACGTGGATTCTCGCTGGCATCGCCGCTTACTGGCTCGCGGTCATCGCGATCCGCAACCGTGGGCTCTTTCCCTCCTACGTCAACACACAGGGTCCGCTACTCACGATCCACACCACCCGTGGCCGGGACTTCCTCGAGTGGCTGTCGGGGCCGAAACGCCTCTGGCGAGCCTGTGCGAACATCGGCGTCGGCATCTCGATCGTCGTCATGGGCAGTATGTTCTTTTTCCTGCTCACCGCCGCGTTCGCGGCCAGCCAGGCCCCCGAACCCACGAGCGTCCAGCAACCGACGAACGTGCTGGTGATTCCGGGGGTCAACGAATTCCTGCCGCTTTCGGCCACGCCGGGCATCGTCTTCGGCCTGCTCGTGGGCCTCGTCGTCCACGAAGGCGGCCACGGCCTGCTCTGTCGCGTCGAGGACATCGATATCAACTCGATGGGCGTCGTGCTCTTCGCCGCCTTACCGATCGGCGCGTTCGTCGAACCCGACCAGGAGGGGAGCCGCGAGGCCTCACGCGGGGGCCAGACACGGATGTTCGCCGCGGGCGTCACGTTCAATTTCGTCGTGACGCTCATCGCGTTCGGCTTGCTGTTCGGACCGATCGCCGGCGCGATCACGGTCGCCCCCGGAGCC
>SL_4KL_010_BRINEDRAFT_10002659_pt1 | contig 10105 bp, 8 predicted proteins | sample SodLak_010_BRINE_2_FD_10664 | JGI IMG/M metagenome (IMG submission 10664) | reverse complement strand
CGTGTGGAGGAATCTGATGCGCTCAAACCCTACAAGTAGAAGAATTCATGGCATTAGCGTTGTCTGGTGAAAAATCCTGCATGATAGATCACAGCTAATGATTGAAGGCTGGGGATGGACATGGAGGGGAGAGCTTGCACTCTGCCAAGCTCACGTACCTCGTCCTCATTGTCGTCATCAACCAAAATGTACTTCCTCTTAAGGGGAGGAATGAAAGCGGGCTCAGCTACGGCGTAAAGGGGGCTTGCCATCAGAAATAAGCCAATTCAGTTTTTTGAATTTTATCTTTTGTCACACAGTGCATTACTAATGTGTAATTGCAGTCAGGTCATCCTCCTCAACCATAGACCGATTTTGGTAATAAGGTTTTTATTGTATCAAATTAAAATCTTTAACATGCTACTCAGCAGCAAATAGACTGCTAGCCTGGAGTAACTAGCACTTATGCTGTAGACTATACCGTTGCAAAGTCAGTTTTAAAGAAATGTTCTTTGGTATCTCGTTATTAAAATCAAACGGACTCGTATCTCGCTCACTTTGTACCTTGGCGCCCCACTACGGTACAGCCTTCTGAAGGACATTGTCATACTTGTGAGCTGTATGAGCTTCAAATCCAGGTATGAAGCTGCCATACGTCACCTGTCGTCCCAGGGAAAGCTTTGCGGAGGAAATTTGCTGGTCAGCCATGTGTACTGCTCTTACTGCTTTCTTCCACTCTTTGTCATACAGGCTGTTCACAATTGGCTGGGGTTGAACCAGATACCATCTGTGTTGGGTTAAAGTGGAAGGTAAGGAAGCTGGACATTGCTTGTTCATGTGTGCATGCACAGATGTCCTTTCACCATAGACGTGCATCAGTGTGTGTGAATGTGTGTACATGTGTGTACATGAACATGTGTATGCATTTGCGCTCGTGCGTATGAATTTTCTTGCATGTGTGTGAGTGTGTGTACGTGTGAGTATGTGCATGCGCGTGCGCGCTTGTGCGTGTGCGTGTGTTTGAGTGAACTCGCATGTTTACTAATGTGTTTGCACGTACGTGTATGTATATGTGTTTATGTGCATGTACATACGCATGTTAAAAGCTTGTACGCAGTGTGTGTGTGCGCGTGTTCGTGTGTGTGCGCGTGTGTCTGTCTGTGTGCAAATACATGTATTTTTGTGCGCGGGCATGCAATGCCATGCATGTAGGGTTGGTCAGTTTCAAAACACACTAAATCATAGGAGACTGGTGAAACTCATGTTCCAAATTTTGGGTGGATCCTCCTTAACCGTCACCCCACCTCTGACCAACTTTTTCAATCACCACCCTGACAAAGAATGTTCCTTTTGGCTTTTCTTGCATCTGCATAGTTAACACTGAGGCTTGCGATTCAACTGCAGCTGGGAGGTAAACTTCTTGAGCACTTGTAGTTTACCAGGCACTCATATCTAGCTAAATGCCCTACATTTATTCAATTATCTTGATCTCATTGCACTACAACGTTCTCTTGGACCCTCTTGTTACTCAAAGCTACTGCCCTGACCTCACGCATTCACCGGCCCACGCCCAGGTGCAAATTTGTGTGTTTGATTGGTGTACAAGAGTTTCGCCTAGAAATCTCAAAGAATGCCACTAGAAGAAGGTACTCAAAAGCACTCATATAGACAATAAAGAGCGGAACAGATGTTTGCACTCACAGTGCATGCTTACCTATTTATTCAAATCCACACACCTTGCCGAATAATTGTTGATGCCTTGCAATGCACCATTGATTTGGGTTCTGGAAATAATGTGTGCGAAAGGCACAGGGTACATATGTGCAGAAATTACACTAAGCACAAATTCGTCATATTAGAGGCTTCACAACCCTGCAACATTCGCAATTTAATCAATATTATTTGGATCCTTGTGAAAAGGAATGACGAGATGACGAGATAAAATAGGCAGTGCTGTGTATTTAAGGCAAGTGAGCATCCTCTTCCAGGCACCTTCTAGCCCTGCCCCTATCCAACTCTCTTCAGAAAATGTCAATGACATTTAAAGTGCAGGCGGCCACACAGGCATACAGTAGCCACCAGACGATTGCAGGGGGATTTCAAAAGTCTAGACCCCTAGACAAGCCCCATACTGCGTTAATCTGGCCCCTGTACTGATATGATACTTACCAATAGCATGTTTAAAAGTACACATGCATACATGTAACGAATGTATCAAATCAAAATCACAAACACAATTGTTTGCCCTGATCCATGGGATATGATTATTCAATTAGATAGCGAAATCCTAAGTCCATGATCAAATCAAGTCAAAATTGGCGTCATAAGTCATGTTGTCGTGCCCTCCTTAAGTGCTGATGCGGACATGCATGCTTGTGTTGCTTTTATCATGCACACATGCTGACTTCCTTGTCTGCTCCTGACTGAGGTGGGGCAAAGAGTTTCCATGGATACCATCCTGGAAGTTTGCAGTCTGAAGCCCATGCAAGTTTGCAGCTTGAGGCCCTTGCAAGTTTGCAGCCTGAGGCCCATGCAAGCTTGCGGCCTTAGGCCATGCAAGTTTGCAGCCTGAGGCCCATGCAAGCTTGCGGCCTGAGGCCATGCAAGTTTGCAGCCTGAGGCCCATGCAAGCAGCCCGTGCAGATAGTGCTAAACATGACCACCAGCTATGCCCAGCTTAGTTCCTGCACCAGGAGCTGCATTTTCCATGGATGAAGTCTCCATGGGGCTTGCATCCTGCCTGGTTACAGTGCTTGTCCCATGTGCAGCAGTACTCACCCTCTGTGCTTGCATTCTGCCTGGTTACAGTGCTTGTTCTGTGTTAAGTAGTACTCATCCTCAGTGCTTGCATTCTGTCTTTTGGTGCAGGATGTTTAGAGAGAAATGGAACAGAATAAAAAGCAAGATAAATGAACTGCAGCAACAGCACTTTCAGGAGCCTGCAAATGCTGAATATTGTGTTGGGCAAAAATTGCAACAACCAAGGACACAATGGAAAAAACCACAGCAGGACACTGCAGAGTATACACGATCACTGTCTTACCATTGTTATGATCCAACATGCCCACAAAATCGGTAAGTGCTGGAGACGCGTGACAGATGCTCCTGCATGATTGGTCTCTGCTCGTGTGCAATGGACTGTCACGGCCATCTTGGCCTGAGTAAAAAGGCCTTATGTTTTTCAAGAAGACTAGCGGCAAGGACAAGGTCATCACAAGTCTGTTCTCAGTGCTTGCCTCTGTATCAAGGGCATGACCTCTTTTCTTACACAAGGTTGCGTTCAGTTCTCAAGAAGCAGCACAAAGGTCACAAAGCTTAGGGTTGCAACGATTACATTTTCAAGAGGCAATGCAGCTATGCAAGCGCTTGAAGTATCACAAACTGTCTTCCAACAAGGCTTTGTGGCCCCGCTTGGTGCCCCGCATTTAATGGCGGGGAGCTCAGGCTCAGACAGCTCAGTGTTTTTAGGATGTTAAGCGTCTTTTAACGTCTGCTCAGCAGTACTAAAAGCAATTGTTTGCACTCAAGATCCCGTGCGAGGGTGCAAAATCTGTTGCTGGTGCTCTGCACTGGGGCACATGGCATGATGGCCGCCAGTAGCTGGAAGCCTAGCCCAAGCAATCCTAGCTGTATGACAGGCTTCTCATCCTTACAGGACTGAGCTGCTCCTGTATCTTCTTCTGTAATTTCACTGTCAATTATTGCTGAAGCAGCATGCCAGCAGCAGCTAAACCAAGGCGTTCAGGAGGCTGAAAAATGGACAGGCAGAAGCTAGGCCACCAGGAGGAAGCAACATTGGCTGCTTTCAGCAAATGCTGAGGTAGACAGGAGGGACTAGAAGCCTGGCACAGGCAATCAGTTTTCCAGCTGGGACTTGGCCAAGGGCTGGAGCTGCTACCTATTATTTGGCTGCAGAGTTTTATTGTCTGATTCACTGCTGATGAGGGATGCTGATGACCCTGTCAAAAAAGAAGCTCTGTCGCACTGGCTGGCCCATTGCCTCTTTGCTGTGTTGCCTGGGCCTCTTTGCTGTGTCACCTGGGCCGTGCAGACTTGCAGCCCAGTCCTGGGAGATCACTATTACTAGATTAGTCTCAGACAGATTCCTAGGTTTGTAAGGGTCAGGTCAATGCTTTCAGTGGGGACCCTGCTCTGTGCAGTGTGTCAGTAGCTCCGCTCTGTTGGCCAATGATGGCCCATTGCGCTCTATCCTGAACTGTAGCAGTGCCGCATGCACACACAAATCATTGTCATGCCTGCTGCGCACGCAAGTCATTGTTGTGCCTGGCATGCACACAAATCATTGTGCCGGGCACGCACACAATGATCATTGTGCCTAGCGTGCACGGCTGTATTCCAGATGTGCGCCGCATGCAGATGTGTGCCGCAGATGTGCGCTGCCTTCCAAATGTACACAAGACGCCCTGTTGAGCACAAGGTGCCCTGTTGAGCACAAGGTGCCCTGTTGAGCACAAGACGCCCTGTTGAGCACAAGACGCCCTGTTGAGCACAAGACGCCCTGTTGAACAGGCCCAACAGCTGCCTCCTGGGAGGCAGCGCTCCTGAGGCTCCAGTCCATCAAGCCTTGCTCTGGCTTTGGCAGGTGTAGCTGGCAGCCCAGGCTGGCTCAAGCTGTGGCTGCCTGCTCGCATGCCTTGTGCTGCTTGCAGTCGGCACCACCGCCTGCTGTCTGCTGCCCTGAAAAGGAAGAGGGATGGCCCTTGGAAAGGGTTGGACTATGATGTGGAGCTGGAGCTGAGCATCACCCGCAGGGACCAGATCGTGGTGGCGGAGCTGTGCCGCAGCTTTGGGCAGCCCCTGCTGCGGCCCCTGGGCCAGCCATGGCATGCTGCTACTGACAAGCACACCTTTGACATGCTGTTTGAGGACACCGCCAAGATGCTGGCGCTGTTCCTGTGGGAGGAGGTGGGCTGGCTGGAGCAGGCCCGGGCGCTTGCGCCGGCAGAGCGCAGCCCAGGGTGAGTGTGTCTGTGTGTGCACGGCTGGAGTGCGCGCAGCCCAGGGTGAGCGCGCCTGCTTGTGCATGGCTGGAGTGTGTGTGAATTCCGAGGGTGAGCGCGCCTGCGTGTGCATGGCTGGAGTGCGCGCAGCCCAGGATGAGCCTGCTTGCGCTGGCGTAGCATAGCCCTAAGCGAGCGCGCCCACTTCATTTTTCATGGGTTGCATGCAGCCCAGGGTGACTGCGCCTGCGCAAGTGCGTGAAGTGCAACCCTGCGGAGCGCATGGCTGCGCTGATAGTGCCAAAGCAAATTTCTGGGCGCGAGCCCACCAGCTGAATGGACAACAGCCCTGTGAATGAGTGGCTCAGGCCAGTCTTGGATGGCAGAATCGGAGCCGTGGTTGCAGAGCTGCGCAACCTGAACCAGGGCAGCATAGCTGAAGCCAGGGCACCATAGCTAAAGCCAGGGCTCATGGCCTGAACCACAGGGCAGCATTGCTGGAGCCTGTACTGGGCCTGAAACCTGAGAGTGATCCATACAAAAACAGCGGTTCCTGTGGTGCACTGTTGCGCCGTTAAGACCAAACGAGACACCCCCTCCCAGTTGACAGTGTATGGAGCAGGTGGGCCCGGCAGGGTGAGGCACGCGCGTGCACTTGAGGAGGGGCAGCACTGTCCGTGTCGGGAGAGGGTAGCTTTCTCGGCGCAGGACCCAGGAAGGCACGAAAGGCACGACTGGGAGGACCCTGCAAGATCCTGATCCTGCGGCCGTGATGGCTCTGCTCCTGTGGTCTTGAGGGCTCTGATCCTGCAGCCATGAGGGCTATGCTTGCGTGCATTCGACCCAACCAAGGTGGCCATGCACCTAACCTCCATCTTCCTGCTGCTGCTGCTGCTGCTGCGCAACATGCCAGGCCATATGGTGTCATGAGTGCCTGCAACAAGGGTCTTTGGAGGAATTGGCTAGGATTCATTTGATTGCAGGCAACTTACCGGCCGATCCCCAGTCCAGCCCAAGCCTGAGCGTGGTGATCAGTCGGGAAGTTGGAGGTGACCTTGCAATCATGCGCGATGACATGTTCGCTGCACATGGCCTGCCTCGACAAACACCGCGTTTCATGCTGTGCGTGCGCGTGTGCGTGCTGTGTGTGCGTAGGGGTGCTGAGCAGCCCCTGGACCATTGGCAGAGGCTGGAGCCCCAGATCAAGGACGTGCTCAAGGTGCTGTGGCAGGGTGACCTCACGTCCGAAGGCATTTATCTTAACATCGCGACCTACATCCGGAAGTTCTCGAGCCGCCTGCTCATGGTACGCGTGCGCCTTGTGCAGGCTCCAAACGCATTGCTACTGCACTGGAACACGCACGCATGCGCGCGTCTCAGCAGCAATACTTAGGCACTAGCAGCAGCGATTGGCCAGTCCACAGCCCCCCGTCCTCCTGTCTCTGTGCATTCCTGCCCCTGTGCTTACACCTGCCCCTGTGCTTATACATGTCTGTGCTTAAATGTGCTCCTGCGCTCATCTGTACCTCAGCGCTCATTCCTGCCCCTGTGCTTTTTCGTCCCTGACTCTGTGCTTATGGATGAGGCATGCACGACAGAGGAATTGGACGATCTGTGGGGTGAAAATTTTGTGTGAATCTTCCACCCATCCCTAGTAAATATCCAGCATACGACTGTGAAGACTGAAAAAAAGGCTGTCATACAGGCTTTTGCACATTAAATGATCAAATCAATCATTGGGATAGAGTAATGGCTATGTTTATTACTATTGCATACGCTCCTAGCTGCAGCAACCATGCATCTAAGTCAAGCTTGTTGGAAATTTAAATTGTAAGCTCAACATGAAAACAATTATTATCCATCCGACCAAGGAAGCACCCAGTAAACCGGAAGGTCTCAAAAGGCAATCCCGGGCAAACATGTCACAAACCCTCCTGAACTCTGCTTGTTCTCATCCCTGCCTCCGTGCTCATCCCTGCCTCCGTGCTCATCCTTACCTCGGTGCTCATCAATACCTCAGTGCTCACGCATGCTTCTGTGCTCATCCCTGCCTCAGTGCTTATCATCCACGCCTCTGTGCTTATCATGCATGCCTCCATGCTCATTCACCCATGCCTCTGTGCTCACTCATGCCTCTGTGCTCATCTTTGCCTCTGTTCTTATCATCCACGCCTCAGTGCTCATTCATCCATGCCTCTGTGATTATCATCCACGCCTCATTGCTTATCATCCATGCCTCTGCGCTGATCATCCATGCCTCTGTGCTCACCCATACCTCTGTGCTCATCTTTGCCTCTGTGCTCATCGTCGGCGCCTCAGTGCTCATTCACCCATGCTTCTGTGCTCATCATCCATGCCTCTGTGCTTATAATCCAATGCCTCTGTTCCTATCATCTATGCCTGTGTGTTTTTTAATGCCTCCTTGCTCATTCATCCCTGCCTCTGCTCATCCATCCCTGCCTCTGTGCATCTCTGCCTCACACGGTCAATGCTGCGGCCATGTCCGCCCATGCACCCATTACTGCCGTCTGTAACGCACGCCCCACCCTCCGTGCATGCACCCCACAGCATGCCATGGGCAAGTGGGTGGACAGCCCTTCAGAACATGTGAGGAAGGAGTCGCTGAGGGGGCCTTGGCAGAAGGCCTCATTCCTTCTGGGGAAGGACCGCAGCATTGAGCCGTTCACAGACATGTGCCTGGTGGTCGACAAGCTGGCCACGGCCCTCATCCACAACAAGGACGCGGCGGACTTTGAGCTTGCATCCAACACGGGCAACACCATCATCATCATCTGCCGCGGCATCGTCGTGGCTTGCGCCAAGTACATGGATTGGCACGGCTGGAGTGAACGCTCCCGGGCGCAGGACCCGCAGGTGCGCGTGGCAGGGGCGTGCTGCAGGACCCACTGTCGCATGTGAGTGGTATTAGCTGGAGGGCTGAAGGGGGTTGGCTGGGGCATGCTGCAGGGCACACATGCGCGCGTGGGTGGGCTGTGCTGGAAGGCTGAAAGGTTGGGGTACTTGTGTGGCTCAGGACTCACGAATGCAAGTATGGGCAGGATACACCAAGGGCGTAGCATGCTGGCAGTGAGCTTGCACTCCTGCTCCATCCCTCCCTTCCACTTACCACCTGCACTGTGAAGCCTGGCTCAAGAATATGGACAGGTGCGGCCAGATCCAACCGCTTGCATGCATGGTTCAACTGGCTGCATAAGGTGCGGCAAGATCCAACCGCCTGCATGCACATGGTTTGCTTGGCCATATGACCTCCCTCATGCGTGTGTGTGCCTGAGCTGCATGTAAAGCGTGTGCGCTGGTACTGCTGTTGTTTTGCAGGAGGAGGCAAAGTTCAAGAAGTTCCACTATGAGCTCAAGCAGGAGATTGCGGTGGGTGCACACACATATACACATGCCCGCAAGTGCACTCGAGCAATCAGAAACACAATTTCACGCACACTATGACACACGCATCCACACTCGTGCACATGCACTTTCATGCACACACAGAACAAACACACACGACGCAATTGCCAGCATAAAAGGCCACCATACCTTTTGATTTGTGGAGGGTCGTCCACCAAGAGCCTCTTGCACTCAGTGCCCCCCCCTTAACCTCTGTGCACCTCGTGCCCATCTTTAACAACTTCGCCCCTGCTTGGGAATCTTGCATGCCTGCGCAACACGCCTTGCTTCCCCGATGTTCTTTCACAGCTACGGCTCAGCATCCTTGGAGGACTGCCCACTCCGCACTGTAGCACGCGCATTTTTTGCCTGTGTCCTTGCAATCCCATATGTTCATGCCCTCCTGCGCGCCACACGTCATTCTGCAGAGGTCCACCAACAAGCTGGAGGACTGTGCAATCTGTTACAGCAAGCCCATCACGCATGGCTTCCTGGTGAGTGCTATCCAGGACACAGGATTGCATCCTCTGCACATTGGTACTATGGTGGGCGTGTTTTGTGTGTGCATGCACACACACACACACACACACACAGCACAGCACAGCACAGCAAGCTGCCTTTGTTGCACAACCAGGCTCTTTCGACTGCAGTCTAGTCTGCCTGATCCACTTTTTTATGTATGCCCAGCCTCCAATGCAGGCACTCCCAGGCTTCAAAGCAAAAGGTCTATCTGCGTGTCCTTCCCAGGCATCCTGCTGCCACCAACTCTGGCTGCAGCAGACGCGTGCTGTTGCTGCCCTGCTGCTGCCACTATCTCTGTTGCTCTCATAACACCAGCAGCACACAGCCTTGCATTCATGCACACAATCGCTGCCTGCCTGCATATTTATTGCGTATGTGCAGCACGGGGAGACAGTGCACATGCTCGCATGTGAGGCGTGTGCGCGCACGCACATGACAAGCAGCGGCAGTCGGCCACCCAGGTGTCCCTTGTCTCGTGAGCCGGTAGACAAAGTGGTCAAGGTGTTTATCAATGGCAGCGGCAGCAGGTGCGCTTGCGTGCTTGCATATGAGACACGTGCTTGCTTGCCCATGTACAGTGGTGAGCACGCACTGCAATCCTGCAGGATTGTGGTTGGGTGCAAACATGGCAAGCCTGTGGCCCGCTTTCCTGTGACTGGTTTTACCAGATGCCCTTCTGCAGCACTGCACAGGAGCGCCCAAGGATGAGCCCCCTTTTCTTTGCTGTGCAGCTTTGCTTTTCTTGCAACTGCGTCAGGGGTAGGCCATCGAACCTGATATAGCCTCTGCCTGCGCTCAGCCCCTGCCCAATCAGCTATGTTGGACCGCCCCCATGACTCTGCTCCTGCTTCTCCATGACTGCTCCCTCCTCTGCAGCTCTGGCTCCGGCAGTGAGCCTCAGGCACATGCCTCAAAGTCAAGCTCTACACAAGCTAGCCAGTCTGGGCAGTCACAGGTGGGGTGTTGTCGCAACCGCAGTGTGCTGCTGCAAGAGGGTGCTGGGTTGTAAGCAGCCGGTCATGCTGCTGCAAGAGGGCGCTGGGCACTGCGCAGCTCTACATGCTGCCGTCATCAAGGAGGGCGATGTGCAGCTTTCAATGCTGCCAAGAGCGAGTGCCACGCACTGGGCTGCCATTGATGCTGTCAATGCTGCCAAGGGCGAGTGCCACGCGCTGGGCTGCCATTGATGCTGCAATGCTGCCAAGGGCGAGTGCCACGCACTGGGCTGCCATTGATGCTGC
>SL_4KL_010_BRINEDRAFT_10002656_pt1 | contig 10119 bp, 6 predicted proteins | sample SodLak_010_BRINE_2_FD_10664 | JGI IMG/M metagenome (IMG submission 10664) | reverse complement strand
GAGTTCATCGCACGCGTTCAGGCCGATTACGAGCCGGAAGTCGGCGATCAGATCGAGATCACGTTCAAAGAAGAGCACGTCCACCTCTTTTCGCCGGAGACGGGACTGGATGTCCTCACGACCGACGAGGACAGAGAGAAAGCAACGGCAGCCTGACAGTACAGCTACCCTGGCGATACTCGGCTCACCTTCCGATCCACTGTTCTTGCATACCTGCCGAGGGCGATACCGCTATCGACCAGCAGTCGATTCGAGAAACCTCACAGCAAACGCGCCGTGCTCAGTCGTCAGCGGGCGTCGCCTGCCGAGATTCGTTTCCCGACATAGCCACGAGTTCGGTCTCGGTTGCGAGCCGAAGCGCATGGGGCCAGCCCAGCGGCGTCGCGCTGTCGGGTGTCCCGTCGTCGAAGAACTGTTCGGCCAGATACGTCGACGCCAGACAGAGCGATCCGTCGGGGCGGATCGTCTCCATGAGATCCTCCGCACACTCGACCAGTTCGGAGGCCTCCTCGCGGTCGTACTCTTCGAGTAAACGGGCGAGCTTTGTCGCGGAGTTTGCACCCCAGGCGGTCGAGACCGTCCAGATCTTCTCATCGGACTGTGTGCGCTTGCGCCACTCGTCGTCCTCGAACCGAAAGAGCCCGCGAACGTCGCTTTCCTCGGGGTCGCGATAGAGTCCCTCGATCGTCGCCGAGAGATGGGAGGCGAGCCGGTCGAGACGCCGGTCGTCGATCTCGGCGATCGCCGCGTAGTCGTGATGAGCACCGGCCAGCGCCAGCGCGCTGGAGTCGAGGCGTTCGTCGAGTTCGCCATCGTGCAGTCGGATCGCGTACGCCCCGCGGTCCGGCATCCAGAGCTCGTCGACCGCGTCGTAGACGGCATCGGCCTGCTCGGCCGCGTGTGTGGCGAGGTTGTCGTCCACCGGTGCGCGAGCGACGGCGGCGTACGCGTGGAGGAAGGTCGCAGCGGTGTGTGTGAACCGCCCCGTCATGTTCTCCCAGGCGTTCTGTGCCGTCTCCGGGAGTCCGTCCTCATCAAGCGTGTCGTCGAGCCCGTCGATCGCGTCGGCGATGACCCCTTCGACCTGATCTGCGTCCTCGGGATCTCCGATCCGGAGATACGTTGCGAGAAAGGAGACGACGCTACCGGTCTGGTCAGCCTGGTAGTCCGTGCCGTCCTGCCGACCGTCCGCGGCGTCGGCCCCGTCGCGATCCTTGCCCGCTTCGATCCGACCGTGCGCCCAGCCGGGCGCAAGCGAACCGTCACAGGGCCAGACGCGGTGGGGCCACGTACCGTCGGGGCGCTGCGTCTCTGCGTAGAACTGCGTACTCGCCTCGTGCCACGCGGAGAGGTCGAGATCGGTTCGCGTGTCCGCTTCCAGCAGGAACCGCGAAATCTCCGCGTCGTCGCGGAACCACGTGTAGCCGTAGCCGCCGGAGTAGGTGTACGTCGGATCGAAGTCCGGTCCGGCAATTCGCCCGCCGGTGTGTGTAGAAAGCAACGAGAGCACGCGGAGGTCATCCGTCGGGATGCGCTCGTCGTCGAGCCCGGATTCCCAGTCAGGCATCTGTGCGCGGCCCGCTTCGAGCACTGCCTCGCCGGAGTCGTACCGTCCCGCGAGCGCCGTCACCTCGTCGAGAGCCTCGTGCTGGCGCGTCTCGCCGATCTCGGTCAGCAGTGAGACGACCGTCGCGGTGCCGTCCTCGAAGGGGACGGCGGCGAAGGCGGTGCCACCGAGCTTGTTCTGTTCGTAGCGTCCGTCGTCGACCACACGTGGGAACTCGACCGGTCCGTCCTCGTCGAGGATCTCCTCGATCCCCTCGGGGACCTGTCCCAGTAGCGTCTCGAACTCGGTCGAGGGCGCGAGATAGTCGTGTTCGCGTCGGTGGTATACCTCGAGGGCGTCGGGATGGGTGAGCTGACCGACGCGGGTGGATGTCGCTTCGGGCGAGAACGTCACCGAGAGACAGAGCTGGGCGTCCTCGATCCCGTCGACCTCGACGTTCGTGACGTGTGCACGGTCGAGCGTCAGGTCACGCTGACGGATTTCCGTCGAGCCGTCAGTATACTCGGTCTCGACAACTGCGGTGCCCTCGGCGTAGCGCTGGTCCTCCGTTTCGAGCTCGTCGAACCACGTGATCTCCCCGTTGGTGCGAAGCCCGAACCGCAAGGACTCGATTCCAGCGAGACCGATCAGCGGATACGAGAAGTCACGAAGCGAGCCGTCACGGTCAACGTGAACGAGTCGGCCATCGAGACCGGAGAACATCCCCGTCGTCGACCGTCGTTCACCCGGAAATTCCGTCTCACTCCCAAGTGTCTGCTTGTAGTCACGAAGCGCGGTCCGGAGTTTCATTACCTGATAAAAGATCACCCATCGGTATAAATATTGTTGAAAAAGTAATTCACAGATAGAGCTCCGGAGCGGTCGGTATACCGTGTTTTACGGCGTTTGAGGAGTCCCTTTCGACGGGTCAGAGCGGTTACGATCCGTTTACGTACGTTGCATGAANATATAGGTATATGACTGCTCCCGGTCCCCCACGAACGACCACGGTTGGCGAGCCGATCCAGCTCGCCCCGTGGGATCCCGACCCTGACAAGCGATATCGCTGGCATATCGAATCGGCACCCGAAGGAAGCGAGGTGATACTCGACGACGGTGCAGTGGTCGAGCTGTGTCCCGACATTGCAGGCGCTTACGAATGTATCCTGTCGGCTCCGGACGGCGAGCATACCAAACGAATCCGCGTGTTCGAGAACGACAGCCGTCCCGCACAGTTCGAGTTACCGGTCGACGAGTCGCCTGTCGCACCCGACGACGACANCGAGCCGGTGATCCACGGGCCGTTCAACGAACACATCGTCGGCCCCGAACGTCCTCGCCTCGACGGTGACCGATACGTCTACGAGACCAAGCTCCCGCCGGGCGATCATATGCACTTTTTCGGCGATCCAGACGGCGACGTCCGGGCACTACGGGACAAACTCACGGTGCCCGGACCGGGACGACCACGGGTTCGGCTCGACGCCGACCTCACCGACGACGAAGTCGTTCTCACCGCGACGGCGCACGCACCGCCCTCCGACGAGTACGGCGACAGCGACGTCGACGTGGAGTTCTACCTCGACGATCGGGACGGTATCGAGCGCTCGGCGCTGTCGGTGACAGGCCACGAAGCGCGTCTCCCACGCTCGGCGATCGATGGCGTGGGGCGCGTCCACGCCGTGCCGGTCGCCGAACGCCACGGCGTCGCCGACTACGTACGAGTCGACGTAGATGCCGAAACCGTCACACGGCCGAACGACCCGCCGGAGTGGGTCGAGTCGGCGACGATCTACGAGGTGTTCGTCCGGGAGTTCGCTGGCGGCCGCCTCGACACGACGTTCGAGCGCATCGAGGAACGTCTCGCCTATCTCGACTGGCTGGGCGTCGACTGTCTCTGGCTAACGCCGGTGCTTGAGAGTCCAACCCGCCACGGCTACCACATTACCGATTACTTCGACACTGCGAGTGATCTCGGCACCCGCGAGGAGTTCGAGGCCCTGGTCGATGCGTGTCACGAGCACGGAATCCGCGTGGTCTTCGATCTCGTCATCAATCACACCGGGGCCGACCATCCACACTTCCAGTTGAGCGCGGCAGGCGTCGACGGCTACCGCGAGTGGTACGAGTGGGAGGACGGGGAGGCCAGACACTACTTCAACTGGTCGACGATCCCGAACCTCAACTTCGAGTCGCTGGCCGTCCGCCGGTTCCTGCTCGACGTGGTCGACGAGTGGGCCCCGGTCGTCGATGGCTTTCGGACCGACGTGGCGTGGGGCGTCCCGCATAGTTTCTGGACGGAACTCCGCGAGCGGATCAAAGGGGAGGACCCGGAGTTCCTCCTGCTCGACGAGAAGATTCCCCACGAACCGGAGTACCACGAGGCCGAGTTCGATCTGCACTACGATACGACGCTGTACCAGCAACTACTCGACGTGGGCGGGGGCGACGCATCAGCCGAGTCGCTGCTCGACGTCCCGGAGCGGATCGCCGACGCCGGGTTTCCCGACCACGCCCTCCAGATGCGCTACGTCGAGAACCACGACGAGGAGCGGTATCTCGAACAGTGTGACGAGGCGGCGCTCCGGGCGGCCACTGCCGCAACGCTGACGTTCCCCGGCGTCCCGATGCTGTACTACGGACAGGAGCGCGGGATGAGGGGCTACCGTGATCGGATGGCCTGGGTCGACGGCGACGACGAACTGACGACGTTCCACCGCAGGCTCGTCCGAACCCGCAACGAAGAACCCGCGCTCCGCGGTGGCGATGTGACTCGCGTGGAGTGGCAGGTCGTCGACGGCGAATCGGATCGAGTGGTCGCGTTCGCCCGTGCGGCGGACGCGGAAGACGGCGAGGATCCGCTCGTCGTCGCGCTCAACTTCGGCGCGGAGCCAGCGGTCATCGACCTCCCGGCGAGCGAGCCGACCGATCTTCTCACCGGCGATGATGTCGGTGTATCGGCCAGCGAGGGGCGCGAGGCTCTCGATGGAACCCGAGTACGTGTAGACGATGCCGTCATCTGTCGACGCCCGAAGTGAACGATCAGTTCGTCAGCACTCCGGTCCCGGGACCCGCTCGACGTCCCACCGTGTATCGCGCTGGTTGATCGGCCGAGAGCCGCCCATCTTTAAGTCAGTTGATGAGCAAATACTTCACAGTTACTATGGACGAACGGGGACTCGGCGAACTGCTAGAACAGTTCGGGCTGTCGGAAAAGGAGATCGACACGTATCTCGCGATTCTCGAGCGCGGGGAGGCGAAGGCAAGCGAGATCGCCGACGAGGCGGATGTCTCGAAACGCTACGTGTACAGTATCAGCGAAGAGCTCGACGACCGCGGCTTCGTCGAGGTCAAAGACCACGAAGTGCCGACGAAGATACGGGCAATCGCCCCCGAAAACGTTATCGAGCAACTCTCGGGGACGCTCGACACGATGGAGCCCGAACTCGAACGGCGCTTTACCAGCACCGAAGAGTCTATCAAACAGTTCGAGGTAATCAAGTCCCGGTCGACCGTTCTCAAGCGGATCGAGACGCTGCTGGAACGTGCCGAAGAAGAGGTGACGCTGATCTTGCCCCCCTCGTTGCTGTCCTCGCTTCGTTCGACGCTCGTCGAGACGGTCGAGCGTGACGTGATGGTACTGCTCCTCCTGAGCGGGCCCGAAGCCGAAGAAACGCCCGTCGAACAGCTCGACGGCGTCGCCAGCGCTGTACGATCCTGGCAGGCTCGTGCCCCGATGATCATCACCGTGGATGCGGAGTTCGGGCTGATTGCCCCGAACGAGATGCTGGCGGCGTCGAACGCCGACGCGAACGCTATCTCGCTCGTCCAGCGCCAGTTAGTGCCGGTGATCGTCGGCTCCTTCCTGGGCAACTACTGGCCGATTGCCAAGGAGCTGTACGTCGGCGGGCCAGTCGAGCTTCCCAAGACGTTCACGAGCTTCCGTCACGCCGTCTTGCAAGCAGCGCTCCGGTCGAACGCGGGGGAGACGGTTACCGCAACAGTCACAGGCCGAACGGTCGCCTCGGAGAACGGAACGGAGACTATCGAGGGGCCAGTCGCCTCGGTCCGGCAAGGGATCGTCAAACCGGCGACGAACTCCTTCCCGGTCGAGAGCGCCTTCACGATCGACGACGGCCGCGAATCGATCTCGGTCGGCGGGAGCGGCGCGTTCATCGAGGACTTCGAGGCCGAAACCGTCCGGCTAGAGTAGCGCCTCGAACTCGTCCAGGTGCTCGTCGTACGTCGAGAGGGCGGACTCGATCGGATCCGGCGAGGACATGTCGACGCCCGCATCGGCGAGCAGTTCGAGTGGGTACTGCCGCGAGCCCTGTTCGAGGAAGCCGAGGTACCGCTCGACCGCCGGCTGGCCCTCCTCAACGATACTGTTGGCGAGCGCGACCGCCGCGCTAATCCCCGTGCTGTACTGGTAGACGTAGTACGCCCGGTAGAAGTGGGGGATCCGCATCCACTCGCGGGCGATCCGATCGTCGATCGCCGCGGGCTCGTAGAACTCCGCCTTGAGGTCGCCGTACAGCTCGTCGAGACGGTCCGGCGTGAGCGCACCGCCGTCCTCGACGATCTCGTGAGCCCGGTGCTCGAAGTCCGCGAACATCGTCTGTCGGTACAGCGTCGAGCGGAACCGCTCCAGATACTCGTTGAGGATATGTCGTCTGAACTGTGGGTCCTCGACGGTATCGAGCAGGTGCCGGGTGAGCAGCGACTCGTTGACCGTACTCGCCACTTCCGCGGTGAATATCTCGTAGCTGCTGTACACGTAGGGCTGGTGCTCGCTGGTGTACTGCGAGTGCATCGAGTGGCCCAGTTCGTGGGCCAGCGTGAACATCGAGGAGACGTCGTCCTGATAGTTCATCAGAATGAACGGCTGGGTGTCGTACGTACCACCGGAGTACGCCCCGCTCTGTTTCCCGCGATTCTCGTAGACGTCGACCCAGCGCGAGTCCAGTCCCTCCGCGACGCGGGACTGATACTCCTCGCCGAGCGCACCCAGCGCTTCGACGACGTGTTCACGGGCCTGTTCGTACTCCAGATCGGGGCTTTCGGTATCTGTCATCGGCATGTACAGATCCCACATCCGGAGTTCGTCAACGTCGAGCGCACGGCGTTTGAGTTCGGCGTGGCGGTGGACCTTATCGAGATTGTCACGAACCGTCTCCACGAGGTTGTCGTACACCCCAACAGGGACGTTCGGGCCGTCCATCGCCGCTTCACGGGCAGTATCGTAGTTTCGCGCGCGAGCGAGTTTGACGTCTGCCTTCACACTGTTGCGATAGGAGGTCGCCACCGTGTTGCGAATTCCCTCCCACTCATCGTAGAACTCCTCGTACACCTCCCGGCGGAACTCGCGGTCGGGATCCTTCTGCAGGTTCGTGAAGTTCGCCAGTGAAATCTCGACGGCCTCGCCCTCGGAGTCCTCGACGGTCGGAAACTCCACGTCGGCGTTCGTAAGTATGTTGTAGATCTCGCCGGCCGCACCGGTGACCTCCGAGAGGTCGGCGAGCAGCCCCTCGATCTCGGCCGAGCGGGTGTGCTCGCGCATCCGCACCACGTCGTCGACATAGTGCTCGTAGACGTCCAGATCAGGCTCCGAAGAGAGCAACGCATCGAGTTCATCGTCGTCGAGGGACTGCAGTTCCGGCTCGAGGAAGCTCGCCGCGCTCGACGCCTCAGCGGCGATAGACTGGGCCCGCGTTGTCATCGCCTGATACTCCTGGTCACGGGTGTCTTCGTCCCGGCGCATCCGGGCATAGGCGGCGATCTGCTGGACATCCCGCATCACCGACTCGTATAGCTCGAGAAACTCCAGCAGGGTCGCCCCGTCATCGACAACCCGCCCCTCGTAGCTCGCCAGATCGTCGACCCGCGCCTCGACCGTCTCGTAGGCCGCCTCCCAGTCCTCGTCGGTTGCGTAGATGCTTTCGAGATCCCACTTGTACTCCTCGTCGATCTCCGATCGATCCGGTACGGAACTCATTCTGCAGGGTAGTTCGGCGCGACACGTCAAAATCCTGTTGCCGGACTGGTGGAACATCCGGTTTCCGGGGTGAGCACACCGCGACTGCTCAACGACCACCGGCGACTTCGATGGTTCGCGCGAGGCCGAGTACCCCGAAGTAACAGCCGACCGTCAGAAAGAGACCGAACAGCAGCCAGCCAAAGAGCGTCGTACCGAGGCCGGGATCCCGAAAGAGCGGCCCGACGAACTGATAGCCCCCCACCGCGAGGAGCGCGCCCGCCGTGATGAAAAGCGAGGCGCGCCAGTACGCGCCGTACTCCTCGGGGGACCAGTTCATGTGCCCGCCGAGGGCGTGTGATCACAAAATCGTTGCCCTCCAGCGGTACCACCGGGCCGGTCATCGGATCTGTTGTCGACCGCTATCGACGGTCACCGACGCACGCCGAGGGAGCAGTTGATCCATCCCAGCAAAAAGTAACAGGATCGGACGACAGGGCATCGTTCCCTGGAATTTCGACCCAGACCAGTGCTTATTCACTATATGAGTTATTACTCTTCCGTGGTAGAATGATTGAGCATCTTTCTCTGTTTCTGATCCAGTTGCCCCTGTTCGAGCTATATCTGGCTACATTTACGGCAGCGGCTCTCACCTGTTTCGTCAGTATTCGTCGCGCCCGCCGGATTTCCGACCGAGACACCCGTCGCAGTCTTGTTGCTCTGCTGACGACGAGCGGGTTGTGGGCGACGTTCCACGTGGGCTATCTCACTGGGCCGACAGCCAGCATTCAGTATGGATTCTACATGCTGGGACTGGTCGTTGGGCTTGCAACTGTGGGGCCATGGCTCTACTTCTGTTCGGCCTACACGGGGCGAGCACTCCACCACAACCGAACGTATCAGAAAATCGCCGTTGCTGTCTATCTCGGTATCGTTGCGGTGAAACTCACGAACCCACTCCATGGGCAGTATTTCACTACGGCGGAAGCGACCGTTCCGTTTTCCCATCTGATGATCCAGCATGGCGTGATCCACTGGCTGTCGATGGGGCTGGCCTACTCGCTTGCTGTCGTCGGGATCTTCATGTTGTTTGAGCTGTTCGCACAGGTTGATTACGACACCAGACCGTTTGTCGGTCTTGTCGGACTTACCGCACTGCCGGTTGCGTTCGATATTGCTGGCTTCGTGTATCCACAGTTGGTGGATCTAACCTACTCGGCACTCGGTGTTGCGCTCTTTGCGGTCGGCGTGTTGTATATTTATATCGACCGCTTCGAGACGATTCAGTTGGCCGGACGGTACGACGATCCAGTGATTGTGATCGGTGAAGACTTCGAGATCCGGGATTACAACCGGCATGCGGAAACACTGTTTTCGGAGCTAACGGCCTCTATTGGGGAGAAGCTGGACGAGGAACTCCTCGAGTTGGCAGACAGCATCGCGACCGAGACGGTGATCGAACGACAACAGGATGGCGAGACCAGATACTACCAGCCAAAAACCAACCCATTCAGTGCGAGTCAGGCCAACCTCGGCCAGTTGATCATCTTCAACGACATCACCGAACAGGAGCGGTATCGCCAGCAGCTCGAAGCACAGAACGATCGCCTCGAATCGTTCACGGGGATGGTCTCTCACGACCTCCGGAACCCGTTGAACGTCGCTCAGGGCAACAGCCAGCTCATCCGTGAGTTGTTCGAAATGGCAACAAACGAGGACGGCAGCTACGAGCCGCTTGACACCGAGACCCTGGCAACCGTCGATGACGCTGTCGAGACCCTCACCGTGACGCTGACGCGGATGGAGCGTCTGATCGATGATCTACTCGTGCTGGCCCGGCAAGGACAATCGATTGACAAGACCGAGTCGGTGTCGCTGAGGGCTGTCGCTCACGACGGCTGGCAGATGGTTGACCAGCACGACGCAACGCTCGTGGTCGACGAGAACCTGACGATTACCGCCGATCCAGACCGCCTGCAACAGCTCCTGGAGAACCTGTTTCGGAACGCCATCGAACACGGTGGCGACGATGTAACGATCCGGGTCGGTGCGCTGGCGGGCGACACCGGAGTGTATATCGAGGATGATGGTCCCGGAGTCCCCGAAGGAATCAGGAGTGAGATCTTCGAGTCCGGGGTTACTACCAATCAGGATGGAACCGGCTTTGGGCTCGCAATCGTCAGTGAAATCGTCACGGCTCACGGATGGACGATCGAGTGTACCGAAAGCGAATCCGGCGGAGCACGATTCGAGATCACCGTCGAGCCAACGAGTGATTCCTTTTGAGTTGTGTACGAGACTCCCAGCAGTCGGCGAAGATTCTGGACGGAAGACTGTTGTACAGGGCCACAACCCGTGTCAGTCGTCGATTGCGGCGTCGACACCCGTGACGAGTTGCCCGGCTACTCGGCCCGCGGTGACCTGCTCGATGCGCGTCGCCTCGAACACGTTGCGAGCGCTCTCGGCCGCCTCGGCGTCCACATCAAACTGGACAGACTCCGACAGTGCCTCACTCGCGCCGTAGCGCACGTCCGCGAGCACGAGCGGCTGAGCCGGGGCTGGCGCGACACCCTTCGGCCCGTCGAGCCGCTCCTCTGCG
>SL_4KL_010_BRINEDRAFT_10002655_pt1 | contig 10120 bp, 10 predicted proteins | sample SodLak_010_BRINE_2_FD_10664 | JGI IMG/M metagenome (IMG submission 10664) | reverse complement strand
GTCGACTGGCCGATGACGAACGCACCGCTCTGAGATGGGGTGGCACCTGTCGGTGACGAGCCCTATGAGTACCGAGGCCAACGATTTACTGGTACCAGAATATAAACCCAGATATCCGATTTAGCGTTCACCCGCGAACATTACCTCAAGTCACACTACTCAGCTAACTTACGGAATGTTCGTTTCATACGTCGGGATGAACGATTATGCCTCTAGCAGCTCAGTAAGGAAATACTTACTAGAGTCGGATTAATAGTCGGGATTAAAATGATACACTCGTGTCTAAGTGCCTCATATACAATACTGAACGGAAGTGTTAATTTGTGACCCTCTCAACCGATTCGACAGAGAAAAACAAAGTGATGGACGACAAGAACTCTGTACTACAGTTGATGGAAGACGAGTGCGCGTACTCGTCAGAGTTGGGAGCGATGTACGAGGGAGACTCAAAGGAGTTACTGGAACAACTTCCAGACGAGTCTATCGACCTCATCGTCACCTCCCCTCCGTTCGCGCTTCAGCATGAGAAGGAGTACGGGAACGAAGACCAGTCGGAATACAATGATTGGTTTATGAGTTTTATTCCGGAAATCCGCCGGGTACTCGCCCCCCACGGTAGTCTTGTGATCGAAATCGGAGGTGCGTTCAAGCGCGGATGGCCGGAACGATCTACGTACCAATTCGATCTTCTCACACGGCTTGTCGATGAGGATGAGGGCCAATTGCACCTTGCTCAGGACTTCTATTGGTTCAATCCAGCAAAAATTCCGGGTCCAATCGAGTGGGTGAACGTGAGAAAAATACGCGTTACTGACGCGGTGACTCATATTTGGTGGCTCTCGAAGGATATCAACAAGGACTCAGCGGTTGAGGAGGGCGAAAAACCGATACCAGAAGCGAGCAATCAGCGTGTCCTTACCGAGTACAGCGATAGTCAGAAGAAACTCATAGATACAGGAGAATATAACGATGGTAAGCGCAGTTCCGGATGGGATGTCGGCTCAGAATCGTTTGCAAACGACAATGATGGAGCTATTCCGAAGAACCTATTAAAAGAGATCAAAGGTCAGCCACCTAGCGAAGCCTTAGAAGATATCAGCGCAGTTGATCTCATTGAGGCAGTAACTGAGGACGATAGCCTGGAAGATCTGTCAGCTGCCGATTTGATGAGAGCACTCAATAAAGATACAATTCTGAGTAGTGGCACTGCGACCAATCTTATCGAAGCATCGAATACGGCGAGTAACACGCACTACCTGACAATGTGCCGTGAGTTTAATTATGACCACCACCCCGCTCGATTCCCGCGTCAGATCCCCGAGTTCTTCATCAACTTCCTGACTCCGAACCCCCCATACGATGACTGGGATGATGGGTATCTTGACCGCCCAATTGTGCTGGATATTTTTGGAGGTTCAAACCTGACGGGTCGCATCGCGGAAAATGAAGAGCGCAACTGGCTCAGCTTTGAGAAGGAGCCAGAATACATCGAGACCTCCCAGTTCCGGTTTCTTGAAGAATCCCAGATCCGAAGCCTGCTAAGTCAACAGAAGGAAGACGTTGACGAGTTGATTGCTGAAGGAGTTGACGCAGAAATCGATTCAGATGAGTGGTATCTAGCGGACTCCGACGACTGAATCAGGGGAACAACTCATCTTCCGAGCACCCTGTACAATAAGTATGGGGCAGATAATTTGGTAGTAAATGAGCCTTCGGAATCACGAGTGGAAAGGATACTATCCTGGACGTTGTAATCATCTAGAGGAGTTGTTTATTCCTGCGCTGCTGGAGAGCGAACAATATGATAGAATTACTGGCGATTTTTCTTCATCAATTCTTTCTATATTCGCCGAAGGGCTCGAGCAAATAGTAGATAGAGATGGATCAATTCGAATAATAAATGGGTTAACGCTAACAGAGGCAGATGCTGAGGCAGTAGAGAGGGGTGAATCGGACCGCGTTATTAATGCTAACTTCGACTGGAAAGACGTGCGGGTAGGGCGCCGTGACGACGTGCTGAATGCCTTGGCATGGCTGATTGATCAAGAAATAGTCGAAATCAAATTCGGGGCTGTTACCGACGAAACTGAAACCCCCAGAGAGGCGTCTTATGGCCAGTGGCATCAAAAGGTGGCAATATTCTCTGATGAGAATGAGGATTCAATATCAGTCGTTGGGTCCCCGAATGAGTCATTCAAGGCACTAACAAAAAATCGAGAATCTATTGTCCTTAATCGGAGCTGGGTCGAAAATCCGACGGATAATTGGGATGAAGCCCGACGCCTCGAAGCGCAAAAAGAGGAGTTTGACCAGCTATGGCAAGATCGGGAAGATGGGGTGGCTGTGTTCGACTTACCAGAGATTCTTGAGCGGAATCTCCTAGATTATCGCCCTGAGAACGAGCCCGACTGGTCAGCGATTATTCAGCAGATTCGCACTAGTGAATCTCTGGATTTGCCTGATCCATATCCCTATCAGAAACGAGCAATAGAGTCACTGAAAAACAACAATAACCGTTTGCTGGTGAATCACGCTACAGGGACTGGAAAGACTTGGACAGCCCTTTTCACCTTACGCGAGCTCGCAGACCCGAACGATGTTGTCGTAGTTCTGGCCCCACGAAAGGAGCTGGTACGACAGTGGGCTTCGGACGACAATCTTGGCCAGTTCTTCCCGAAAGCGCTCAAGATACAGTGTTCCGGAAACCATGACTGGCGACAGCCGTTGCTAAACGCCCTGAATACCGAGCATCAGCATCCGATATTTGTCATTTCCACGATGCATCCTAGCACAATGGATAATGTTTTTACACTGATTGAGGAAAGTGCGGGTGGCCAACGGGTTTCTATCATCGCTGATGAGGTCCACAATCTAGGTTCGGAATCCCGCCGAGCTATTTTAGAGGATTTCAATGCTGGAAAGATTAGGATGGGCCTCAGTGCGACTCCGGAGCGGGGAGATGCCGGGGACGAGGTTTTGATGTCCTTCTTCGGGAATGAAATGGACGAAATAACGATTGATGAGGCGATTAATGACTACAATGTCCTCAGCCAATATCGATACGAGTTTCATCCGGTCACCCTATCCCCCGGAGAGCGCGATGATTATATTGAGCTCTCTAAAGAGATTACCGAAAAGTATCATCAGTACAGAAGTAGCGAAGACGAGCCAATTATCCAGGTTGCAGATCGTTACGGTGACCTCAGGACAGCCATAACAGAGCGGGCAGATATTATCAAAGAATGTACTGAGAAGACAGAGATCGTGGAGGACATCATCGACGATGTGGGCAGGAAGACCCTCGTTTTCTGCAATACTGTAGATCACGCAAAGGAAGTATCCAACCGAATACAGAAGGTCTCTACACGTTCTTCAGGGGTATTCCTTGGTGAGCAGAAAGATGCTCAGCGAGCCCGTTTTCTATCATACTTCGAAGAAGGAGATCTCAAAATACTCGTCTCTATTGACTGTTTGACGGAAGGCGTTGATGTCCCAGCTTGTGACTCCGCGATATTCATCACGAACTCTACGTCAGAGCGGGAGTCGATTCAACGGCGGGGGCGCGTCCTCCGGAAGTCCGAGGAGGATGAAGTAGCCCAAATCCATGATTTCGTTACATTTCCTCGCCCTTGGTCAGAAATTGAATCTGGGGTAGATATGGAAAGTTGTGAGACCCGCTTAGCCCATCGGGAGCTCAAGAGAGCAGCCAGAATGGCTGAAGCCGCAAAGAATGAGGCACTAGTCCGTGCCAAAGTATTAAGCCGCCGTAGTGAGCTACCTGAGCTGAAACAGGATGTCAGTTATTGATACAGATGTGGAGGATATCATAAATGAAGAGATTAAAGATTCACGCCGCCGCCAACTTGTCAGGGACATCCTTCAGTGGGAGGAAGATCGGATGTATGATACGATTAGGAGTGGTAAAAAAGATGATCTTGACCAGAAGATTACTGAATTCCTCAAAGATAAATAATGGATATCATTGAGCTTAACCTAAAGAACTACAGACCTTATCGCGATGTTGAATTCGACTTCCGGGCGGATAACGGTCACATCCACATCGTAGAAGGGCCTCAGGGGGCGGGTAAAACTAGCTTCCACAGAGCCGTTCAGTGGGTGCTATATGGCGATACTCCAGCTCCGAATTACCGCACTCACTGGAACAACATCGCGAGAGAGAAAGACGAGCCTGTAGAGGTTCAACTGAAAATTGAAGATAACAGAGGGCGGGTTCATATCGTTGAACGCAGGCTCGTTGAAACTGACCACGGAACGAAAAAAGCTGAGGACGAGATTCGTGTTATCAAAGGAGATGGTGACGAGGAGACTGGTGGAGATGCCGAGGATTGGATCAATGAGCGAATTCCAGAGGACCTGAAGGACTTCTTTTTCTTAGACGGTGAGGAGATTCAGAGTCGGATTGATGAGGGAGACGAAATTAAAGACGATATTGAGACCGTACTGAAGCACACAGCGATACTGAATGCCCGAGACGACCTCAAAACACTTCGAAATGACCGGTATGAATCTCGAAAGCGAGAACTGGAAGACGAGATTGACGAGCGGTCAGAGATTAACGACGAAATAGATGAGCTGGAGGGTAAGAGAGATGATTATATTTTGAAAAAATCAAATGAAAAAGAAGAACTAGAGGAAGCAGAAGATCGATTAGAGGAGATGCAAAAGTTGCTTTCTGAAAGAAATGAAGAGCTTATGGGAGAGCTCAACGAGTTAGATAATAAGATCCCGGACTTAGTATCAAAACATAATCGAAAAAAGGAGGAACTACAGACTGCTCTTGAGGATCTTCATCTGGGAATTATTGATTCTGAAGTTGAGAGGTTATTAGATCAGCTGGACGATGAAGAGGAGGAGCTGAATGAAAAAAACAAACTTGCTCAACGTTCAGACATTTTTGATGAGGTTATAGAAGAATCCAGAGATGAAGGCAAGTGCGTTATTTGTGGGTCAAAAGACTTTGAGCATCTTGAAGTTGCGGCGAATGGCAAGGGCCCGAAAGAATCTCAGAACGAAATACAAAGTAGGCTCGTCGCACTCAGAGAGGTAAGATCGACTCTTCGGAATCGACCCGAGTTTGAGACGAATCCAGCGGAGATAGAGACAGAGTCTACAGATATCAAGGAAGAGATTGAAGAGAAGAAAGAGCGACGAGAAGAGATCAAATCGGAGCTCGGAGACATTACTACCGAAGACGGTAAAGAGATTGAGGATACAATAGACGGACTCGAGGAATTGATCAATGATATTGAGGGAGAGATCGAAGACGCAGACAACGAAATCGATGAATTGAATCAAGAAATCGAGAGGCTACAGGGACAAAAAGCAGAGTTAGCTGGCAATTCAGAGCTTGACGATCTGGAGGAGAAGATCTCCACTCTAGACTCCCTGCTTGAAGATCTCCGGGATATTCGGGAAGCGCACATCCAGAGGAAGCGAGACAAAATCAAGAACGAGATGGGAGAGATCTTCAACAAGGTCAGCCAGTCGGAGTTCATCCGGGACAAGTACGAGGGAATCGATTTCAAGGGAGATCCTCACCAGGAGGACGAGTACGTTATTCAGCTCATCCAGAGAAACGGAGAGCCCAAAGACATGACCAACCGGAAGCCGTCAGCCGGAGAAACCCAACTGGCAGCACTCAGCTTCATTTTTGGGTTGAACAAGTACGCCAACTACGCTACCACTATCGTTTTCGACACGGTCGCAGGCCGTCTCGACCTGAAGAACAGCAGGGCACAGGGTGAATTCTTTGCCTCGCTAGACGACCCAATCATCCTGCTCGTTCACGACGGAGAGCTGCAGAAACTTCGCGAAGCGATTGAAAAAGATATCGGCCGGCACTACGAACTGAAGCCAGATACGGAAGATCAACAGACGATTACCACCATTGAGGAGGTCAAATAATGAGCTTCGGCAACCTCCAAGGCGCACCGACAGTCAGAGCATCAAAGGAGTTCTTTACTCCGCTCGAAAAGAACGTTAACGGTCGATTCGAAAAGGAGGAATATGAACTGGAGAAGTCAAGAATCGCAGACATCGCTCTCGCCGTGGGACTAGTCGAAGACGAGCGCGCAGAGACCTCTGGGCCGACATTCACCTTCAATCTCGGATCTATAGACAAATACGGCGTGCTAAAGGGGATAATCCAAGAACGGCACCAAGACAAGGAGGGAGATGAGCTCCGGGTTCTTCTGCAACAATATATGGAGGGTGGAGCACAGCTCATTGCTGACGAAATAGACGAGAACGGCGTCTTCAACTATCATCGGTACCTTCCTGAAGAATATTAAAATACTTTGAAATGTTAGTTAATCACCACAGGCAATCTCCTCGTAAGTGATCCATCTCTGAACGATTGAAAATAGAAATGGCAGCGTAATAGTACTTTTCGGAGCCAATGCAGCGAAGTGGGAATTCATTCAGAGATACGATCAAAGAACTCCTCATAAAATATACCGGTCAAAATAGTTGATCTCTCGATCCTTCTCTCTCTATTGTCACAGATTGCAGCTCACACCAATCTCTAGATCCCCTGACTGGGTTTTGTCCTTGATGAGAGGATTTGATCAGGCTATTAGAGAAATGCGCTCAGTGATCGTCAGATTCTATCTACTCGAATATGCGGCTAAAGAACTCATCAGCCGTATCGCAATCAAAGGGATCTCGTAGAGTCACCCAGCCACCGAATTTGTATAGTCGCCAGCACTTCTTCCCATCAATGAAGACAGGATTATCACCGACATCTGGATCCATCCGAAGCACCTTCTTGCCGTCTTTCTCAATGAGAGAGTCTTGATCGAGATAGTCGTTTCCGTGCTCTGGTACCTCTCTACCTTCTGTAACTGCCTCCGAATCACATCGGCGGCACACGAGATTATCGTAATCTCTACCAGTGATCCGATAAATTCCATCGAATGGTTCCTTACAAACTGCACACAAAAGATCTGAATTGACCGTACTCATATTTGTTATAGAATATCGAACATAATAAGACTACATACTCTGATCCGTTGATCGGTTCTGGACTAAAGATCTGGAAGCTAAAGTATCGGATGTAGCGGTTATCAACAGGTCTCTACCCCAAAATCGGATTTCATTCGGAAGGGGTACTGCTATATTGAAGTTATTTCAACATATTCTTCACCGAATTTTGATACTCCATCAGGAGCCAGATGGTCTTCAATTTCGTCATATCTCTTCCGAAACTCACCACATGCCCAGTGGATCGTCTCATAAGGAACGCCATAGCCTAGGTCTCTGAGGACGATGAGGTACGTTTCTGGCGCATATGAGTTTTCACATGGGCATCGGTATCGACCTACACCCCCTAGAATCACCGGCGGTTTCAGGTCGTGGAGATGTGTTTCTCCACACAACGGACAGTCTTCAATTACGAGTGAATCACCACCTCTAGGTGGAATTGCATCTGTGTACTCTGATTCACCGGCAAGATCCTCACCACCTACGAAACCTGCACCAAGAACGAATTCGTCTGTTGGACCATAATAGGACGTTGAACTATCCCTATATCTACCCCGTCGTGTCCAGTCTATCACGAGATCGAGTATCTCTTGATTAATTTCTCTGGGATCTACGCGTTCCCCGTAGTTCTCTTTTGGTGGTAATGATTGAGTGATCTTATCGGGAACAGACTCGGATTCCCGAAGCTGAGCATAGTATTCATCTGTGTCAACTGTGTCGTTATCATCTTCGGTCATGAATTAGATAGCTCTCCATGGTTCGTGATTTATTGGTGGTTCGTCTCGACGGAAATCGATCCCAGGCTTCCTTAGCTGATATCGCTTCTTGCCTGTGCGAGTGTTCTTCCAACCGCGACCGCCCCGAGGTCCAATGAAGGGGATCCATCGCTCCGGGTCGATCTCTTGGCCGGTATCAATATCGGTGACAGTTACTCTCGAATCTGAGCCCCCGGATTCGCCTTTGATGTGATCGGCGTGGGCCCGATAGAATGCCTCTTCTTCGGATGTGATAGAAGAAATACCGTCGTCGATCTCTTTGTCACCTTGCTCTTTATCATCCCAGTAATCTCCCCACTTCGCTTGAACGAATTGCCAGCGGCGAAGTTTCTGACGTTGATAGTAATTCATGCTCTCATCAACCTCTTCGATCTATGCAGCCGTATTTTTGAGATCATCTCTCTACGCTCCACCCGACTCACGGTAGTATATGAATGTTTCGCCGAAATCGATTCCAAACCCTTGGTTAATGTTTTCTTAGAAACAAATCGTGAAATAAAATCTAACCAAACCCTTGGAATGGAGAACGATAATATTACATACTATTTGTTAGTTAATATATTTTGCAGATGTATTGGCACGCAACTTGGGAGTCACAGAAATGATTTCAATATCACACTTGTGGCATTCATATTTGATTGCTGGTTAGTTCGTTTTAAATCATCTAAACTAAATGACAAAAATATATTGCTTATCGATACACTCAGTAGTATAACGATGTCGCAAGTCTTGTATCACCACTAAGATTCGATCACATCGTCTACAATCCATAATGGAAACATACTTGCCAAAGTACACTTCGGGTCTGAGAGTAGTCTCAGAATTGTTAACCAACGAAACCATTATACACATTAGGGGGATGGGATATGATCAAATATAGGCTTGAGATAGCCATTTGATGATGTACTGTAGGGGACTACTCACCCGTTCTTTAGGGCTATTTTATAATACCATCTCCGTCCATCTTTTTTTGACTCTATGACTCCTTGATCAATCAGTTCAGTAAGACAGTTCTGAACCTGCCGTTTCCCGCGGTCTACGTATTCGTGGTTGACGAGATCTTCAGTAGTTGCCGGTCCAATCTGTAGTAATGCGCCAAAGACTCGGTTTTCAGTTACCCAGCTCACAATCGGTCGCTCTTCATATGGCTGCTGTTCAGACGCTGGTTGATAGTAATGCAGGTGTTTTGCCAGTTTCAGAGTATGCTCTCTGTAGATGGGTTGAGCTTCGCTCCACTTGCGACGCCCATTAACATCGGCTTCTGGATACTCTTCACAGGCCTCATTCATCAGACGCCGAACTACAGATTGATTTCCGCCCATCCAAAAGCCGAGATACGAGACTAGTGCTGCTTCTGCTGTGGAGCGATCTTCATACCCCGCTCTACTATATTGTCCTTTCCAGAGCTTCTCGATTTTCTCTCCGTGCTTACTGTTCATCATCTTCTCTCGCCGTTTTTCAATAGAAAATTCGTGCTCTGCCTGTGTATTGTCCTCACCGGTCGGCAGGACTCGAGAGGTATGCACACTTTTCGCTGTCTCTGCTGTCGACTTGGGTTTTGTCTCAGACAGAATCGAGTTGATCGTTTCTGAATTGATTTGACCGATGGGACGGTCATCTATGATCTCGTACTGCCCTTCGTTTGATTGCGAGCAGTCGTGCCAATCCTTACTGCATTCTTGGAGCTCACTACCGGGTCCAACGACATACTGATTACTCGTTCGAATTTCACCCCAACTCAATCTTGAGCCGGTGATTTCCTCCGTCGTGAAGTAGTAGAGATGTCGGCCACCGTGAGGAGATTGGACTGTGAAGGTTGACGGCAGATTCTCAACCGGTTCGGGTACATCCTCATCCCTGTAGCTATCAATGTCAATTAGAATGAGGTTATCATTTTTCTTTGCGTAAACGCCGTAGATCGGTTCGTCTTGGACTTCTTCCCCTGTGAAACATTCATGTCTTTGATTGGTACCCTTGCCACCAGAACCAAGCGGGAGAAATCGCCGTGTCGCTAAATCTGCTTCTTTTAGACGGGAAATGACAGTCTCAATCGGGTCATTCGGCTTTCCGGCCGGTGCGTTCTTATTCGTAGACTGCGACAGATTTTGTGGCGGAGTCATTGTAGGTTTGGTGTGGCGAAATAGACGCAATCCAGTCAGTCAAAGTGCAAGGCCAGGAGGAGTAGGATACTCTGGCCAGCCATATCCACATTTCTGAACTCATTCAATCGTTAGCAGCTTTGATTGCTTCTGCACCTCTACGGAGAAAGTCACTCCATGTCTCATCACTGCGCTTCTGTCGTTTTGCGATGTCTCTATCCTGCTTTTCGACATTGATTGTCG
>SL_4KL_010_BRINEDRAFT_10002654_pt1 | contig 10121 bp, 5 predicted proteins | sample SodLak_010_BRINE_2_FD_10664 | JGI IMG/M metagenome (IMG submission 10664) | reverse complement strand
CTCCTACTACGACTACTACCAGCCCGAGGCCTACGTCGAGCAGACCGACACCTACATCGACAAGGACGCCTCGATCAACGACGAGATCGACCGCCTTCGCCACAGCGCGACGCGCTCGTTGCTCACCCGGGACGACGTCATCGTCGTCGCGAGTGTCTCGGCAATCTACGGCCTCGGTGATCCCCGCAACTACGTCGATATGGCGATGCGTCTCGAGGTTGGCGAGGAGGTGGGCAGAGACGAGTTGCTCAAGCGACTCGTCGATCTGAACTACGAGCGCAACGACATCGACTTCACGAACGGAACGTTTCGCGTGCGCGGTGACACGATCGAAATCTTCCCGATGTACGGTCGTTACGCCGTCCGCGTCGAGTTCTGGGGCGACGAAATCGACCGAATGCGCAAGATCGATCCACTCGAGGGCGAGGTGAAATCCAGCGAGCCAGCCGTGCTCGTCCACCCGGCCGAACACTACTCCCTGCCGGAGGAGCGCCTGGAGCAGGCCGTCGCCGAGATTCGGGAGGATCTGGATTCACGGATTTCGTACTTCGAACGGGCGGGCGACCTGATCGCCGCCCAACGCATCGAGGAACGGACCACGTTCGACCTCGAGATGATTCAGGAGACGGGGTACTGTTCGGGCATCGAGAACTACTCGGTGTACCTCGACGACCGCGACCCTGGGGATACGCCGTACACACTCCTCGATTACTTTCCGGAGGACTTCCTGACGGTGGTCGACGAGTCCCACGTCACCCTGCCCCAGGTTCGGGGCCAGTACGCCGGGGACAAATCACGCAAGGACTCACTCGTCGAGAACGGCTTTCGACTCCCCACGGCCTACGACAACCGGCCACTCACCTTCGAGGAGTTCGAGGAGCGGACGGACCGGACGTTGTACGTCTCGGCGACCCCAGGAGACTACGAGCGCGAGGAAAGCGACCGAATCGTCGAACAGATCGTTCGGCCAACCTATCTCGTGGACCCCGAGGTCACCGTCACCGACGCCACCGGGCAGGTCGACGACCTCATGGACCGCATCGACGAGCGCATCGACCGCGACGAGCGGACCCTGGTGACCACCCTCACGAAGCGGATGGCAGAGGACCTCACCGAGTACCTGGAGGAGGCCGGGATCGACGTCGCGTATATGCACGACGAGACGGACACGCTCGAGCGCCACGAGATCATCCGCTCCCTGCGGCTGGGTGAGATCGACGTCCTCGTCGGGATCAACCTCCTTCGGGAGGGGCTGGACATCCCGGAGGTGAGCCTGGTGGCTATTCTCGACGCGGATCAGGAGGGCTTTCTCCGCAGCGAGACGACCCTGGTCCAGACCATGGGGCGTGCCGCCCGGAACATCAACGGTGAGGTCGTCCTCTACGCCGACGCGGTCTCGAACGCCATGGCCTCGGCCATCGAGGAGACCCAGCGTCGCCGCCAGATTCAAAAGCGCTTCAACGAGGAACACGGTCACGAACCGATGACCATCGACAAGGAAATCGGCGAGACGAACCTCCCGGGGAGTAAGACCGACACCTCGAGCGTCGCCGGGACCGACCTCGAGGACGAGGACGATGCCGCCCGCTACGTTGCCGACCTCGAGGAACGGATGGAAGAGGCAGCCGGAAACCTCGAGTTCGAGTTGGCCGCGGACATCCGGGATCGCATTCGCGAGATTCGCGAGGAGTTCGAGCTCGAGGGTGGCGATGGAGATGGGGGCGTTGCGCCGCCCGCTGAGGAGTTCTGAGGTGGGTTGCCGTCGCCTTTTGTCGGCGATTTCCCATAGCGGATCGGGATCATCGGGGCAACGGTAGGGCAGACCGTCCGACGGCATCGCTGCATTCGGGGACAACACTTATCAAAAAAGCACGTTATCAGCCGATAACGAATGTTCTGTCCAGGGAGATCGTTGCGGTTGGCGGCCGCACACGTCCGGATCGGTCAGGTGGTCCAGTGATGACGGACCCCACAGATGAGTCACCTCGAGCGCGAGGAGACGAAGGCGAGGAGGGAGACTCGAATGCCCAGGAGCGGGACGGGCGTCCCGACGAGGAGTTCAGTACTGGTGAGGAGACACCTCGAGGAACTGGTTCAGACGAGTGGACGGGCCCCCGGCAAACGGGCGAGGATCCCGTCGGTGAACGCGCCCGATCGCCCCCTCGAGACGACCACCCCGTCGACGCCACACACGGTGGCCAACAGCCGCGGGAGGACCGCCCCGATCAGGATCCGTCGGCCCCTCCCAGGGCCCCCGAGAATCGCACGGGTCACGAGGAATTGGCCCACGGGACGCAACCCGAGCGTGCCCCTTCTGAAGGTGAACCGGACCACAGCGGCGACGTGGAGGCAGGGGAGTCAGCGGCGACATCCACTCAAGCCAGCCAGGCCGCCCAGCCAGGCCAGTACTCTCAGTCCGCACAGCCCACGGATCCCGCCCAGCCAGGCCAGTCCGCACAGCCAACACAAGCCACCAGCCGACGCAGTCTTCGCACCCCGCTCCTGTCGCCGACCCCGACCTCCAGACCCGGGCCGGCTACTGGCGAACCATCGCCGAGGAGGAGGTCGACTACCTCCGCGGGCTGAAACCGCTCAAGGGGTTCGCCGCAGTCGTCGTGCTCTGCTGTTCTATCGGTGCGATTGGCCTCGCACCGTTCGTCGAAGACGGCCTGCAGTCTGCGGCCGACACGATCGAAGAGGAGCCCGACGCCTTACTCGACAACGTCTACCTCGAGGCGGTTTACGGCCAGGAGATCACCCCCGAGGACGTCGAAACCCTCCACGGGACCCTGAGCGCCTCCTCGACGGCTGCAGACCTGACAGCCGCCGTAGTTTTGTTCGGCCTGACCGTGACCGTGCTTCCGATCATGGGATTGTACCTCGGTATCGGTGGTACCTTCCACAACTGGCGGACCGGTCACCTGGGGACCCTCGAGCGTCGTGGCTATGCCGGTGACGACGCCATCATCGGGACGTTCCTCGGTCGGTGCGTGGCCGCAGCCGCGATCGTCCTGGCCGGGGCGGTTGCTGTCGTCGTCGCGGCGATTATCCAGGTTTCCGTGCCGTCGACGACGTTCGTCGTGACGGCACTGACCGTCGTCGCGCTCTCGTTCGTCTTCCTCTCGCTCGGCTCGTTCGCGGGGGCGATCGCCACGACGCGAGCCAAGGCCTGGGGGATTGGCGCACTCGCCCTGGGAATCGTCTACTACCAGCTCGTGACCTGGATCCCGAGCAGTCAGGCCCAACTCGCCGCGATGCATCCCTGGACCGACACCTCCGTTTTCCTGCGCAGGTTCCACTTCGGCACCGTCCTGACCGACACGCTGGTCATGTACCCGATCGGTAACGCCTTCGATCTCGTGCCGACTGTCTCGCTCGTGACCGAGACGTACATCGACGGTCGATCGACGGCCGACGCTGGGGCGAACGAACTCGCCTCGGTCCCGCTGTACCTCGAGCACTGGTTCGTCTACGTCGTGATCGCCGTGTGGATACTGGTCCCACTCACGCTTTCGGTCGTTGCCCACCGACGATCGTTTCGCCTGTAGTCTCGGGACCCGTGAACGAGGGAGGTCGGCCCGTCTGTCGCATCCGTCCTGCGTCCGCAGGATGTGATTCGGTCCTGCCTCCGCGGGATGTGATTCGAGCACGACCTCGCCACGGAGTTTAAGCAAGTACGGGCATAACCATCCTGTCATGGCAATCGACCGGCGAGCCGTCCTCCGCGGGGTCGCCACCGGTGGCGTCGCTGGAATGGCGACTCTCGCTGGCTGTGCAACCAGAGAAGGCGATCCAGAGCCACCGGCGCCTGGCGAGGACGACGAACCGGACGAACCCGAAGACGAGGGAACCCTCCGGATCGCGACGACCCGAGCATTCGCCGCGACTGAGGATTCGGCCTCGGTGTGGCTCACCGAGGCCTTCGAGGAAGAATTCGAGGATGCCGAGGTGGAGTGGGTGATTCCCGAATCGGGAATCGACCACTACATCGAACGCTCGCGTCGGGGCTTTCTGCCCGATGTCGACGCCTACGTCGGCCTGACCGCTGCCGATCTGGCTCGGGTCGACACCGAACTCGGGGACGGGACCCTCTTTCGGCCGTTAAACTGGGATCGGATCGAAACCGCAACGCACGTCAAGCCGGCACTCGACCTCGAGGATCCCGGTGATCGAGTCGTCCCGATCAGTACCCAGTACACCTGTTTGTTGGCCAATACCGACCTCGTCGACCCCCCGAATACCCTCGAGGAGCTTCACGATCCGGTCTATGCGGACCAGGTTACGACAACCACCCCCAAACGTGGTGGCCGTGGGTTTAGCTTCCTGAGTTGGCTCTTCTACAGCACCGACCCGGCGGCGGCCCGAGCTATATGGCAGGCGCTTCGTGACAACGGCCTCGAGGAACGGGACGGTTGGGACGACGTCATGGCTTCGTACATCGACGGCGAGCGGTCGATGGCACTTGGCTACGCGGGCGATGCCCTGGTGGGAATGGATGCACAGATCGAACCCGAGCCCGATCCGGACACGGGCCCGGACCCGGATACTGACGATCAAGAGGCGGGAAACGAGTCGGTCGAGGACCCCACGGCGGGTGACGATGACGAGGCTGACGACATCGACGACGGTGATGGCGACGACGGTGAATCAGAATCGGGAGACGGTGACGAAGACGAAACGGAGCCCTCGGACCCCCAGGACAATCCACCAGAGCAGTTCGAGATTCGCTATCTCGACGGAGAGAGCTATGCCGAACCCCGTGGAATGGCGATTTTCGACGGCGCGATCAACCTCGACCTCGCCTACGCGTTCCTCGAGTTCGCCTTGACCGCAGACGCCCAAGCAGGGGCGATCCCCCGGCTCGGCCAGTATCCGGCACGTCCGCTCGAGCAGCTAACGTTTTCGGATGAACATACCGTGTACGAACGGTACGCCCGTGAGCCCGATTCGATCGTGACGTTCCCCCAAGCGACACGTCGCGACGACCTTCCCGAGTGGTTCCAGGAGTGGGAATCAGCACTCGGCGAGGGGTAACTCCTGGCTGCCTGCTCCCAATGGATGGCCCTGCACGTCGAGTCGAAATACCAGCCGGTTTTGATTGCGCACGCGTCGGTGTGATCGTAGAGCCATGAAACTAGTCTGGTTCTCGGCGTGATCCTCATCGGAGTGGTCCACGGCGTGTTACCGGATCACGGGTGGCCGATCGCCGCGACTTATCGGATGAGCAGGCGCAAAACCTCGCGCTTTAGCGCCGGAAGGGCGTCAGTCTGCCGGCTATTCTTCTGATCGCCGGCTACGAACGACATCAGGCGACAGTCGAGCAGTAGACACCCTATCTACCGACGATCACGGCCGTCGTCCTCATCGCGATGGGTACCGCGTTCATCGTCGGCCTCATCTGAAGCCCGAGAACGGTCGGATCCAACTACTTACGTTCACCGCTCGAGAGTTTCGCGAAATCGCTCCAGGCCGAACTCGAGCATGTCGGGACTGACCGGCTGGAATTCGTCGTCCTCGGGTAACAGGCCTCTAACCGAATCCCAGCTCTCTCGGGCGTAGCGTTCGTCGAGCAGGATCCGAACACCGACGTCTTCGGGACCGCGGATGACGCGACCGATCGCCTGTCTGGCCTTTCGGACTGCCGGAACCGTCAGCGCGTACGTGAATCCGTCCCCAAACGTATCGTCGTACGCTCTGCGCACGGCCTTCGTCCGTGGGCTGGCCGTGTTGACGATCGGCACGCCACAGATGACCGCCGCAGTAAGGCGGTCACCGCTGTAATCGACACCCTCAGTCAGCGTTCCGCGCAGGCTCGTCACCAGCACCTTTCCATCACCTGCGAAAAAGTCGTCCTTGAGCGATTCGGTCGCGCCATCGCTGCTCGAGGCATCGAGCAACACGGGTTTCTCGCCGTCGAGTTCATCCTCGAGGGCACCCGCAGCCCACTCCGCTTCCCCGTAACTGGGCATCCCCACCAGGACGTTCCCCGGGACACGGGCGATCGAGTCGAGAGCGTCGGCGTACTGCCGTCTCGTCTCGGTGTTTTCCGTGGGAGCGCCACGGTTGGCGTAGGTGAACTTCGGGAGCGACACCGCGAAGCTCTCCCGATTTTCCGCCGGGAAGTGTAGCCCATAGCGGCGCTCGACAACCGGCCGGTCCTCCTCGGCGGCGAGGTACTCGAGGCCCGTCACGGCCCCAAAAGCGTCCATTGGTTCGAGCGTCGCACTCATCAAGATGCCGCCACCGAACGTCGAGAGCCGCGAGCCGATGGCGTCACTCGGTACGCAGTTGTGAAGGGAGAGTCTGGCAGTGTAGGCCCGACGCCAGGAGTCAGCTGGCTCCATCTCGTCCCAGGTACGCTCGAGTGCAATCGACCGAAAATTGGTGGTGTGATCGCGGCGGTACCACTCCCCGAGCACTCGACCGACGGCCGGTGCCGATCGGTTTTTTTCCTCGTCTTCGGCCTCGTTGAGGATCCGTTCGACGACCGCACCGACAGACTCGGCTCGCACCCAGACCGCGTCGCTGTAGCCAGTCTCTCTGGCCCAGACCGTGATCTCGTCTTCGGTTGGTTCGGTCGGATCCCGCAGCGCAATCTCCTCGTCCTCGAGTGCCGTCAGGTCGGACTGCCAGCCAGGGCTCGTTCGTTCCAGGTGGGCTCGGACTCGTCTGTCGAGTTCACCGCGGAGATCCTGGACGAACTCGAGGGTACGCTCGAGTTCCTCGATGGAGACGTCGGTGTCGTTTAATTCCGCCCGCACGAGATCGGCGTCGGCTGTTTTCGATCCGCCCGTTGCGTCACGNCCGTCGCGGGCGAACCGGACGGGTTGGAGGACACGTGAGAGTTCGGTTTCGGCGTCTCTGAGTGTCGAGTCGGCGATATGTTCGCTCACGAGATCCCGAACCCGAGGCTCGAGCATGTGCGCCTCGTCACACACGAGAAAGGTCGAGTCGTCGAGCAGCGCACCGGTGAAGGCCGCGGTCGTGGTCGGGTCGAACGCGTGGTAGTAGTTCCCAATGACGACGTCGACATGGCCCAACACGGCACCCATCACCGAGTGTGGACAGGTGCCGTGACGGGCCGCCTGTCCGACGAGATCCTCGGTCGTGAGCAGTCCCGCCTCGGTCACGTCGAACGGCACTGCCTCGAGAGGGTCGCCGTCGTCCTCGGGAAGGTCCTCAAGGTACTGGGCGTAAAACGGGCAGAACTCGACGGTACCCCCGGCAGAGCCGCCATCGTCGTACGTGGGCATCTCGAGTGGATAGGGGCTCACCTCCCCGGCGGACTCGAGGTAGCGCCCCCTCGAGTTTTCACTCGAGGGACCCTTTGCTGGCCCGGATCCCGATGCGGTGTTGGCGTGTCTCCCGCGGCCGCTGTCGGCCAACCCAAGCTGTTGACTACGAGCCTGTGCGGTGAGCGTGCCTGCGGTCGTCTCACCACCTTCGCCCGTTAAATCGCGGGTTCGATCACGCAGGGTTTCACACCGATCGTAGACGTTCGCGTCGGTGATTTCGCCCGCGTTCTCGCGATTGTACGGACAGACGTCGGCCTTGCCGACGAGGGTGAGCCCCGAAATTGGGTCCCACTCCGTGGGCAGGTTCTCGTTGATCGTCTCGAGATCCGTCTCGAACTGCCGGAGCTGTTGCTTGACGCTCGTGAGGACGAATACGCGCTCGTAAGACGTCTCGGGGTCGCGCACGAGGTCGATGCCGGCCGTGAGTGCGATCATCGTTTTGCCCGTTCCGCAAGCTCCCTCGATGACCGTATAGCCGTCTCGTTTGGCGGTGTCGATGGCCGTCTCGATCCCGTCGACCTGCGGTTCGTATGGCGTTGGATGGCCGAACACCGTCCGCCAGTTCGTCATCGTGCCCGTACTCATCGGTGATCGTCCATAGCGTTGACGAACCGGATTGGGGCCGCCTCCAGGTATAAACATGCGGACCGAATGGGCGGTGGCACTCGGGACGCGGTGGGCCATCTCCCCTCTTCATCCGCCGGCCTCCATCCATCGCTCCCGATCAGAGTGCTGTACCACATCGTTTCCTGTCGAATGAACCCTGCCGATGCTGGAGCGGCGAAGAGACAGTGGTTGACCGATGCTGGAGCGGCGAAGAGACAGTGGTTGACACTCGAGCTTGTACAACTGAGTGGGCAGTCTGACCGCGTCGGTCAGCCGTACCCCTGTATTCCCAGGTGGCCACCCCCATGTGGCCATTCGGAGTGGCAATGGCTCGAGCCTAAAGCGTTTGGGTCCGTTGCAAGTGTTGAGAGGTGAGGTCGATGCCGAGAGTTGGGCGTCCAGGCTGAAAGTTGGGTAGTCGATGCCGAGAGTTGGGTGGCAAGCGGTGAGGCGACATGGAGAAGCGAAAATAGATTAGAAACCGAACAAAGCCGAGAAGCCGAAAAGAGTTCGAGAACTGGGGTAAACGCTCCTGTCGAGTGAACCAGAGCGTTGAGTGAACCAGAGCGTTGAGAAACACCCAGGTTTCCCCTCGAGCGCACTCAGAGCACGCCTACAACGCGTGCTTGTATGCCTCGAGAGTCTCCTCGACGTCAGCTTCCGTGTGCGCATAGCTGACAAACTGACTCTCGAACTGGTTCTGGGAGAGGAACACGCCCTGATCGCGCATCTTGCCCCAGAAGATCCGCCGCCAGCGCGCTGTTTCTGCGTCCATCACGTCACTGGCGTTCTTCGGGCACGTCTCGTATCGCGCACAGCCCGGTCGCTGTCTGCATCCACTCTCACAGGCCCCCTCGGCTGCAAGGGCCTCACTCGCGGGACCATCGCGCGTGAAGACGACCTTGAACATGCTGTCCCGACCGACTACCGTGTACTGGGGGGCCTGATCCTCGAGGATGTCTGCCAACCCCGACCGAAGTTGGTCACCGAGGTCGTTGACGTGGTCGTAGACGTCCGCTTGGGCTGCGAAAGACAGTGTCTCGAGACCCGCCGCCATCGTGACTGGATGTCCGGAGAAGGTGCCGGCCTGGAAGACATCCCCTGTCGGGGCGAACTGTTCGATCAGTTCGGCTCTCCCGCCGATGGCACCGACGGGGAAGCCACCGCCGACGATCTTTCCGAAGGTCGTGATGTCGGGTGTGACGTCGAAATGGCTCTGGGCGCAGCCAAGGCCACCGACCCTGAACCCAGTGATAACCTCGTCGAAGATGAGCAGGGAGCCGTACTCGGCGGTGATTTCGCGAAGGAATTGCAGATAGCCGTCTTCCGGATGGACGATGCCGTAGTTGGCGAGAATGGGTTCGACCATGACACCGGCGATGTCGTCCCCGTGTTCCTCGAAGACCGTGTTGATCGCCGCCTCGTCATTGAACGGGACGGGAAGAGTGTGTTTTGCAAACGACTGCGGGATCCCAGCTGAGGATGGGCTCGGCCGTTGGGCGTCGCCCTCGACGAGCGTCGATTCCTGTGCGCCGTGGTATCCACCCTGCATGATCACGATCTTGTTCCGACCGGTTGTTCCGCGAGCCAGTCGAACGGCCGACACCGTTGCCTCGGTCCCGGAGTTGACGAAGCGGATCTTCTCGACGCTTGGGACGTGGCGAACGACGAACTCCGCGAGGTCGACCTCCACCTCGGTTGGGGTACCGTACATTGGGCCCTGACTCGCTGCCCGCTGGATTTCGGCTTCGACCCGGTTGGGAAGGTCGTGACCGAGGAGCAACGGACCGAGTCCCATTACCCAGTCGATCAGCCGGTTGCCGTCGGCATCGATCACGTGCCCACCATCACCGCGGGAGACGAAGAACGGGTACGGTTCGATTGCAGCACGGACGGCGGAGTTGACGCCACCGGGCATGACCGAGAGGGCCCGGTCGTATAGGGTGCGTGAGCGATCGTCGTTCATTGTTGCGTGGAATTTTTCTCCCCGACGGCAAAGATGTGTCGGGGTGCGTTCGACAGGCCCCATCTGTGTGCCTTCGGTGCGACTTGTGTGCGTACCGTGTGACCTGTGATCACGGCAATCGAGACCGATCGGGTATGATCGTTCCTCGAGATGCGGCTATCAACTTCCCCGGCCTGAAGGCCGGCGTTTGTCGGTAAACTCCCGGTCTGGCCTATGATGAGGCAGGCGTGAAATCGCCGTTCCCGTTCAGCGTT
>SL_4KL_010_BRINEDRAFT_10002649_pt1 | contig 10127 bp, 9 predicted proteins | sample SodLak_010_BRINE_2_FD_10664 | JGI IMG/M metagenome (IMG submission 10664) | reverse complement strand
CTGGAACGGTGCTGGTCGTAGACAACCTCCTCAAACGGCTCGTCGGCGAGCCTGTCGAGCCAGCGTGAGAGCCAGCCAGCAGTGTATCCATAGCGTCCAGCAACATCTTCTAGCTTCGCTTCGTTCTCTTCGAGGTAGTTAATCGCCGCCATTACCCGCTGTGTCGGCTTCTTTCCCTCGACCTCCGCCAAGAGAGTGATCTCTGAAACAATCGAATAGTCGACAAAAAGCGTTCGAGATCAGAAAACCCGAGCGAATGGAATCATCCCTCTACTGGTCCCAAGCACATCTCGGTGCAGTATTCAATTCTCGTGCATACCACTCACTTGGCGGAGGTCATCGGTAGACACATCGTCGAGAGAAGCCATATGTGATTAACGCATTCCTCTTTGAAAAATATTCAGCCGTCAGTATGAACTAGATTGTGTCGCCATCAGCAGAAAATACTGGATTCGATATCTAGCGGTGTTCAACTTAGAATATCAATTATATCTGGATGATTATGCAGATCTTTATTCATTTCAGACAAACTATTGTTGCACACTTCTGACCGTATTTCTTGCCAGTCTCGATGTCTAACAACTATTTGAACCGGTATTTTTTCTAGTTGTAATATCTTAGCGATTGACAGCCGGTGTTTCCCTCCGTTTAATAAGATATCCCCGTTCCTTCCTATGTGGCATGTTATCTCATGCATATTTTTTTTATATGTAAAACAATTCGGAGACCTTTTTTTATCTCTTTTGTAACCTTTCAATTCTTTTGCTTGTTTGTAACCATTATTTTTTATATCTATATAAAGGTTGTCCAAATATTCGCCTCTATGGTCAATAAAAGAGTCAACGGTTGAATGGCCGTAGATCTCTCCTTCTTGATTAATATGTTCTTTCCCGAACTGATAGTATTGAGTGTCCTCCCAATCAAAACCTTTTACAAATCGTTCATATAATCCTTGATACACTCTGTGTCTAACAAATTCGTAATTTTGCTTATCCCAGTCGCCTCCTCTGACTGTACCAATATATTTTCTTGAAACTCCAGTATTTTTGTATTCAATTCTATCAGGATTTACCCAATATACTTTTAATGGTTTTATTGGCGGATCATGTTTTATCTGAGATAAAAAACATCGGAAATATATGTGTGGGTGAAACAAATATTTCCTATAAATATGGCTACGAGCTTCTTTTGACAGTGTATATACTCCCTCATCTTGCAGTATTTCAACCGCTTTTTTAAACTGATGCATATAATTATATTACTAGTAGTTCGGATGTTGTATGTTTTTATATCTTCCGAATTTATAATAGTTTCATAAGTTTATATAAAATAATATATGAAATTGAAACATTCGAGTTATAAAGTCTAGTTCAGTATGATTGAATACCGTGTCTCATCAGTTCGTTCGGTGTCCTCTTTCATTCCACAAAATCTAATTCTAGCCAATCGCCACAACCGCTGAGGCGAGTGATTTTCGCCATGGACCAGCCGAAATTCACTCCATCTCATTCTTCAGTCTTAACTAAACAAGATCACACAAACAAAAAGAACAGGCACATTCCGGCATCCATATTAATATCCCACTTGTCTGTCTTGTTATGAGGCTCTATAATAAGTTACAGTTCGCCTATAATAACACGATCAGAGATATACTTCCAAAAAAGAACCGAACTCTCGCTGAAGTTGATGTCCATGATACACCACTCTTTGATTTACATGCAAATAACCCAAGATATAAAATCGGTCTAATTTTGTCCATCTATGATCATGTATCAGTAGGTGATACTGTAGAAATCGTAGGATTTGGTCGTGGTGTCACTACGACACATATTTTCCGAGCGGGCGCAACAAGGGTGATTGGTTATGAAGGAGCCTCGAACATGATTGAAAAAGGGATTGAGACCGTCAAACGAAATTGTGAGGATATATCATCGTTGACAGTCAACCACTCTATCATCGGTGACCCAGTTGATGTGTATGGTGATTTCTCAGACGCAAAAGTCATCTCACCATCTAAGATCTCTACTGCTGATGTATTAGTACTTGATTGTGAAGGTGCAGAGATGAGTATTCTTTCAGATATTGGTACTTATCCAGAAAAAATAATTTGTGAATCACATCCAACTAAAGGAGCACCGTCTGGGGAGATCATAGAATTACTCAAAAACAGATACAATGTGTCTACACGGAGCCACAAGCTGGACCGTAACGCAAAAAAAATTGTTATCGGAACACGAGTATCTGAATGATTAAATTCTAAACGTATGACTGATATTGTAATTTGTTATAACAATTTCGCAACGTCCAAATCAGGTGGAGCACGTGAGTCGCTGCTCACGCTATTAAATGGTCTCGCTGAAATTCATGATATTACTGTAGATGTCTATCAAACGCCCCCAGTCGATGATCCACCGGACACGAACTTCGAATACCAAATCAATACCAGCAATATTCAAAACGTGCCGAAACTGAAGTGGGCAAATCAGATTGTCAATCGTTTTCAATGGAAACGGTATCTGGATGAAAATCTTATGCAGGATTACGACCTATTGATAACGCAAAATCAATTAGCACCAGCATCCATAGCGGCCGCTAGCGAGCATGACATCCCTTCTTTCTTTTTTGTCCGCAGTATGGCTCTTACTGGGTACGAAAAATACACACCGCATCTCGGCCACGTGACCAACCTTCGACAAACAGACCTCGGTGGAAAGGTCCAGTATCCATTCCTCTGGAAGAATTTCCACGACTACCGGCGAGCAGCCAACAACGCAACCCGGACTATTGCAAACAGTGAGTTCACATCCAGGAAGGTCGAGGAGTTGTTCGAAACGGACTCATCGATTATTTATCCACCAATCAAGCTAAAAAAATATCATGTAGAATACAATATTGGTGATTATATCACGATGGTAAATCCACGAACAAAATACAAAGGTCCAGATATTTTCCTCAATATTGCAGACCGGATGCCTGACGAAGAATTTCTTCTCGTTGGTCCGATCGGGCCATCGAAAATCAAGGAACGAGCAGAACGGATATCGAACGTCACTCACTGGGAGTGGTGTGAGGACATGCGGGAAGCGTACTCGCAAGCGAAGGTGGTTGTTGTGCCGTCACGGTGGGAGGAACCATTTGGACGCGTTCCGGCAGAAGCAATGGTTAGCGGAATTCCGTGTGTAGTAAGTAACAGAGGCGGGCTTCCCGAGGTGGTTGGTGATACTGGTAAAATTATTGATGATGTAGAGTCCGTAGAAGCGTGGGTAGATGGTATTCATCAAATACTCGAATACCATGACTCGGAAGAGCAACAAACGCGAGCTGAACGATTTTCAGCAGAGAACCAAATCAACAGATTAACTCAACTAATCGAGGAAGTATGCGCATTGCAATAGCCCTCAAAATCTTTCCGCTGGACGTAATCGGCGGGATGGAAACCCAGACGAAGAAGATGGCCACTTAGCTACATGACCGTGTTCATGATGTAACCGTCTTCACCAGCGGCATGACTCCATAAATACCAAATTATCAATATAATATTCAGCCAATCTCTGCCCTTCGTTGTCTGAAGCCGTCGTTATAGTGGTTCTGTTGCTCCTCGACAAAACTGTTCTCTCTGTGCGGACATCCGTCATAGAACTACTTTTTCAACTTTACTAGAAATCTAATCAGTTTCGTAGTAGTTTTTATTGAATGGTTCGTGTCCGGCAGTACACGCAACCATTCTGGAACTTTCCAGTCGCAACGTCTGCACCAGATACGCCGGGAACCGGCAAGCACGGTGAAGCTGTCTGTATCTCAGTGGGGACAGATTGAGCGGTCCAGACCCCTTGAGTCCCACTCGATAAGCTCGTCGAGGGCACAGGCCGAAACTCTATAGCTCCCAGCTCAACAAGGTCTCGAAGCATCCCGCGGAAGGCAGGTTTGTTTTGGCACATATTCGACCCTTCTTCGGCAAGGTGCTTAACCGCTTTTCGTCACTTCTGCCAGTCTACCGAAGAGCGTCTTTGGTCAAGCTCATTTCGTCGGCAACCTAATTGACAACCGGTAATACTCATGAGTTATATTGTGATTCCTTTATTTTTTCCAGAAAAGTTGAATTCCCATCTGAATGTAAAACGTCTCGAACAAATTGACGTCGGTCTTCGTACCTATCCTTATTATCGATAAGATTCACCTCAACTGCCTGGAAAAATTCGTCCTGTGTCTTGATTTTAGGACCTGGCCAGTGTTTTTTATAGTCAAGAGCAGGGAAGTCTCGGTTCTGAGTGTATCTGTCAAAATCATCGTGTACGAAAATTATTGGTCTGTCGTAAAGAACGTAATCAAGATAAATTGAAGAATAGTCAGTAACCAACAAATCAAAATATGGCATCATTTCCGAAGCACTCCCGAAGAAGTTATTACCAGCATATAGGATATTTTCACCATCCACACACTCATCCTCAATACGCTTACCTTCTTCACTAACGTGTAATCGAATGAAAATCCTTATATTATGCTCATCAAGGAAGTCATATATTTGATTGAGATCTCGGTCAGGAAACGGGAAGAGTGTGGTCTCATACTTGCCATCTTTGTGAGTTGGAGCATAAAGGATATTATAATGCTCCTGTGGTTTAGTTAGAACTTCCTCCACATTATCGGGGAGAAGTACATCATCCGGATTCTCTGTAAGATGCCGCACCCGATCAAATCTTGGGAACCCGTACTTTCTGAACAATCCGGGGTGACTTCCACACTCGGCAGCCATGTAGTTTATTACGTGATCTGTTGTTGCAGATTTTACGAAGTTACGATCAACGAGATTAACGAAATCGGAAAGGCTGCAGGTATCCCGTCCTTTGTAACTACCTTTTGCGGGCAATCCGTGTGGAATTCTGACAAAGTTTTTTTTTGAGCGCCCAAGAATCCGATAATGATAGACAACTCCATGATCTTTGAATAAGATAATGCCACATTTAGATAGTATCCGGACAAAGCTAATAGTGTGTATTGGAATTAACTCGTACCCTTTCAGTTTTTTTAACATCTGAGTCTTTTCGACTTGATCTGGATTTGGTACCGCGACGTATGTTGTTCCATCCTCATTTTGGGATATCGTTGAAATTGTATCTTGATCAATAGTAAAACTTCTCGGCACAATACAAACATCGTCTTCGTTCGAGGGTTGGATTTCGTCTAGTGCTCTAAAAAGGATAGCAAGTAGTAACAGTTGTATTTCCTCGTTTAATTTAAGTATTAATCCATTCAGGCCATGGTTCTTGAAATAAATGAAAATCTTTCGAGGCGAATAGTACATAATTTGAGGATAGACCGTGGCATAGTTAATTCTAACGAATGGGACAGCGATTCATATTTGTACAAGTAAATCCTTGGTCGCTTGTCGAACCGCTTGATCACTGGAATGTCCAGGTTCCCACCCTAGTCCGGCTAGCTTCTCGATAGAAAGTCGCATCTTCGGCACGTCACCAGTCCAGCCGCGATCACCACCGGTATGTTTATATTCTGGCTTGAGTCCGAGTTCGTCAGCGACGATATCCGCAATCCGATTTACCGATGTTGTCGTCCGTGCACCGAGATTGTACGTAGCAACTGGCCCTGTAGCATGCTCACGAATGTGGAGCATAGCGTCAATACAGTCCTCTATATACATGTACGATTTTTCCTGTCGGCCGTTTCCGAGAATCGTCAGTTCTTCAGGGTTACGCTGGAGTTTCTGGATAAAGTCAGGAATAACAGCTCCACGAAGGCGTGGTCCCACGATATTTGCGAACCGGTAGTTGTAGACCGTCAATCCATGCGAGTGAGCTGCCGTCGAGAGGATACTTTCACAGGCGAGTTTACTCGCACCGTACGCGCTAATGGGTTCGAGTGGGGCGTAATCTTCGGGTGTTGGTCGGGGTGCTTCGCCATAGACTGTCGAACTCGATGTGAACGCAAATTCCGGTATGTCCGCTTTGAGGGCGGCATCAACAAGTGCGTAAGTCATTTGGGTGTTGGCTCGAAATTGCTCCCGTGGATTTTCGTCGTTGACCGCTGACCGAGACGCAAGGTGGAACACGAGATCGTACGAGTCATCAATAACATTGTCGACAGTCGATTGGCAAGTGAGATCTCCCTCGACTACAGTACACGCTTCCGGGAGCCATCTACGTTTTCCAGACGAGAAATTGTCGACGACAGTCACGGCGTGGCCATCGTTGGTCAGTTGTTCAACTAAATGTGACCCAATGAAACCAGCACCTCCAGTAACTATAATATTCACAGTTGGTATATCGACAACAGCCAACTAACCTTTTTCATTTCCTGCGTAGACGTCCTCGATGTTATCTAATTTTTCGTACAGTTGTAGATATTTTCTAGCAGTGGCTTCTATCGTATATTCCCTAGAGATGTGGTCTCTGGCCTTTTTTTCTATTTGTTCTTTTTGTTCTATATTATCTACAAGAGCCTTGATTTGACGAGATAATTCTGAGTCATTATCTACTTCATGAAAATAGGCTAAACCCTCAAACGGCCGCCGGAACTCGGGTATGTCCGAAAACACACACGCATTTCCGATCGCCATCGCCTCTAGCGCGGCTACACAGAATCCCTCCCAACGTGACGGCATGGCATAGACATCGATTTCGTGCATCATCTTATATACTTGCTCACGCTTCTGCAAGAATCCTAACAAATGTAATCGATCACTGTGATCCGCATTCTCTATCTGTGCTTTGAGTTGGCCACGAAGCTCTCCATCGCCCGAAATAACCAATTCTATCGGCCGTTCACTCTCGGCGTTCGCTCGATCAACGGCCTCGATGAGCACGCTGTGTGCCTTTTGTTCAGTAAGCATCCCCGCCGAGCCGACAACGACCGCTTCTGGATTAATCTCTACCACATCGTGAATACTCCAATTCAGTTCTCGTGCTGCCTCCAGCCACTTGATGTCGACGCCGTTGTTAATAACACTAATTTTTGAATTCTTCACGATAGCATCTTCCCAGGGAAATAACGATTCGCGAACTGATTCAGAGACACATACCACCGCATCTGCAAGGATGTTCGTCATACCATTAGCAGCCCGCCCTTTTTGCGAAAATCCACTGTGATTGTTATGTTCGGTGTGGATGACTGGCTTACCGAGTCGTTTGGCGATGAGCTTCCCGTAGAATCCTGAATGGGGATGATGTGTGTGGATAATATCATACTCCGAAAGTATTGATTTGGCCTTGGCATACTGCGAACGGGTAATCCGAACCGTATTCGCTACGTCGAGTGAAGTTGTATGGATCTGATCCATATTTTGGAAGGCCTCCACGTCGAACCACGCGAGAATACCCACCTGATTGAACTCCTCAAGTGAAGCTTGGGTGGTTGCTAAATCACCTGCCATCGTCGTATCCTGCACAGTGTTGACGACATGACAGATGCTGATCGTCTTGTTCATCTAAGCTCATATATACAAAGGCGTGTCATATGGGTTTTGTAATCATTTCGTGACGACGACTCGCACATGTGACCCTTCGATATCTCGCAGTTCCTCGAACGACTCAATATCGAGCACGCTCCAGTGCTGGTCTACGTGTCGTATGGTAAACTCGCGATGCTCCAGTGTCGTCAGTGCCGACTCGTAGTTGTCACGATCACCGAAATCTGGATGAAACTCAATAAATAATACCAGCGGCCCATCGGAGTTCAAAACAGACCTCATGCCGTCGAGCACGTTCAACTCGTGACCTTCGAGATCCATTCGTACAGCATTGACATCTTTCGGACTTATCCCATTCTCGTCCAGATACGTATCCACACGTGTCGTCTCAACAGAAAACCGTTCGACTAACTCGTCGACGTTTCCGGTTGCTTCATCGCGTGCTAGTCGATTCCAGTTCGAGTGTGTCGACCGGCAAAATATCCGCTCTCCCGACTGGTCGTCGACCGCAAGTGGTGAGACTTGAACCTGATCTGTATAGTGATTATGTTTGATATTGCGCTCAAGCAAGTGTCTATTTTTTGGATCGGGCTCGAACGCGATGACTGAAGCGCGACCTCCGAGGACATCAACCTCCTCAAGCACGTAATATCCGATGTTCGCACCGATGTCTAGTACGGTTATCTCGCTGGTCGTTATGTCTCTAACTGCTGCAAGAGCATCTCTGTAGGCCGCTGTCGCGTGTGGCTCGTGCACACCACGAATGAATAGATGTCTTGATATCCCACGGTCGTAGAGGTCAATAAACATCTTATGATCACGAACACTTCGAGTCACAATTTGATTCATATTTCGGCGGTTCCGATACCAAAAGTATGGATTTTTACCCTGAATTTTCTCAAAAACTGCACCAAAAAGGAACCCGAATTCTCCCTGAATAATGAGATCTTTGGCTGGTTTGATATCGTACTCAACTACTCTCTGAAACCGCGTGTTATGTTTGTGTGGCATTAATTAGGCTAGTATATTATTTAACCATAACGACTATTAATTGTATTTCGAATTTTCAGATGCTATTTGAAATTGAATGTTTAATTACTACTCCATCTCTACCTGTTGTGTATACGTAATTACCTTCGGAGACCACGGACCGAACACTAGACTCATGCATTTTGTGTTCAAACACTAAATCTAAGTTAGATGTATCGGCGGCAATGACTTTTCCGTCATCACCTGCAGTATATATGATTCCATTAGACACGTACAACTCCTCGACGCCGGTATGGCCATTTCGGAATCCTTCTGCGTCTTGATCGTGGTGAGAATGAGATCCTACAGATTCCAAGCTATCTTCATCAAGAGCGATGACATCCTCCGTTCTTTCGTGTGTCCACGGTGTGAAAAACACGCTATCATCGAATTTGTGAACGGACTTAATAGTGTATCCGAAATCATACTCCCAAAGAATATCTCCGTCTTTCGTGCGAGCAGCAATGATACGTCCGTCGAATCCCGCAGTATATACTTTCCCGTCGAAAGNATAAATAGTTCGGATCATTTCGTTCGAAGGATCGCCATCGACGTGGTGGGCTGTATGGCTCCAGTGTAAAGANCCATTTGACGCATCCGCTGCTACAACCTTCGCATCACGCCCGGAAGAATAAACGAAANCATCTAGTTCNTGTACTTCCCACACACTGTCGTCGTGATGATTATGTCTCCAGAGTTCCGAGCCGTCCGTGGGATCCAGAGCGACTACTTCACCGTTGCGACCTGCACTATAAACTGCTTTCTCGGTTGCATAGACATCTCTGGTGTATTCTGTTTCAATGAGATTCTTTGGTAGCCGTTCATGAACGTCTTTTCGCCATAGAAATTTGCCATCAGCATCCCGTACTGCGACTATTGTTCCATCTTTTGAACCACTAAACACAGTTCCATTAGAATAAGAAATTGTCTCTCCTTCATCGTCGTGATAATCGTGTTTCCACCCTTCCTCAAATTCAACAGTGTTTCCGGCCTCATATTCGTTTCGGCTAATACAGCCTGACGATAAGACTGCTAGCCCCGAAACAAAGCATCTTCTTTTCATACTAATAATGATACAGTATCATACAATCTTATAAATTGTTCCATACCTGTGCTTTAATTTCTCGAATGACTTCATTGAGTGGTTGTTCGGCGTCGACGACGTGACACTCAGTATCGAACTCAAGTTCGTCAATCGCTGCTTTTCGACGTTCGAACTGCTCTCTCGACATCTCTGGTTTCCGCTCGCGTGCTGTTTCTGGAGAGACATCAAGGACGATAACGAGATCTGGAGGATGATCCGCTGCAGCCTGATACACACTGCGCTCACAGTCGGCCAGATACCGAAGAAACCGCGATGAGGTGTCCGACAGATGATCCAGCAATGGCCCATCGGTAAATCCCATAATCTGGTTTTGGGGATACCGGTCGCCTACTACGACTAGTCCACGATTTTTTGCTTGCTGTCCTTTCTGTAGTTTTTTTCGTCGTTCCCGAGCGAGTACAACGCCACGCAGTATCCGCCCAACGCGGAGAAAGAGCGACCGATCCGATTCCTTGGTTTGCGACTGTCCGGATGTTCCATCCTCGCCAAGGCGTTTACGAGCGAAAATAAGCGGGTACCGTAACAGCGTAGCTGATCCGTCACCGCTACCGTAATAGATTTGTTGGACATCGA
>SL_4KL_010_BRINEDRAFT_10002648_pt1 | contig 10127 bp, 16 predicted proteins | sample SodLak_010_BRINE_2_FD_10664 | JGI IMG/M metagenome (IMG submission 10664) | reverse complement strand
ACAGCAGCCGCTTCCCGTTTTTGCTTCTCACGGGCTTCGTCGTCAGGGCCAGTGTCTTCATTCGCCATCGCCACTCTCCGACTCGCGTGGTTCGAGTTCGTCTGCCTCNANAACCGGCTCTGCNTCGNCGAGGCTGTCGGCGATGTCATCAACATCCTGCTCGTCGAGTGGTGTCGGTCGGTCGTAGTCACTCTCGGAGAACAGGTGGTCGATTTTCATGTCTTGGTGTTCGTCGAGTTCGTCCTCAGAGAGCATTTCACCGAGAACCAACTCGTTGTAGTCCTCGATCTCGTTGAATTTTTCGACCAGTTCGAGATTGTCGCCTTTGACAAGCCCCTGTAGCATGAACGCCGCCGATTCGGGCGTCATCCGCTTGATTTCGAGTTCGACGCCCTGTTCTTGGGCCATGCGCCACACGTCGAGACGCATGATGTTGATGAGGTCGGCGACGATGTCTGCTTGGGATGCTGTCGGTTCGTCCGATCCTTCTTCGAGCGGGTAGACTGGCTGCTGCAACAGTTTGGCGATGCCGTCCTCTTCCCGCAGGACCGACATCATCTTCATCATTCCAGCCTTACCGCCTGCTCCGGGTATCATTAGTTTCTCACTCCGTTAATCAGGTCGCTCAGTGATTCAGTCGCTTTATCCGTGATTTCGTCGCTGTCTGGCCGCATCCACATGACCACGACGAGGCACATCAGAACCGATCCGAAAAAGCCCCAAATCGGGTCGATGTTGTCATCCTCATCGACGACGAGATACTCGTAGATGACCTCGCGTCCGAAGTAGCCGAGTCGGAACGACTCGAATACCTCTTCAAACTCGGCCTGTAGCTTCGATTGCTCGCTTTTCGGCTCGATCTTGATGACCGCAGCACGGGCGAACCCCTCGATGATGATTTCATCGAGTTCGTCGTCGCCTTGCGAACTCACGTCCCCGAATGGGCCGGGGTCGGTGTCGGACTGGCCGCCACCCGTGCCACCACCGCCCCCGGTTGACGCCTGTTCGTCGGCACTGAACGGGCCAGTCCCACCACCACTGTCGCCAGAATCGCCTGCGGATTCGCCAAGATCAGTCCCGCTGATGTCGAGTTCTGGCTCGGCGTTCTGACCTGCTTCGGCGGCAGCCCGTTCTGTTGCCTCGTTGAGTTGGTCGAGGCTCTCATCGACGCTCTGGCTGAACGGATCGAGATCGACAGTGTCGATTTCGCCGGGGTCAACTACCTCTTCATCTTCGCCACCTTCCTCGACGACCTCAGCTTCGGTCGCTTCGGTTTGTGGCTCTGGATCGTCCGGTAGTTCGTCAGGATCGACAACATCAACGTCGGCGTCGGACGGTTCGTCAGCCTCGAAGTTGCCGCTGACCTCGACCTCGTCAGCATCGCCGTCGTCGGCCTCGTCTTCTTCGTCCTCGACCATCTGTGGTGCAGGCGGCATCAGGTATCACCGTAATGCTCGGCGAGTTCCTGTGCTTTCTCGCCAGTCAGCCAGTCAAGAGCCTCTTCGTCGGCTTTGAGTGGGTCTTGGCTGTCTCGTTTGATGTTCGGCTGGCCGGGGCCAGTTTCCTCTTCGGGTTCCTCGAACGACGGCCCGTCCGAATCAGACGAGTCAGAAGACGACCCCGACTGCGTCTGTTTGTAGGCGAAGTAGCCCAGCACGAGTGCGAGGCCGATGAACAGCAGCGTCTTGTTGCTGATGTTCGGCGTCGAAGGCAGCGACCCGCCAGACTGCGACTGCTGCTGCGGTGGTTGCTGGGCTTGCCCGCCAAGTTCGGACGGGTCAACACCGCCAGCAGTCTGCTGTGGGTCTGGTTCTGGTTCTTGTCGGTGCAGGTCTGCGCCAGCCGCTTGTGGTTTTTTAGGCATTGGCTACCTCCTGTGTTTCCGACTCATCATCCATAGTGGATTCGGATTCGTCGGGATCATCTTCGTCTTCATCAACCCACTCGATTTCGCTGCCACAGTCGGGACACTCGTCGAGTCCTTCGTGAATTTCGCCGTCACAATCCGGGTACGGACAGTCGAAAAGCTGTACTGGCTCTTTCTCGCCATTTGGGATAACGTACTGCTCGTCGTTAGTCTCCCAATAACGCCGGGTGCAGAACTTACGCGTCCCACACTCCGGGCAGATACGCGAGAATTGATTGCCGCCTTTGTGGGGCGCGGCCATGTTCAAATCCCGAACAACCATGATTTCCGATTCATCCAGCCCGCAGCATCCGTTTTGATCCATTAGCGTCCCCCTAATCGGTCGCGTTTTCGTTCTACTTGGCGTTGTGCGTCGTCTGAGAGCATTGTGAACAGGGCTTCGCGGTCGCTCACACACTCTTTGTCGTCGTTTTTCCGTTCGATTCTCTCGGCCACATCGCGGATGGTTTTCGAGAACGGACGGTCAACATATAATGATGGCATCCAGTTAGCCAGAATATATCATGGCACTTAATTATTATCTTTGAAACGGTAGGGGGCCTTTACTGTTGGATTTGTGCATGGGTAGGCACTGACTAACCCATCCTTCGCCTTGCGTGGGTCTGTTGTACCGATTATAAATGAGGCAGATAGTCTGTAGAGTCGCAATGGCATCACTGAACGTGTCTCGTGCAACCGGCACGATTCTGAGTCCGACATTCGCACTGAGTGTCGCCTCGGTAATCGTCGGCTCTGTCGCGGGCGCAATTGTCACAGACTACGGTCGAGACAACATCATGGACTTCGGCTTCACCGGAGGAGACATCATCTACACGGGCGTCGGCGCGGCCCTTACGTTGACTGTCCTCGGTGGGACGACTGGCCGGATGTTGGCTCTCGGTATGGTGTCGGGTGGTACAATCAGCGAAATGCAAAACGTGGGAGTGTTCTGAAATGCCAGAGATTCAGCCAACGAACGAAGACCCTGTCCAGATTCATGACGGACAGGGATTCGTCGAAAAGCAGACTGTCGAGCCGGGTGACAAGTACACGCCAGCCTACATCGTCGAAGGGGGCGAGAACCGCGTCATCGGTATCGAGAGCAACACGCCTGTTGCACCCGAGTTCCGCGACGAGTACGGTGAGAAGCTCGACGAATCGGCTCGCGTCGTCTTCCAGAAAGCCGACCCGGAGGGCAACCCTCTCGGTAACGCCATCACCTTCGAGGCCAACCTTGGGCAGTTCGATTACCCGAAAATGCGGTCTGACGAAGACTACTTCAAGACGACCAACAAGGGCATCATCATCGACGAGCGTGAGTTCCTGCACATCTACGTGAAAATCCCCGAAGGGACCGAAGCGTTCGATCCAGAAAACTCGCGGCTCACCATCGGCGACAACGTTACTCGGACGGGTAAGCCGGTATTCATCCGCAAGAAGGACTCACTCAGCGAAGAGCAGCGCATGGCCGTCGACCAAGCCTCGACATCCAAATAACAATGAGTGACAAAAAACCACAGCGTCGAGCCACTGTCGAAAAGAAAAGTGGTTCGACCAACGAAACCCGGACGTTCTCGCACACCGGAGCGGAAATCGGCGAGGACAACGTCGAACTGTACGAGAACACCACCGATTCGGTAAACCCGATCCTCAAATGGGAAGTGCCGAAAAAGTACCGCAAGGTCGTCTACGCAGGGGGCAAGCACCCAACCAAAGCGGTGCTGCGAACCCGCGAGGATTTCCCCACCCACGAGGGCGAGGAAATCGAAATCGAGGGTCGGCTCCAGCCGACTGCTGGTGAGACGAAACTCGACGACCAGCCATTCCCGGCAGTCGTTGTTGCGAACACCAGCACTGACGAAGAAATCGAGATCGAGGACATCGACTACGCCACCGGAACGGTCACGCTGGCAGAAGACCCCGACGGCGACGACGTTGCCGCGTTCCCAACCATCAGTGACGGCGTCATCAAGTACGTCGCGGAAAACCAGTTCGACCAGCAGGTCGGCCCGCTCGACAAATTCGGTGTTCCTGTCCACGTCTTCAACGACTTCCGACAGGGCCGCAACCAGACCGAGATTCACCTCGTCGGCTCGGCCCGTTTCCGCCGCGACGAGAAAATCGTCGTCACGCTCGATTCGCCACACGAGATCGTGTGGGAAGACGAAGACTACCCGCGCGGTAAATTCGCATCCCGGCTCGAACAGAAAGTCGACGTGTCGGTGTAGGGGGTAGCCATGTCAAGTGGCGACCTCATTAACGCAGAGTTGCGAGACGCGCCGCAGTCGGCGTGGGCAGCCCACGCCGACGAGCCAGAGGCTATCAAAGAGGCTGATGCGTGGGGGTCGAAAGAAGACCTGCCACGCTCAGTCGAGAAAGCACGCCAAGACCGCAAGCCCATGTTCGACGTTCCGACACCGCTGAAAGTCGATGTCGACATGGACAAGTTGGGTGTGAAAATGGACTCTGGAAAAGCATCTGACATCGTGTCGGTCGTAGCAGGGGCCTCAGTCCTGCTCGGAGGATAACATGGGGATCGACGAAATCATCGAAGAAATGCCAGAATATCAGCAGGCGACTGCTGATTCTGGTAACGGCCAGTCAGCCGCCGAAGCCAGCAACGGCAACGGACAGCAACGGCAGTCAGCGATGACCGGACCGTCTATCCGTATCCAGACGCCGGGGGGTGAAGAACTCGAAGCGACTACGGAGAGCTTGATCGTCTACCTGCTGGCGATTCAAACGCTGCTGCTGCTCATCATCGCGGTGAGGCTCTGACGATGAGCTTGAGCAGTATCCGAGATCGAATAAGAGACGGTTCGTCAGACGATTCCAGTAGTGACGATTCTAGTAGTGACGATTCCAGTAGCGTGTCTGCGAGAGACGACTCACCCAGCCGGACGAGAGAGTCTGACGGCGATGTGTCAGACGGCCCGGTCGACCTCGGTAGCGGGAGCGACGACAGTAGCAGCGACGACGATGACGATGACGATGACGATGACAGTAGTAGCAGTAGTACCGGGAGCGGCACTACCGGGATAACAGGCGTCGAATCGCGGTCAAGAAGTAGCAGCGACGACGATGACGATGACGATGACGATGACGATGACAGTAGTAGCAGTAGTACCGGGAGCGGCACTACCGGGATAACAGGCGTCGAATCGCGGTCAAGAAGTAGCAGCGACGACGATGACGACGACAGTAGCGACTCAGACGTTGAAGACAGAGACGTTGACGAGGTTGATGGCGTCCAAATCGAAGACGACGACCGCGACCCACGCTCAGTAAATGAGGTCACCGGCACAGTCGACCTTGGTGGATCATCAGACACGCCAGACAGACCACAGAATCCGATGCTCAGTCAGGGTGTCGGGACTGTTGGCAGCAGCGACGACGATGATCCAACCAGCAGAAGCGTCTCCGAAGTTGAAGACAGAGACGTTGACGAAGTTGATGGCGTCCAAATCGAAGACGACGACCGCGACCCGCGCTCAGTCAGTGAAATCACCGGCACAGTCGACCTTGGTGGCTCACAGGGCAACGTCGACTCAGAAGTTGAAGACAGAGACGTTGACGAAGTTGATGGCGTCCAAATCGGAGACGACGACCGCGACCCGCGCTCAGTCGGTGAAACCACCGGCACAGTCGACCTTGGTGGCTCACAGGGCAACGTCGCCGCAGAAGCCGACGATTCCTCGCCATCAGTACAGGATCGGGCGCAGAGCAGGGTTGACAGCTTCTTGGAAACAGGAGAGCGTCAAGAGCGTGCCGAAGAGAGCTTCGCCGACAACGTCAGGGGCCGGAACCCGGTCAGCGCGACGCTCGATTTCGGGCAAGCAGGTCTGCAAGGCGTAGGCGCAGGCGAGGCGAGCGACCGCGCACTACAGTTCGCAACTGGCGAGGATGACGCTGACGCGGCTGCTGCCGCTGCCGCCGAATCATACGGCGACTTCGTCGAGTCAGAAACCACAGACACCAGCATTTTCGGGAGTGGCCCATTTCGAGTCGCTGATGCTGGATGGAGTAGGCTAACCGGGCAAGAATTGGGCAGTCGAAGCGAGACAGCCGACACAGCGTTCGACGCTACAGTCGGATTTCCTGTCGAAGAAGGATCACAGTTTGTCACAGGACGTGACCCCGATACGGGCGAGATAGCAGATGACTCAGTCAACCCGTGGTTCGCGCTGGACGCTGCGACGCTTGGCGTCCCGGCGGCTGGTTCAGCGGCACGGGGCGGTAGTTCAGTAATTGACAATATGAGTGGAGCATTACCACGGCTTCTGAGAGGGGCGCGGCGCGGCGGCGACGATGCGCCAACCCCAAGCGGAGGCCAACAGGCAGGGGGCGGAAGCCCCACAGAATCGGCTCTACCGCCCGGAGGCGGCGGTACGCAGAGTGACGACATCATAGATGTCTCTGGCGAGGTTGTCAGTAGGCGGTCGTTGGTGTCGAATCGAGAACCTCGGAATGTTGGGGTCGACCAGACCATCCTCGGTGGTGGTCGCCAGCAGAGTGGCTCTGATGTGTTTGACGACATTTCGAGAACCGTCGACGATGCAACGTCTGCCGGTACACCGAGTGCCGGCCCGTTTGGTCGACAAGCGGATGGTCCGTCGTCAGGTGGCGTGTTTGGTGGCGGTGCTACACCGAGTGGCGGTGCTGCGCCCGGTGGTGGTGTAACCAGCACGCTCAGCAACCGCATTTCGCAGGCTCGAAGCCGTTTCGAGGACTCGTTTAGCGGTGTTGGTCGGCAGGCTGACGAGGCGACACCGAGCGGTGGTGTTGGTCGGCAGGCTGACGAGGCGACACCGAGCGGTGGTGTTGGTCGGCAGGCTGACGAGGCGACACCGAGCGGTGGTGTTGGTGATAGTATCCGATCCGCTCTCGGTCGCCGGGGCGTTCAGGCCGGTGGACTCGGCGCACTCGCTGCTGGGGGCCTAATCGGTGGCTCGCAACTACTCGATCTTGGTGGTGGGTTTGAAGAAACCGACGAAGACGGAAACCCACCCGTTCCAGATGACCCGGAAGAAGACCCGTCGGCTGCTTTCAGCGGCAGTATCGACATGGCAAGCAGCACACGCCGTGGTGAGGCTGCTGAGGCTGGCGTGCGAGTTGAAAACGAGGTTGAACAATCGCTTAACGGCGAGTTTATCCTCGGTGTTGAGGTAGACGACTCGCTTGAAGGCGTGCCAGAAGGCGAGGGGGGCGTCGAACCACTCGAACGTTTCGGAGAGTCGTTGTCGGGTGGTGAGAGCTTTGATAGCACAGTGACCACCACTGAGATTTTCCTGCCAGATGGCTCCTACACATTCGGAATCTGGTCAGTCGGCGACGCACCGGGCGTTATCGACACTACCAGTGTTCAGATTACGGATGAGGACGGAGAACCGGAAGAGGATGAGTGGGGAGAACCACAACTCGTCGAGACGCTCGACTTGGGTTGGTATCTGTACGCGCAGGCTCACCTCGAATCCGAGGAAGAGCGGTTCATGGTTGTCGGGCAGTCCGACAGCGGTGAGCGCATGTATATGGAAAGTGGTGGATCAGTCAGCATCGGCGAGTCCTACTTCTTCGATACAATGGACGACGCCGCCGAAGCGTATCAGGCGTGGCTCAGTCAGCACAGCCAAGATCAAGAAGAAGGCCGAGAGCCGGGTGACGATGGCGTACCCGCACCCGACCAGAACGCTGGCGCACCGGACGCTGAAGATGTCGGTCGTGACGCGAGAGAGGCTGATTCGGGACTGTTAGGTGGTAGCGGGCCGCCGCTTGCCGTGTGGGTCAGCCTCGCCATCCTCGTGGCCTACCTATACTTCCGCACCGACTTCTTCGAGAACGCTGCTGGCCGAATCAGAGGTGCGTTCTGATGTCTGCTAAGGCAGAATTAGAGTTCATCGCGTACTTCATGCTCATCGGCGTTGTGTACGTTGCAGCGTTCGATAAGGACGATATTACCGTAGGCGACCTTGTCGCACTCGTAGCAGTGACTTACATCGTCCGAAGGGGTGTTGACTGATGTCTTCGGTAAACGTCGAGAGAGCGGCACGCAGCGGCGCAGAGAGTGTGCGTGATATGGCGACCAAGTCTGCAAAAGGCGTTGTCGCCTATCAACCCGTCTCGAAAGTCCAGAAAGCAGTCCGGTGGTCATTTTTCACAAGTCCACTGACGATGAGTGTCATCTTCCTCACGGTTGGTGTTATTTACAACCAACTGGTAATTGATGGCGACGACACATGGACTGCGTTGGACGTTATTAGCGTCGTTATCCTATCGTACATCGCACGGAGGATGTTACTATGAGTGGATCAGCAGCCAGAGGAGTAATCAGTCGTGTACGGCGGTCTTCGGATGATGCCGACGATGCCGCCCGAGAGGGTGGTGGCTTCGCCCGTGACATGGGCCAGACGTTCGTCAGGACCATCTCACCAGACCCGAACAGAGCAGTTAGAGATACCGGACAGGCAGCTTCGCGTAGTGCGCTTGCTATTGGTGGTGGTGTCGGGGCCGCTGGTGTCGGTATTGGTGGCGGGTACGGTGCAAACCGATATTTCCGCATGATGGAAACACGCGACCTCGCCGAGAACCAAGAAGAGCAGCAGCGGTTCGTCGAGGACGTGCTGAACGATCCAGACATCAGCGATGAGCAACAACAGGCGATTCTCGACCAAGCACTCGAACGTGGGTTGCTTGGCGATGTTCGGGACGAGATTCCCGGAGGGGATAGCCAGTTCTACGAGAATACATACTTCCAGATGGTTGCTGCGATCATCATCATCTGGTACATCGGACGGAGGTTGACATAATGCCACTTGAACACCAAGACAAAATCTCGTTCAACATCCCGAACAAGTTTTGGGAAGACGAGAACACACAGCCAGCGAACGTCGAAGAACAGATTGGAGACTCGCTCGAACCCGGTGACGAGGTTATCCTCAGTCAGATCGAGTCCACGACGAGCGACCTACAGATTCAGCCGCGTGCTGTCGGTACGAGTATGCACGTCGGCGACATCTTCAACGACGGGACGCGCCAGTCGATCCTGAACTACGTTTACGAGCGTAAGTACAGGACGGACGATGAGTGGGTTCCGATGCGTGGCCTTACGTCACCACTGCCATACGGCACGTTGAGCGACCCGACAGAGATTGTTCCGGGGACGTTCCTCGAACCGATGCAGGCGTTTCGGATTCGTGTCGAGAACCGCACTGACGAGACTGAAAACCAGTTCTCGGTTGGTGCGAACGAACTCGGCGCACTGATTTCCGGCATCGTTGTTCGGGAGGGTCACGATGAGTGACGGAAACGTCCCGTTGCCGCGAGCCGAAGCGATTGACGAAGTCGAGCAGGCCAATGTGTTCGTTATTGATGACGACACAGGCGAATCTGTTCAGCCGCTTGTGGCAGAGGGTCGTCTACTCGTTGAGACACTACTCGGCGACGAAGGTGTCACCCTCGAAACAGAAGACCCAATCAGCGACGAAGCGTCAGAGTCAGGCGTCACAGGCGGTGTAGAACTCGACCTCGGTGGTCGTTTCCGAGAGTTCGACCTCTACTACAGCGTCGAAGTGGATGGTTCAATCATCATCGAAGTGTCGTCTGATGGGGATACGTGGCGACCGTTCATTGACCACGAAACTGACGGAGAGACTGAGGCCATCCTACAGGAACGAACAACGTTCAGCTACGTTCGGGCGTATGCTGATGCTGGCGACTTCGACGACGGAGATGTGAACGCCCTCGAAATCGCAGCCAAGGAGTGAACACAGAGACAATGGTAGAAGATATGCTTGTTGGGTGGGTCGAAGAGGTCGCTGGTGTCGAGACGGTCATCCTCGGATACATTGTCTACGAGTTCCGGTATGGGCGAGGCCGTGAGTTGCGGGATACACTACGTAGCTTTGTCCCTGCAATCGTCGTCCTCGCCCAAGAGGTCGAAACGGTGAACGAAAACGCTATCATCGAAATGATGCCGACGAACATCAGCACGCCAAGCGTCTTTTTAGAACGGGACCAAGATGGTGAGTTCGACACGCTGAGTGACGAACAAATCGAAAGACTCAGAGACGAACTGAATATCAAAGATGAAGGAGACTAACCGATGCCGATAAACAGAAACACCGTCATTGCCGCTGGCGTCGTTGTTGGTGTGCTTGCGTATCAGAGACGGCGCACACAGCAACGGCTCGAACAGGCGGCGCGAGAACAGGAAGAGCAACAAGAA
>SL_4KL_010_BRINEDRAFT_10002647_pt1 | contig 10128 bp, 12 predicted proteins | sample SodLak_010_BRINE_2_FD_10664 | JGI IMG/M metagenome (IMG submission 10664) | reverse complement strand
AGGGTCGTCCGGTCGAGCATTGGCCGACGGTTCTTTCCGGCGGAGCAAAACCGTGTCGGATGTCTGGGACCGATCCACACGACCCTCGAGTCAATTCGAATCGGCGAGCGGTGGCAGTTCGTCACGAGTAGCGAGAGACGACGGCGTCGCTGACCCAGGTGAGACGCATCCCTGTCAAATAGCTGGGCCTCAAACACCTGCCTATGGTAGACTATTACGACGAGGACGCTGTGACGTCGGTACTGGACCTCGAGGCGCTGTTGCCGGTCATCGAGGACGCGTTCATCGCCCAACACGAGGGACGGGTCGAACGCCCGCCGCGGCCACATTACCCAATCGGCGTCGGCCGGGAGCCAGCGCCGACGGAGCCAACGGGGACCGGACTCTGTATGCCTGCGTACATCCACGGTTCCCCCTACGCGGTGACCAAGCTGGCGACCGTGTTCGAGGGGAACACTGCGAAGAACCTCCCCACGGTCTCGGCCCAGATCCTGGTCCACGACGCCGACGACGGTCAGGCACGCGCCCTGCTCGCAGCGACGGCGATCACGAACGCCCGAACGGGGTGTATCGGCGGCCTTGGCGCACAGAAATTGGCTTCCGACCCGGTCAGTCTCGCCGTTTTCGGTGCCGGAACGCAGGCCCGATGGCAAACCCGGGCGATCGATGCCGCGACCGACCTCGAGTCAGTCTCAATCTATGCTCCGAGTGACTCACGTGAGCGTTGTGCCCAAGAGCTCGATGGCCAGCTCGACGCCCCCGTGTCGGCTGTTTCGAGCCCAAAAGCGGCCCTCGAGGAGGCGACCGTGATCGTCACCGCGACAACGGCCACGGAACCGGTGTTCGACGGCCGTGATCTGAACCCAGGGACGCTGGTCATCGCCGTCGGTGCGTACACCGCAACGATGCGTGAACTCGACGACCACACGATCGAACGAGCCCACACCGTCTACGCCGACGTCCCCGAGGAAGCAATCGAAACTGGCGATCTCCGGGACCACACGACGCTCGAGCCAGTGCCCTTCGGGGAGTGCTGTCTCGAGGGGGCGACAGCCGCGACTGATGATGGTGACATAACTGTACTCAAAAGCGTCGGCACCGCCGTCCTCGACGCCGCGACGGTGGCGTTCGTTCTCGAGCGACTCTGATACCCCGGAGAAAAACGGCGCGCGTCACCCCCTCTCACCTCGTGGTCTCGGCCGCGACACTCAAATACCATCCTTCATAACTACCACTGACGACGATTTGATGAGGCCTCCTCGACTCCCCGAGCAGCCACCCCGACCGCAGCTGAGGGAGCAACGGTACTGGTCACTCGAGTCCACACTGACGGGTGAGCCATTGTGACACTCAGAACGCTGCCGATCATCGACCGGATCCGGGACGCGTTTTTCGCGCTCGATACGGATTTCCGATTTACGTACCTCAACGAGGAAGCCGAGGCCCTCCTCTCGCGGTCGCGACAGGACCTGATCGGTCGCGTTATGTGGGACGAGTTCCCCGAAACGGTGGAGACCCAGTTTCCCGATGGATTCTATCGAGCGATGGACGAGCAGGTCCCCGTTGCGTTCGAAGTCTACCACACCCCGCTCGAGACCTGGTTTGGGGTTCGAGCCTGGCCCTCGGAAGGGGGATTGACCGTCCAGATGCGAGATATCACCGATCGCAAGGAAAACGAGACGAAACTGGCACGGAACACGGCGGTGGTCGAAGCGATTCAAGACGGGGTCGTGACGCTCGATGCGAACAATCGGCTGCTCTCGATCAACACGACCCTCGAGGAGGAACTCGAGATCGACGCGTCGACGCTCATCGGTAAACACGTCGAACGGCTGCTCGAGGCCGCAGCGGTCACGGCCGAGGATGCCGTCCGCGTCGGCAAGGCGTTAAGCGACGTCGACGTCGGAGCCAGTAGACAGCGAACCCTCGAAGTCCCCTACACGGACGCTGCGGGGAACAACCGGGTCGCAGAAATCCGTGTCGTACCGATCGATTACGGCTCGGCGAATCTCGCGCTCGTGATCCGGAACGTCACCGAGCAACACGAGTACGACCGAGTCGTCACGTCGCTCCACGAGATCACCCGCTGGTTGTTGCAATCGAGCGATCCTGAGGAGATCTGTGCGATCGCTGTCCACGCTGGCAGTGATCTACTCGAGTTACCGATCAGTGGGATCTGGCTGCTCGACGACGAGCGTGGCTACCTCGATCCCATCGCTGGAACGGCAGGGGCTCACGACGAGTTCGGCGGGCTGCCACGGTTTTATCCGGGTGAGGGAGTCGTCTGGGATGTCTTCGAATCTGGAGAGATCGAACGCTACGACGACCTCAATGCGACGGACGGCCTCTACAACCCGGACACGCCACTTCGATCGGAAGTGATCGCCCCCATTGGGACACACGGCGTGCTCATGACCGGGTCCAAACGGCCGGATTATTTCGACGATACCGACGTCGAGTTGCTCTCGACTCTCGTGGAAAACACGCGAGCAGCCCTCGAGCGGGCGATTCGCGAGCAGGCCCTGACGAATCGGACGACCGAACTCGAGCGACAGACGGATCGCCTCGAGGCGGTGGCAACACTGCTTTCGGAAGATCTGAAAGAACAACTCGAGGCAGTGGCGACGGCCCTCGAGGACGAACGGAACGGAAAAGAGAGTGACTGGGAGTTCCCGCTAGCCGAAGACACCGTGACGACGACGCTCGACCGGACGGAGCAACTGGTCGACGACGTGCGGGAGTTCGCCCGCAATGCGACGGCAGTCGGCCAGCGCACCCGGATCGATCTTCCGACGGTGATCGAAACGGCGGTCGACCGGTCTCGCCTCGAGCGGCCGGCAGTCGTCGTCGAAACCGCGGCGACGTTACGGGCCGATCGAGATCGGTTCGAAAACCTCCTCCAAACGATCTTCGACGATGCCGCAAATCGGGCTGACGACCCAGTGACGATCCAGGTTGGCCTCCTCGGTGTCGATAAACCTGGCTCAGATGCACGCGGATTCTTCCTGATGGACGATGCAGCCGAAGTCCCCCGGTCTGTACAGGCAACGGACCTCGAGCCAGTAGACGATGACGACTACCGAGGCGACCGACGGATCGGACTGCCACTCGCCAGAGCGATCGCCGAGGCCCACGACTGGTCGTTGCGGGTCCAGCGTGGCCAACACGGCGGGACGCGAATCGAAATCCGAGACGTGACGACGCTCGAGCGCCACGAGTGAGCGTTAGTCGTTTCGTGCGATCTCGTGACGGCCAAACCCGTACCGCAGGCGGTTGGCAAGTCGGCGGGAGAACCGATCTGGTGTACGCGAGCCGAAGCGCTCGCCCAGGGCGGTGTAGATCAACGGCAAGGGGACTTCCTGTTCGAGCCCTTCCTGGACGGTCCAGGTTCCGGTAGACCCGCCCTCGATGTGGTCGGCCACGTCACCGAGATCGGTTCCCTCCTCGCGGAACGCCTCTTCGCACAGCTCGAGGAGCCACGACCGGATGACGGCGCCGTTGTTCCAGACGCCGGCGACGGCCTCGAGATCGAGGTCGTAGCGACCCTCGTGGAGGAGTTCGAAGCCCTCACCGTAGGCTTGCATGAGTGCATACTCGACGCCGTTGTGCACCATTTTGACGTAATGGCCCGACCCGGAGGCCCCCATGTGGGCGTGGCCGTCTGGACCCGTCGCGACCGCGTCGAAGGCTGGCTCGAGGGCCTCGTAGGCCCACGCTGGACCGCCGATCATGAGTGAGAAACCGAGTTTTGCGCCTGCAGGGCCGCCGGAGGTCCCACAGTCGAGGTAGGCAGCGGGGCACGCCGCCGCACGATCGACGGTCGCCTCGAAATGGGAGTTGCCGCCGTCGACGACGACGTCGTCGCTCGTCAGATGCGGGTCGAGTTCCTCGAGGGTGGCGTCGACAGGTGAGCCGGCAGGCACCATCAACCAGAGGCGCTTCTCCTCGCCGAGTTGGGCACAACAGTCCGTGAGTGAGTCAGCCGGCGTTGCGCCGCGTTCGGCGGCGGCGTCGACGGCGTCAGGATCGAGGTCGAACGCGACGACGTCGTGTCCAGCGGCGAGCAAGCGGTCGACGACGATCTGGCCCATCCGTCCGAGTCCGATTACGCCAAGTTCCATGGCTGGTCGTCTGCGGGCCGATGTGGTAGGGTTTCCGGTTTCCTCAGGGTGCTCGGTCGAAGTGGAGTTCGACCCGGTTGCCGCGGAGATCGCTCCGGTCGAACCGCAGGGAGCTGCCATAGCTCTCGGGCGTCGAGAATGCTCGCATTCGCACTGCCAGTCAACTACTTTACTCGAGAGTGAATAAACTTTTAGCACTCGAGAGCCAACCCCGAACTATGCAGACCATTGCAGTCGAGCCAGGTGGTGAACCGACGATTCTCGAACGGCCGGTTCCCGAGCCCGCTGCGGGAGAGGCGTTGGTCCGGACGCTTCGGGTCGGCGTCGACGGCACCGACCACGAGGTCATCGCCGGCAGCCACGGCGGCGTTCCCGATGGGGACGACCACCTCGTACTCGGTCACGAAGCCGTCGGCGTAGTCGAAGACGCGAACGGCACCGGTCTCGAGAGTGGGCAAGTTGTCGTGCCAACCGTTCGACGCCCGCCGAACGGGACGAACCGGTACTTCGAGACAGGGTATCCCGATATGGCACCCGAGGGCGAGTATGTCGAACGCGGGATTGCCGGCGGCCACGGCTTCATGGCCGAGTACTTCACCAGCCCTGCGGAGTTTCTGGTACCAATCCCCGCGGATCTCGCCCATCTGGGCTTTCTCGTCGAGCCGATCAGCATTTCGGAGAAGGCCGTCGAACACGCCTTCGCCAGCCGGTCGGCGTTCGACTGGCAGCCTGAATCCGCGATGATCCTGGGCAATGGCTCACTCGGCCTGTTGACCGTCGCCATGTGCGTCGAAACGCTCGGATTCGACCGCGTCTACTGTCTGGGACGGCGAGACCGCCCTGACCCCACCATCGACATCATCGAAGCCCTCGGGGCCACGTACGTCGATTCCCGGAAAACGCCCGTCTCCGAGGTTGCAGACGCCTACGAAGGGATGGACTTCATTTACGAGGCAACGGGCTACGCGCCCCACGCCTTCGAAACGATCGAGGCCCTCGCTCCAAACGGCGTGGGGGCCTTGCTCGGGGTACCCTCGAGCTGGACGTTCGAGATCGACGGCGGCGCACTCCACGAGGAGTTCGTCCTGCACAACAAGGCCCTGATCGGGAGCGTCAACTCCCATCGAGGGCACTTCGAATCAGCCATCGACACCCTCAGTCAGCTCCCCGAGTGGTTCACCGACGACCTCGTGACCGGCGTCTACGGACTCGAGGACTTCGAGGCCGCCTTCGACGACGACGATACGACTATAAAAACGGCGGTCGAATTCGACCGTATATGAAAAACGTCGACGATCTCATCGACAGTGCGGCCGACCTGGCCGAGCGTGGGCTCTCGAAAGGGGAAATCGCGGACGAACTGAACGTCTCTCGTGACACGGCGACCTGGCTCGTCGAACGGAGTGATACCCCGACGACCCCCTCGAGAAGCGGTGACGAGCAGACTTCGAGTGGGGATATCCACGTCGACTGGTCGGCCATCGGCCGGGACTCGAAACGCATGGGCTACGTGGCGAAGGCCCTCGCCGACCTTCTCGCGAAACACGGTGAGGATGTCGACCTGACGATCGGTATCGAGAAAGCCGGCGGGCCGATTGCTGCCCTCGTCGCCCACGAACTCGAGACGGACCTCGGGACGTACACCCCGGCAAAACACCAGTGGGAAGAGGGTGATATCGACGACCTCGGGGGAACGTTCTCACGCAATTTCGCCGCTATTCGGGGCCGGGAGTGTTACATCGTCGACGACACGATCACGAGCGGGACTACCATGCGCGAGACGATCGAGGCCGTCCGCAACAAAGGAGGTGAACCCCTCGCCTGTGTCGTGCTCGCCGACAAACAGGGTGTCGACGAGGTCAAGGGCGTCCCCGTGTACTCGCTGTTGCAGGTCATCAGTGTCGGCCCCGAAGAGTGACGGGCCTCGAGCGAAAGCGAACACCCCAGTAGCGACCAATTCCGTCGCCACCCGCTGGCGCAACGCCTTTGACGGTGACCGCCATAGATCGCTACATGACGTTTCAACCAAACAGCAGCCTCGAGCAGGACGAAGTCGACGACATCGTTGCCGAAACCATCGCTGAAAACGACGTCGCCCTCTTCATGAAGGGCAACGAACTTATGCCCCAGTGTGGGTACTCCCAGCGGGCCCTGGAACTGCTCGGGCAGTACCGCGACGACATCGAAACCGTCGACGTCCTCGACTCACTGCCGGAGTTCCGTGAGGCCCTCTCCGAACACAGTGGCTGGGAGACGATTCCACAGACCTACGTCGACGGCGAGTTCGTCGGCGGCTCTGACGTCCTCGCCGAACTCGAAGAACGCGGTGAACTCGAGTCGGCAGTACGGACTGCCTGATCGGATACACGCGTCACAGTGGACGGTCGAATCAGGACGACACGACGCGAGTTGAAAAGCAGCCGAATCAGGATCGGCTGTGAACTTGTGCAGCAAGGACGGCGTTCAATCCTTGCGTTTGACGACGTCACCGAGCGTGTAACTCCCCGAGGAGGAGCCACCTTCCCACTCGGTATCGTCGGGTGATCCCGACCCGCCACCGAGATCGATCTCGAGGAATCGCTCGAGTTTGCGTTGGACACGATCACTCGGCAGGGTATCTCCGCGCTCGAGTTTGCGGATCAGGCTGGCCTTTTCGTTGAGTTCGTTCGCCAAATCCGACTGACTGAGACCGCGACCTTCTCTGGCTTTACGGATCTGCTCGTCGTAATCGGTGGCGATCTCATCCATTTCGTCGAACATATCCCGTCGCCGGGAGCCACCGGAACTCGAGGAGCCACTACCAGTGCCACCGCCACTGGCGGTCGACCCCCCGGATGAGCCACCGCTCGGGCTCGATCCCGTCGAATATTTTGTCGACGTGCTCGAGCTGGTGGATGTTTGTACCTCAGTGCCGAAGTCCGTGCAGTTCGAACACACGTCCAGCTTCGCACCCTCGACTTTGATGGTCTTCGGGGACGACGTCTCGGCGCCACACATCTCGCACTGAACCATGGTCGACCCTAACGCGTCCCACGTGATAAAAGATGCGGCGAGGTCACTCGAGTGCGTTCCAGGCGTAGACGAACCGTTGGAGTGCAGTGAGGTGGCCGACGACGGCGAGGAAGATGAGCAACCAGCCGATCGCGTCAAACCCGCCAGCGTCCGCCCCGGCGAGCGGGTAGGCGAGAAAGCCAACGACACCGATGATGGCCAGTCGGTCGGCTCTGCCGACGAGCCCGCCATAGACGCGATCGAGACCGACGGCCTGGGCCTGCGTCCCGAGATAGGACGTCATGACGACACCCGTCACGGCCAAGAATCCGAGCCAGTACTCACCGATACCGGCAGCGAGGCCGCCAATGATGACGATGTCGGCGTACCGATCGAGGACGTGATCCAGCAGGTCACCTGCCGGCGAAGCGACACCTTGCTCGCGTGCTAAGGCTCCATCAACGACGTCGAGCCAGCCGTTCAAGAAGACGAGCCCAGCGGCCACGGCGTACCAGACCGGCGCGGCAACGCCGCCGAGGTAGAACGCGAGCGCGGCGGCCACGGCCATCACACCGGCGATGACGCTTACGCCATCCGGCCCCATGCCGATTCTATCGAAGCCGTGGACGAACGGATCCAGAAACCGCGAGACGTACGGACGGAGCTTATCCAGTGTCATGTGAGATACCCCACGTAGTCGACGGTGCCTGCACTTGGTTCGCGATCACCCAGACAGACCGCCTCGAGAGCGTCGGCAACCGCATCGGGATCGCGGTCGGTCGTCTCGATTTCGTACACCGACTCGAGGCCGTGTGCGTCGACAGCCTCGGTGAGGATGACGTCCAGGGCCTCGCTTTCTGCGTTTTCGCGAGCTTTCGACGCGGATTCCCCGCGCTCGAGCAACCGGCGTTCGAGAACCCTGGGAGCACACCGAAGAACGGCAACGCGGTCGGCTGGAAAGTGATGTGCGAGATGGGAGTCGACGACCACGTCCTCGTTCCCGTGGGCCGACTCGAGCCACTCCTCGAGGGCCTCGAGGTCGGCGACCTTGCTCTCACGAGCGTCGTCGATGTCGGTGTAGAACCTTTCGCGCTCGAGGACCTCGTTGAGGTGCACGATGGAACTATCGAAGTCATCCCGTTGCTCGAGTGTCCGCGTCGCGGTGGTTTTGCCGGTTCCCGGGGTGCCCGTCACCGCGACTCTCACGACGTGCCCACCTCGGATCTGGCCTCGAGGATCTCGTTGAGCGTCTCGACGGCGCGCTGGGTCTCGGTGGCCGTTCCACAGGTAATCCGGATGCACCCTGGGAGGCCGAAGCTGGTGCAGTCACGGACGATCACGCCCGCCTCTTGCATGGCTTCGGCGACGGGGGTCGCTTCCCCCACGTCGACGAGGACGAAGTTACCCGCACTCGGCCACACGTGGGCGTCGATTGCCTCGGTCATGGTTTCCCGTGCGGCTTCGACGGTCTCGACCGTCCGCTCGACGTGTGTCTCGTCCTCGAGGGCGGCCAATCCTGCCCGGCAGGCGAGTTCGCTCGCGGCGAATGGCGTGTTCACCCGGGCGTAGGCGTCAGCCCACTCCTCCGGAACCAGGCCGTAACCGAGTCGGAGACCGGCGAGGCCGTACGCTTTCGAGAACGTCCGGAGGACGGCCACGTCGTCACGGGCCTCGAAGCCAGCCCGACCCTCGATAAGCGTGAGCGCGCTGTCGATCTCGGCGAACTCGCCGTAGGCCTCGTCGACGACGACGAGCGTGTCGTCTGCGGTCTTACTGGCGATCTGTTCGACCGCCTCGAGCGAGATCGTCGATCCCGATGGATTGTGCGGACTGGTGAGATAAATCATCCGTTCGCCGTCGTAGGCCTCGAGCACGGTTTCGGCGTCCTGTGCGAAGTCGGCCTCGCGCTCGAGGGGGTATTCAGCGACGTCGCCGTGATGGAACCGGGCGCTCATGCCGTAGTAGGCGAACCCGGGTGCAGGGACGAGAATCGTGTCCCCTGGCTCGAGCATGGCTCTCGAGAGATAATCGATGACGCCATCGCCGCCGTTGGCCAGCCACACCTGGGAGGCGGTGACGTCCCACCGGTCAGCAATCGCACCGGTCAGGTCGGCGTGGGCTGCTTTCGGGTACGAACTCACGCCGTGAGCGGCGGCTTCGATGGCCTCGACCGCGGCGGGCGATGGACCGAGGGCGTTCTCGTTCGAGGCGAGTTTGACGAACTCTGCCGGGTCGCGCCCGAGTTCGCGGGCAACTTCCTCGATGCCTCGACCCGCCTGGTAGGCGACGTGGTCGGACAGGTCACGTGGGTGCATACGGGACCCTTTTCGTCGCGACGCTTAAGCGTGCTTACCTGTGACCCCGATATCGTGTCAACAGAGCAAGAGGTGCCGGCAGAATGTAGGATCGAACGCGTCGGTTAAGCCGGTGGCGTCGTAACACGGAGCCATGACGCTCGAGACCATGCGACCGAACCCGACCTGGGATAGCGCCTCCTACGAAGACACCGTCGACACGCTCACGGCCCATCGTGACGACCTCACCTACCTGATCTGGGGTGGCGACTGGTGTAAGGACTGTCGCGCCCTGCTCCCGGATTTCGGGGCCGCACTCGAGGCCGCGGAGATCCCCGACGAGCGTATCGAAGACATCGCCCTCGATACCGACAAACAGGGCCCCAAGGTCGACGAGTACGAGATTGAGTACATCCCAACGATCGTCGTCGAAGCCGACGACGGCACCGAAGTCGCCCGGTTCGTCGAAAGCGAACCGCTCCCACCGGCGGTGTCTCTCGCGGAAGAAATCGAGGACGCGCTCGAGACGGAATAGCGGGAAGAGCGTACACGAACTCCTTATCCATCAGATCGAGGATCAGGCTCCCTCGAGCAGCCACGCGAGCGCGTCCTCGATGTCCAGGGCTGGCGGCGAGCAGGTCCGGTGTTGACAGACGTATACCGTCGGCTCGCCGTCTTCGGCTTCTCGGCCCGCCCAAATCGCTGGCGGTTCCGATAATTCG
>SL_4KL_010_BRINEDRAFT_10002646_pt1 | contig 10130 bp, 8 predicted proteins | sample SodLak_010_BRINE_2_FD_10664 | JGI IMG/M metagenome (IMG submission 10664) | reverse complement strand
CTTTTCTGGTAGTTCTCCTTTTCCTAGCGTTTTTCAGCTCTTCTGCCTTGCCTGCCTTAAGGACATTGCTGTGTCCGCTCGCGTCTTGTAACAAACAAACAAACTTCGTGCCCACACCCTACGAATTGAAACTGTGACCTGGACTCACAATACCTTCCCTACTAACAATCATTCACATGACGTGTCTGCTTTTCTGGGCCAGGAAAACAATAAGCTTTATTTCTTCCCTCGTGCACTGATAGCTTTTTATGAGCAGGCTAGCACTGGCAGTCGCACTTCTTGACTGAAGGCCTTCTCTTGTAACCCTTGTACTCAGTCTCAAGGCTAGTAGGCAGAGATTCTGCAGTTACCCTTGGAACCTTGCACTTGTTGCCCCCTTTTCCCAGAGCAATCCTGTAGACAGCCATCCCTTGAAATTGCCAACCGTGCGCCTTCCCAAAGCGGACAGTTCTCCTTCCTTGCTTGTGACGATCAGTCACAATTACGCAGCTCTCCAACCCGACTGACAATCATCATTTACATATACGTAAGATATAGTTTGACAGTACAAGAAGCCGAGGAGCCCTTCCAGATCAGACCAAACAAACCGCACGTGCGCAACGTACCAGAAGACCAAACTTGGTTGAAAACTTGATTTGCAGACTTTTGATGAAGCCCATTTTCAACCCAGGAACGTCTTATCTTTATCCAACAAGTCTAGCTTCTATGCTCCTTAACAATATAATGCACATGGGTGGACAGGACCCAGGCGCATCTATCCCACAGGCAGAAGCATTTGCGTGCTACCCTCATAGATCCGTCAACCTGGTCATCCAATGATCATCCCAGCTGCTACAGCAGATGATATGGATTGTGGCATGTCTTTATATGGCACTTGGTCGCCTCTTACGTATGAATGGTGTGCGCCTTCTGCATCAATCGTAACGAAGCGCATGCAACCCCCTGAACTTGCATCGGATGCCATTGCCAAAGCCACTGCCTCCTGGACAAAAGCCTCTGCCTCTTGCCTTGTGAAGTCATCCCTGTGAAGCAAGAACATCAAACACAGACATGTCTGACTCTTCCTCCACTTCAAGCAGAAATTGCTCATGTAATGGCTAATGAAAGATGCTCCAGGTCCTACATGTCTCAGGAAGCAACAGATGTGCTACTTCCTACCTTGAAAGCGACATAACTCATGAAGGGGTGGACTTATAGCGCTACATTGACAAACCAAAAGCGCTATATAGCGATATAACACTATAATGCGCTATATAACAGGCGCTATATACGCCGGATCTCCCCCCGCCAGCCCAAATTTCGTCCTCAAAATTGAATGTTTGATATGATGTATGCACCCCTTGCAAAGAAATTTTCATTTGGTCGCGTTTATGGCGTCTTAGGCTCTGATATTGCGCTATATTCGGTGCACCTATGCTACCAGTGAGGGCCAGGAGCCTCAGGCACACAATCCTCTCTGCACCCCTGCACCACCATTTTGACAGCTATCCACCTGGATTGGTTGACCACACTCATTACTGGCATGAATACGTGTGCCACAGCTTGTTTGGGCCCTCTGCTTGTGCCCATAGCACAGCCGCACCAGCGCGTGAAAGCATGCGGAAGTACTACGGGTGCATGCATTTGTCCTCGTGTGCAGGCATGGCAGAGTAGCTTGTGTGTTGTGTTTGCTATTGTGTATTGATGATAAGTGAAACAAAGGGTTGTTCCAGTGAGGGAGAGAAGAAGAGAGCTGCGCCAGTGAAGTTGCGCAACTTGTGATGCCATGCACAAGCTGCACCTTGCTGATCCTGCTGCTGCTTGCACCCATTCCTTAGCCTTGTGCTCCAGCTACTGTACCTGGTCAAGGCTTGGTGCGCTTTTTGCCCAGCTTGTTCACCACAGCACATGACTAAGTTGGCACACATCGGAACTGTCTAGGGCAACCCGGCCAGTCACAGGTTCCTTCCCCATACACAACATTAATGCAATCTGATTCATAGTATTGATTCAGGCCAGCCCCTCACTTGCGGGGAGCCTGAAAGGAGCCAATCAGCAGGGCACCATTTCTGCATGTTATATCCTGAAAATTTTCTAGCACTATATAGCGCTATAAGCCAATACTGACACCTAATCTTGTTGCATTATACCTAATAAACCATCTTTGTGCCTCGCAACAGATCATTTCACACCACAAGAGCTATGAAATAGCTGCAGTTGCATTGTAATGGACAAGAAATGTGACACAGTACACAACATTAATCAATCAAGGTAACACTATCAGGCTTGCAACAGACTGCGGATGCCTTTTTTGACATTCATTTCCGCCCAAATTGTCATTCTATTACATCTCCATCATTCTACACACTCGTGCTTATTTGCGCTGGACAAAGCATCCAAAATACCACAGGGAAGCACTTCAATTAAGTAAGACGCGTTGCCTAATGGTCGCATTTGGGTCACTTGATGTAATTGGTGACACTGTAACGCCCTGCCGGGCGTTGCAGAGCACCCTGCGTCACCAAATGGCGACACTGAAAATGCTCATAGACCACCATACCCCATGTTGCCAAATTCTTACTGATTTCACATAAGTTGTACGCAATGGTGCATAAATGCACCTCAGGGGCTCAAGGGCCCCTCCAAGCCAAGGACAGCTGACAACCTCAGCTCTCCCATCCTCCCTCTCCCAGAAGTCTTAGCAGCAGCACCAACACCAACACCACCATCAACATCAGTAACGCCAGCAGCAGGACCAGCAGCACCAGCCCCTCTATCACCTCCATCACCCCTCCCAGCACAACACGCGGCAACACCCTCTGCTGCAGCACCCCCTGCTGTAGCGCCTTCTGCTGCAGCGCTCCTAGCATCCCTTGCTGCCCCTCCTGCATCTCCTTTAGCCCTTGCTGCAGCAAAGGAGCGCCGCCCAGCAGCATACGCCCAGCAGCATATGCCCAGCAGCAGCAGCAGCAGCAGCAGCAGCACCCAGATATCATAGAGGCGATTGATACAGTGACTAGAACAGACATCTGACATGGAAGCAATCTGACATGGAGCAGCACTGAAAGAAGGAAAAGAGAGATGCAAACTCATGCCCAACTCTTAAATGCAGATTTTACTCTTGACTTTCATATTTTGGCGGTTGTCCCCACCACTGGACCCCCCAATAGTGGCCAACTTGCTTTTCCACCCCAATACTCGCCCCACTGCCAGCTCTAACCATGAATAAAATGTACATGCATTGAAAAGGCAGGCTGTCCGGACAAGTACGAGGTGGGGGCGCGGTGTGCGTGCAACTGGCCGATCTGGCACCATTTTGCACTAATTTGGCAGGAAAATGGCACTTTCCCTAACTCGCTCCAATCCTGCCACTTTCCAGGACTTCAGCTGCACTTGCATGAAGTTATGATCCAAGGGGGAGGAGTCGGGAAGGTGTGTCCTGTGGGACGAAGCCCTGCATGCTGTCAAGTGGGTTGCGGCCAAGCCAAGTCTGCTTCCCTGCACACCCCAAGCGTCCGCTGCTTCTTTGCAGGTGCCGAGGAGGTGCTCGCATTTGCTGCTGTACTTCTGTCGGGTTGGCGTCGCTGCTGCTGCTGCTGCTGCTGCTGCTGCCGCCTCGTTCTGAGCATCGATGGCCCCCATCTCCTCCAGGACAGGCTGCAGGACTGGCTCATCTGCTGTGCACTTTGCTACCCCACAAGTTGGATTAATGTGCAGGAAGTGCTCCCTGATGCGAGAAGTGTCAGCTACAAAGACACGTTTGCAGAACTTGCACTCCACCTTGTGCTGGTGTGTCCTGTCTTTCAGCTCAATGATCGTGACATGATCCCATTCCTTCCCCTTTTCTCTAAGCATTTTGGATACGAATATACATGTAAATATAGGGTGCTGATAGTTAGCTGGGGGGGCAGTTGGGGGCCCACAGGTCCCCCTCTGCCCCCCCCACCTCTACCTTCAAAAATAACCCCTAAATGCGGACGCTATGACGTTAAATACGCGCATTGGTCTGGGCAAATAAACACATGACCCAACTTTGCATCTGCCTCTCTGAGCGCACAGCTCAGCGGCAGAACTCCCCACACCGAATCACAAAGTAGATGCGGCCAAATTTTCCACAAGTGCAAGCATCTCAAGGTCAGAGTTTGGGGCTGTGTGCAGGGAATTGTGTGCGCTGTTCCATGTACACATTCTGTTTTGCCAAAATCTTCTTACACCCGCCGCATCAATTTTGACTCCAAGGCATCATTGGAGCCAAACAATCAAGCCATCCAATAGTGTGCTCTAGTCAAGAAATGGTGCGGTGGCTGCAAATTTGTGCCTTGGGGACCCTATTTGGTCACCTTTGCCAAAGAAAGGGGTGATCCTGTGGTGAGGATGACCAGGCCAAAATGCTGTGGCGGCACACAATTTCAGCAGAAGCGCCCTGTGTCGCCAAATGTCAACACACCCCAAAACCTTTGTCGAAACACTTCCACAGGGAGTGCTGCGAGCATCATAATGCACCTCTCCTTTCTTATGTAGTTGGAGAACAAGGGGCAAAGCTTGCTTGACTACGTGAAAAGCTTGAATCCCCACCTTGATTACAGCGCGATTGGCGCAAAATCTGCCTTAATAAACCATTGCACGTGCGAAAATGAATGAATGCTGTTTAAGCACACATTCCATATCCTACAACCCTGAGCATTTAGCATTTCCCCGCCAGGCACAAGTTCCCCGTCAAAGCTGCATTGCCAACCTATCTTGTTGCTTTACTTGGCGGCATGTGATGATTGGTGTCAGTGAGTGGCTTCCAAGGCCGATCCGGGGGCAGCTCACCTTGCGGTGGCAAGTTGACCCTTTCCTGCTGCACTGCTGCTAAAGAAACTTAATCAAGTCAGGCAAGGCACACAAGCACACCCATCGCCCCGCCCTGTACCCTCTCATCCAGCCTGTCTGCCAACCAACAAGCTTCCCTGCGTACAATGGAAGTATGCCACCAACCTGTAGGCTGCGTCACAGTAGCCCCAGATGTATGTGCTGCCAGAGCCGTCAATGGCCCACTTTTCTCTGGCCAGCGTGCCTCCGATGGGGCAGCCGTACACCTGCCCACCTCCCTGCTTGTCAAAGCCCCCTATGATGAGCGCGCCCACAAGCACGTCCTTGTTGGAATAGTTCATCTGCATCACCAGGTTGGCCACCGCCTCCACGCTGGCCTCGTCCTGCATCTCGGCCTCCAGCATGTGTACATAGTGCCTCACTGCGGTGCACAAGTTGTCGGGCACAAGAACCTCATGGATCACTGCACACTGCCCATTCAACTTTATACATGGACATGCTGCTGAGCTGCATACTTTGGAAGGCCACAAGGTGACATGGGCAAGTACCAAGGAGGATGTCGCCTTGACATGCTTTTTGCTTGCATTGTAGGTTGTCAGCTGGCAAGACATGCAAGTGCACTGGCAACTCAGTCAAGCCAGCATTCAATAAAAAAGCCAGCATTCTTGTGCAAGCCACTGTTGCAGCAGTAGAGACAGCTGAGTACAAGACGGACAGGTTGCAGAGGTCAACCTAAGCAGAGGGCATGGGCCATCTCCAGTTATTCCAAAACCGGTGCGATAGGGTTAAGATAAGGCATCAATGTTCCTAATGTGCTCAGGCAATGCTTGCTGGATCCTTTGGAGTATGAGTACTCCTCCTTCCTTTGGACCTTTGGATCCTTTGGAGAATGAGTACATCTGAGAAGCAGATTGACTTTCTCTGATTTCTGCATATGCACGCACTGCCGTGTACATACCCTGGACTCTTTATACAACTCATTAACAGCGTAAGGAGCAGCACAGCAAAGGGCTAGTATGCATGGGCAATTGTACAGCCTTTCAGTCCTAAGATTTATGGTGCATCAATGCTGGACGAGCATGCATGACACGCCCTGTCTGTTTGTACTTCAGTGGGACATGTCTAATTTTGTGGATATCCCTTATGACACGGCTTGCACGCACTGCCCATCAGCCACTTGCGCCATAGCAGTGCTTAGTGGCAGAGCGCAAATCAAGGCGGGTGTACAACAACTTCTGTGATTGGTTGGTCCCAAAATCATGCTGATAATCATCACTTATCACCGCAGTGAGCAGCAGTGAGGGCATGTGTGCCCTCAGTCCCCTTTCACCTGGCCATAGTTGGTTGACACCCTCCCATCCTGTTCCAGAGCATATGCATGGGCACCACCCACCATAATCACTGACGATCTGCGCATCTGGAGCGCTCCCGGACCGCAAGAGGTAGACGTGGTCAGCCAGGGGTGCCAACTTGTTGGAAGCCCGGTTGGAAATGTAGGTGCCCACGCTAACGCGCCCATCTGCACCCAGCACCACGCCCCCCGGGTAGGCACAGGCAACGATGGTGGTCCCGGTATGGGGCGCTTCTTGACCCTCTGGCTTAGTCACGCCCGGTATGCTCGAGGGCAGCTTCATGATCTGAATGGCTAAAATGCCCCTTAAATTTCACAAATCATTATACTTACATGACGCAAATCAATCTGCGGAACAAGTGAGCTGATTGTTGCAGGGCTGCCGGGCCGTTATGCTAGGTCCGGCGCTATCAAAGGTCCTCAAGTAAGTTTCTGAGCTACCTGTGAATAATGCCCCAGTTAGCAAGTTTTTGTGCCAGGCTAGAGTGCGTTCAAACGCAGGGACTGCTTCTTTTCAGCTTCTTAGCATTTCTTAGCTCCTCTCCTCATCTGTGCTCCACAGGAGCGGGTATGCCCTTGCTTTGGCACCTGTAAATGAGCATATGTGTGCCTTCTAACTTGGACCAGCTTCATGGCTGGTATGCAAGCACATGGCATCAGTACATGCTTGGGGTGAGCAGATGGGGAGCAAGGCCCAGTTTCACGTGTTCGAGAGATCTGTTAAGAGAATCTGTAGCTGATCAAACTGTGGTAAGCTCCCTCCTCCCCCACTGCCGGTGCAGGGTCGGCTTGGCGTACACATGGCCCACGTACATGACCTTTAAGGCAGTCACCCTCTCGGACCATGACGCAACACGGCAGTGGTGCATCTACTGGATCATTCTGGGGTTGTTCCTGAGCTTGGAATGGATCACTGACATCCTTCTGTGGTGGCTGCCCCTGTATCACGAGGGGAAGTTGCTGTGTCTTGTGCTCATGTGAGTTGGGTGTGGCCTATCTTTGCTGGCTTGACGAGCTGGAAACTGCGGCTTTGAGCACAGCTGCAGGCATGAGCAAAGCATTCCCGTATCGACCCAGTGCTTACGCCATTGTCAAAAATGATGTGCAGGTGGCACCCACGTGTCAATGGGGCGCAGTACGTCTTTGGCCACGTGATACAGCCATTTTTAGTGAAGCATGAGGGTATGATAGATTCCACGCTAAGCGAGGCCCATGCGCGTCTTACAGGCACACTATTTGGGCACATACAGTCGCTTATGTCTCAGATAAGAGCGAATGCAGGTGAGTTTGACCCTCCTCTCCCATCCTTGAAACTGCCTACTCCCTGAAATATTGAGCAGACAGCATGCACTGCCTGAAAGTTGTAGCAAGACTGAATGCCTGCGATCAACACACGATGACTTCCACACTGGCCTGCTTCCTCCATCTGGGCACCATGCAGGCTACCTGCTGGATTCGATGCATGCATTCTCCCAGGAGGGCCCGGTAAGTGCATCGCCAGACAATCTTGCAGTTGTTTTGTGTGACAAAAGCATCTGCAACAGAGTGCTTGCATGCCTAGGCGCCTCACTCAGGGTGGCCTACCCAGGCCTAACTGCACTTCTGGCAAGTGGTTGTACTTCTTGACTGAAGGCCCTCTTTCTTAATCTTGTTAACCTTGCTCAGGCCTCGTTGCACTTCCATTCTAATGCATACACATAAGATGTGGTATTCTTTGCAGCAGGCAACTACCACCAGAAGCAGGGGGCATCGAGAGTAGCAGCTACCGTGTGACATGCTGAGCGATGTCCACGAGTTCTACCGGCCACGAGTAAAGCCTGAAGCAGCCGCCCTTGGAGGCCTTGTCTGGCTGCTAAACCATATGTTTGCTTCTTCTCTTGTGGAACCATAGGCGGCCGCTTGCCGAGCGCTGAGTCAAGTCAGACAAGTTATGGACAACCAATCCCCCTGTAAGCAGAGATGCTTTCAGCATTCCTGAGATTTAGTTTCTTCCAGTATGAGCATCTTTTTCCGTGCTGTGCTTGCGCACCTATCATTATCGATATTTTTGTGAATGAAGCAGACTCAATCCATGAACTACTTTGCTCTGTCTGACATTCAATGTCATTCTCATGGAGGCAACACCTTAAATGCATGCCACCACTGGCAGGGTCATCTCTGCTGGCAGTAATTCTTTCTTTCTCCCCCACCCCCAGCTGGCTTCTTTAAGAGAGAGTGACTACCATGTATGCAAATGTAGACTTCAGGATCCTCTGTCACAGAGGATACAACGGTAGGCATATATTAAGGGAGAGGAATGAGCAGGAGAGACGTGGAGAGACCCACCACTCCCTACATTTACCACTCACTGATACGTTTACCACTCACTGATACATTTATCACTCACTCTTTATCATGGCATGTGATACATCATGTGATGACAAGGCAAGCGGGCCACCTTGGGCTGAGGTTGGGCTGTGTGACCCCTCCACCAGCAGCAGAGAGGATAAGGGTGCTCAGTGCAGGTCAAATGGTTGTTGGAAAAGCAACCTCCTACCCAGAGGCTGTAATCTGACTGAAGGTTGGCATCAATAAGTGATGATGAATCAATTCAAGTTGCACACTACACATCACAGTGTGGCAGTAAAGTTCGAGTGCTACTTTCTTGACATCACGTAGACACCAACCTAATCGGCCCAGCTGTGTGTCTCTCACAGATTGTACCAAGCAGAGTATCGTGCAATTGCACCTTGTTCCCCGAGACCTGAATATCTGTGCGAGCCCCAGGTTCAACGTACGGAAGCCCTGCAATAGTACATCAGGCTGAAGTGTATCTCTCTTGCTACGACTTAGAGTGTAAGTGGCACTGAAATTGTTCGTCAGGGCGTGTACCAAAGTACTACGGAAGCCCTAGCAGGGCTTGTTTGTTCAAGCTTTTCATTGATCAGCCCATGAGAACTTCAAAGTAACAAAGTAACAAGCACCCCCATGCCTGAGAAATGGAGCAGCACAGCGCTAAAGGCTTGCCACCACAGAATAGGAGGGCCAGCTGTTGCCTTGGAAGCCCTGGGTGTCACGGGATATGGTATCCCAAGAGCGCCTCTAAGTGCATGCTTATGCAATATTTATCGCCCTCCCTTCTGAACATCACTAAAGGGTCACACTTACGAAATAGTCCCAAGTTCTTTCTGAGAGCACTGAAATACCTGAAACTACATGGCCTTGCTACCAGGCTCACCATACCTACAGAGCTACTAGCTATCGCTGCCAATTATCAATCAAGCAATGTGACGATGACCTTGACCCTGAGTGATAGGAGCAACGATTGCGTGATAAAGTCACAGTCCATAGTGCAGCAGCTCATGATGGTGTTTGCGCTCAGCAGAATGTGCTCTGCACGAAGAAGAGCATGTAGGCTTGGCACTGGGCCACCTCCTCTTCGCTGACGAGCGTTACCCACGCATCATCACAGCGGAACCAGGCGCCCATGTTGCGCACGTACGCCACGTAGTGGCCGCCCGTGATGTCCCCCTTGTGACAGATCACAGTGGACAGCTGGTACTTGGTGCTTGAGGCGCGCTCGCTGAGCTCCAGCGCTGCTGGCATGTGTGCTGCAGCGGCCTCTGTCTGTGCCAGTGGCTGAGGATGAAGAGCGGCCTCACCGTCTGTGGTCTCCTTCCTAGGCACATCCGTTGCTGTATGGCCTGGCATGCCACCCATCTCCGTGTCCATGCTGGCGTTGGGTTCTTGGTCCTGACATAATGTCCTGCCCGTTGCAAAGCCGCTGCGGTATTTGTACCTGATGAGGGCAAAGAAGCAGGCAGGGCTTGTTGCAAGACATTTGGTTGCCAGCATGTTCAGCAGCAGGGCTGTCAAGGTCAGCGGTTGTTGGCGCCTAGTTGTTTGGAGCAGAGGGCGTTGGAGCAGATGACAATAAGTGCAAGACAGTGACAAGGGAAGGAGTGAATGTCCGCCCAACCCTTACTGCAAGCCCTCCCTACCCCCG